>ERZ1106939.379-NODE-379-length-39748-cov-7.056786_pt1 | contig 39748 bp, 36 predicted proteins | sample MGYA00403669_ERZ1106939 | MGnify/ENA primary metagenome ERZ1106939 (study PRJEB35170, sample SAMEA104062447) | human gut metagenome | biome: human gut; feature: human-associated habitat; material: faeces | place: Denmark | collected 2012-09-28 ...
TATTCAGCTTATTTATAGCTTTCGATCATGGCCTTGAAGGCGGGCAGGCTGCGCTTGATCATGTCGTTGGCCACGCAGTAGCTCAGACGGAAGTAACCGGGGCAGCCGAAGCCATCGGCGGGAACGACCAGCAGGTTGTGCTCCAGCTTGGCCTTCTCGGAGAACGCGTTGGCGTCACCATTGGGGGCTTTCACGAACAGATAGAACGCACCGTCGGGCTTGGCGCACTCGTAGCCCATCTCACGCAGGCTGTTATACAGCAGGTTGCGGTTCTCGTCATAGGCCACCAGATCGGGACGTTCCTCGGCGCAGTACTCGATGACCTTCTGCATCAGGGTCGGCGGGCAGACGTGGCCCATGATGCGGGCAGCGCCGGAAATAGCGGCGTACACAGCGTGGGCGTCATCTGCGAAGCCGGGGACGTAGACGTAACCGATACGCTCACCGGGCAGGGACAGGGACTTGGAGTAGGAATAGCACACGATGGTGTTCTTATACAGGCAGGGGATGAAGGGGACCTTCACGCCGCCGTACACCAGCTCACGATAGGGCTCGTCGGCGATGATGTAAATGGGATGGCCGTACTCAGCGCTCTTGCGCTCCAGCAGAGCGGCCAGACCCTTCAGGGTCTCCTCGGTATACACAACGCCGGAGGGGTTGTTGGGGGAGTTGATGATGATACCCTGGGTGTTTTTGGTGATGCGCTTCTCCACCTCGTCCAAATGGATCTGGAAAGACTTGGTATCAGCGGGAACGACCACCAGCTTGCCGCCATTGGCATTGACAAAGGGGCGATACTCGGGGAAGAAAGGAGCAACGGCCATGATCTCGCTGTCGTGATCCACGATGAGCGCCTTGATGATGGAGATCAGCGCGGGGGCTGCGCCGCAGGTGAAGAACAGCTCATCAGCCTTGACGTCCAGGCCGAAGCGGGCGGCCAGATCCTTAGCCACAGCGGCGCGGGCGGTGTCGAAGCCGGGGGCCATGGAGTAGCCGTGCAGCTTGATGGAGTCCATCTCGTCCACAATCTTCTTGATGGACTCGTTGACCTTCTTGGGGGCGGGGATGCTGGGATTGCCCAGGGAATAGTCATAGACCTTGTCCGCACCGACCTTAGCGGCCTGCTCCAGACCGTAGGCGAACAGCTGGCGGATGACAGAGGGCGCAGTGCCGAGGTTGTAGTATTCCTGATTTACCATAACATAATCTCCTCTTTTACGTTACTGTACTATGTTCATACCGATGTGCGGTATAGGAACCTTTTCTATCATAGATGCAGGAGGGAATATTGTCAAGTAATTATCAATCTCGCCGCACAAATTTGTAAAAAACGTAGTGTGGCGAAACAAATTCTTGTGCAATACGCCTTTATGCCAGCTTCATACGGCTGGCCAAAACGCTGCCCAGGGCGATGGAGGCCAGCTTGGAATAGGCGCTGTCAGCGCGGCTGACCAGCACGATGGGGACTTTCGCACCCAGGATGATACCGGCGTTCTTGGCATTGCCGAACAGGTTGGCGGCCTTGCCGATGCCGTTGCCTACCTCATAGTTGGGGACGAGAAGGATGTCGGCCTTGCCCGCGCCGGGAGCGGTGTAGTGCTTGTGATGGCAGGCCTCCTCGCTGACGGCCAGATCCAGGGCTACCGGGCCGCAGACATCCATATTGTACTTGGCCCAGCGGTCGGTCATTTTGCTTAGCGCGTCGGCATCCACAGTGGACTGCACCTTGGGATTGACCTGCTCTGCACCGCAGACACAGGAGGCATTGATGTGGTCATAGCCCAGTGCCTGCAGCACCATGGCGGCGTTTTCCAGGATCTCAGCCTTCTTGTCCAGATCGGGGAAGGTGTTCACGCCGCCGTCTGTCAGCACCAGCATACGACCCAGGGCAGGGATCTCGTACAGCATGCAGTGGGTGGTAAGACGCTCGGTACGCAGACCATGCTCCTTATTAAACACGGCGCGCATCAGGTCAGCCGTGCCCAAAATGCCCTTCATGAGGAAACTGGCCTTGCCCTCGGCGCACAGGGCCACGGCCTTGGCGGCGCAGTCCTGATCGGTGTCGCCGGCAATGATCTGATAGTCGGCAGGGTTTTCATTCAGGCCGGAGAGCATGGATTCGATCTCAGACACATGGCCCACCAGAATGGGCGTGGCGATACCTTCGCGGCGGGCTTCCACAACGGCTTCGATAACGGGCTGGTCATGAGCTGCGGCCACAGCAATAACGCCGGTCGTACCGCCCTTGGCGGCGGCAATAATGCCGTCGATGGTGTTGATCATGGCAAAATTCCTCCTAAATACGTAATTCTTTTGCTATTTAAAGCAACAAACGCACAAAAACAGCAACTATTTATGGCAATATTATACAACAAGATGACAACAGCGTCAACGAGAAACCGAAGCATTCAATGAATTTTTTCGCATGGAAACATGAGGAAGCGTCATGTACGCCGTGGGGTTGACGCGGCAGCGGAAATAGAGTACACTGGTCGCTATGAGATTTTGACAAGAGGTGCGGTATGAAGCAGATCAAGACAATGACGCTGGCATTTACCTATGTCGGCTGTTTTTTGGGCGCGGGCTTTATCTCCGGGCAGGAGCTGTGGCAGTTTTTCGGCAGCTTCGGGAATTGGGGGTATGTGGGCTTCGCCCTGGCGGCGGTGCTGTTCACTGTCATCGGCATTCTGTTCGTCCGTTTGACGCAGATGACGCAGTGCGCCGATATGGGGAAGCTGCTCGTGCCCTGGGATGTGAAGTGGCTGCGCGGGGCTTCCGGCGCGGTGGGGGCGCTGTTCCTGTTCTTTGTAGTGGTGTCCATGTCCGCCGGTGTGGGCGCGATGCTGACGCAGTTATTCGGCGTCCCGACCTGGCTGGGCAGCGCTATGCTGATGCTGGCGGTGTTTTTGGTGGCGCTGCTGGGTGTCAGCGGTATGGTGGACGCCTTTTCCGCCATGATCCCCATTCTTGTTTTGGCGACACTGGAATTTGCCGTGGGTGCGTGGTGCACCTTCGGTACAGAGGGCATCCTGCAGCTGCATCACACGAACGTGAACCCACTGATGCCCAACTGGTTCATCGCAACGCTGACATTCGTGGCCTACAACATCCTGGGCGGTATCGGGATCATGTCGCCGGTGGGACAGTATGTGCGGGAGAAAAAGCATATCTATTGGGGCATCGCGCTGGCAGGCATGATGCTGCTGGTGGTGGCCGGCAGCATTTTGACCAGCCTGGCCGCCTATCCCGCTGCTGTGGAGGCGGAGCTGCCCATGGTGGCGCTGGCATCTGAGCTGAACGGTACGCTGGCGACGATCTACGGGATCATGCTGCTGGTAGCCATGTTCTGCAACGCGTTGGCCAGTCTGGTGGGCCTGAGCGCATATCTGGAGCTGCGTTCTGCCTTCGTGCGCCGCCGACGCAAGGCGGTGCTGGCGGTTTTGTGCGTGCTGTCGTGGGCCGGAAGCCTGCTGGGCTTTGCGGAGATCATCGGCGTGGTATATCCCATTTTTGGATATATCAGCATCGTTTTTCTGGTATTTATGGTCATCCATTTTGCGAAAGCAAGGAAGCAGGAAGAAAAACAAGCATAAAGGTAAATAGCTTTACAGATAAAGCAGGACCTGCACTATGTGGTGCAGGTCCTGCTTTATCTGTCTCTCAGGGCGAAAAGCGACCGGTTTCTCCTGTTGTGGGACGTATAATGGAGACAAGCGAGGTGAAACGGATGACGGTGGTGTATCTGGACCGGGTGTGGGCGCTGAACACAGCGATAGACTATTTGCTGCTGCTGGGAACAGCCCGGTTGTCCGGGTTGCCTTTGCGGCGTGGATGGCTGCTGCTGTGGGCCGCGCTGGGCGGCGCGTACGCCGTGGCGGTGTTTCTGCCGGGGATGACACTGCTGGGACATCCGCTGTGCCGGCTGGCGATAGGGTTAATTATGGCGCTGGGCGCGTTTCGCAGGCGGTGGAGACAGGCGGCGCTGTTCTTCCTGCTGGCGGGCGGGCTGGCGGGCGTGGTGCTGGCACTGGGGCTGGCCGCCGGCTCACCGCTGGGGCTGGCGCAGCGGGTCTATTACGCCGACGTAAGCTGGCCCGTCCTGCTGGGGGCGACCTGCATGGGTCATATCACGCTGCACCTGCTGTTCGGGCAGGGAGCGCGGCACGGAGGAGGAGAACTGTTGCAGATCACGATCGTCATAGAGGGGAGAAGGCAGACTGTTACGGCACTGCACGACACAGGGAATACGCTGCGCGATCCTGTGAGCGGACGAGCGGCGCTTGTGCTGGAGCAGGGAGCGGCGGTGACGCTGTGGCCCGGTGAGATGGCGGCGGTGCTGGCGCTGCCGCTGACACCGGAGGAAAAGATGGCCCGGCTGTACCGGCAGGGCTGTCCGGTGAGGCTGACGCTGCTGCCGTTCCGGGCCGTGGGAACGTCGGGCGGGCTGCTGCTGGCGGCGCGAAGCGACTACATAGAGGTGGAGGGGAAACGGTTTTGGCGGACGCCGGTGGCTCTATCGGAACAGCCGGTCAGCGACGGCGGTGGGTATCATGCCCTGTGGGGCGGAGAGGGAGGAAGGGCACATCATGCTGAGGGAGAAGCTCATAGGTCTGCTGGCGTGGCTTCGCAGGAGATGCAGGCCGGATAAGATCATGTATATCGGAGGCAGCGACACGCTGCCTCCGCCGCTGCCGCGGGATGAGGAGGCGGAGATGCTGCGTCGTCTGGACGAAGGGGAGTTTGCTGTGCGGCAGGTGCTGATCGAGCGCAACCTGCGGCTGGTGGTCTACATCGCGCGGCGGTTTGAAAACACGGGTATCAACATCGAAGATCTGATCTCCATCGGAACGATTGGGCTTATCAAGGCCATCAATACGTTCCGGACGGATAAGAATATTAAGCTGGCCACCTATGCCTCCCGGTGCATCGAGAACGAGATATTGATGTACCTGCGGAAGAACAGCGCCCAGCGGACGGAGGTGAGCTTCGACGAGCCGCTGAATACGGATTGGGACGGAAAGGAGCTGCTGCTCAGCGATGTGCTGGGAACGGACGGCGATGTGGTGATGCGGCCCATCGAAGCGGATGTAGACCGCCAGCTGCTGCAAACGGCGGTGTCACGGCTCAGTCCCCGGGAACGGGACATCATCACCATGCGGTTCGGATTGGGCGGTGTGAAGGAGCTGACCCAAAAGGAGGTGGCGGATCGATTGGGCATCTCCCAGTCCTACATATCCCGGCTGGAAAAGAGGATCATCGCACGTCTGAAGCGGGAGCTGCAAAAACTGGCATGACAAAAAGACTGTGAAGGCATACACCTTCACAGTCTTTTTGCTCGCGAACATTATTGAAGAGAAAGGGGAGCGGGGCGATTGACCACCATCATGTTGTAGTAGCGCAGCAGATGATAGTCGTCCTTGTCCAGCTTCACGGTATTCAGCAGGCGGTCGCCCTCCTCCAGCGGCTCCTTGGAGATCAATGCCTTCAGTGCGATGGGCGCGAAAAACGGGGAAGATCCGATACCGGAGACCAGGCCCACGGCGGGTGTGCGGTTCTGCATGGGGTTCAGCATACAAATGTAGAGCTTTTCCGCCTCGTTGATCTGGTTTGTCAGCACCATGTGGGTGATGGTGTCGTAGGCCTTCATCTCACCGGTGAACAGGTGCTGGCAGCGGTCCGGATCAGAGAAGGAAAGGACGCCCATATACAGTGTGACCTCGATCCCCTCGTGGTCGGAAGCGTGGGAAAAGCGGAGCAGGGAACGGGTCATCTGGCGAATTCGGCCATCGTAATAGTACATATAGGCCAGAGACTGGTTGAAGTAGTTGTTCTTTGGGAGGGCAGGCTCAGAGCGGAACATAGGCGGCTGGTAGTCGATGAAGCATTTCAGGTCTATGTCCAGCGCCTGCGCGATCTCATAGAGCGTCTCAATATCGATGGTGATCGCGCCGTTTTCGTACTTGGACAGCGTCGCCTTACTCTTGTTGATCATTGCGGAAAACTGCTCAATGGTATAACCGCGGCTCTTTCGGTATTTTTTGATGCGCTGGCCCACAAAGTATGAAAAAGAACTCATGTGCGACACCTCCTTGTACGACATTGTCAACCTAATTTTTCATGTCAAGATGATACCAAACGTTTGGTAGGAAGTCAATATTAAATTTCAATGCAGGAAACATTTTACCGGTTCAACGTATTTTTAGTAAACCATTCGGTGAAATTCAACGGGGGCAACGGAGAGCGCACAAAAAGTCAAGCTAAATAAATCGCACTATCTTTGGATACGCTGAAAGCCCTGGTATCCGAAGATACCAGGGCTTTGTGTAATGTAAGACTGAAAACCTTACTTGGCGGCCTCCATACCGGCCAGCAATGCTTTCTTGTTGCCCTCCAGGAAGCGGGCTTTCTTTTCGCCCAGCTCAATACGGATAGCTTCCATCATGCTGTCCACGGAGGTGACGGGAGCCTTAGCCAGAGTGGAGCCGAGGATGGCCACGTTGGCGCCCTTGGGGTTGCCGATGGACTCGGCAATGCCGTTGGCATCGCAGTACACCACGGTGATGTCGTCGCGGACGGCCTTGCGGTCGATGATGCTGCTGTTGATGACCAGCACACCGCCGGGCTTGACGTGCTCTTCGAACTTGTCCAGGGAAGGACGGTTCATGGCGACGATAACGTCGGCCTTGTCTACCAGGGGGGAGGCTACCGGCTCGTCGGAGACGATGACGGAGCAGTTGGCCGTGCCGCCGCGCATCTCAGGGCCATAAGAGGGCAGCCAGGAGACGTGCTTGCCGTCCAGCATACAGGCCATTGCGACGAACTTACCGATCAGGAGCATACCCTGACCGCCGAAACCGGCGAAAATAAAGGTTTTTTCCATGTTACTCCGCCTCCTTGTCTTTGTATACGCCAAGAGGATAGTAGGGGATCATGTTCTCCTCCAGCCAGGTCATAGCCTCCACCGGAGACAGACCCCAGTTGGTGGGGCAGGTGGACAGAACTTCGATCATGGTGAAGCCCTTGCCCTCCATCTGCAGACGGAAAGCCTTGGCGATGGCCTTCTTGGCCTTGGCGATGTTGGCGGTGTTGTTCACGGCCACACGCTCAATGTAGTAGGAGCTGGGGACAGCGGACAGCATCTCGCACATCTTGATGGGCAGACCGCTCCACTCCTCGCTGCGGCCAGCAGGGCAGGTAGTGGCCTTCTGGCCAATCAGGGTGGTGGGAGCCATCTGACCGCCGGTCATGCCGTAAATGGCGTTGTTGACGAAGATGGTGGTGATCTTCTCGCCGCGGTGGGCCGCGTGAACGATCTCAGCCGTACCGATGGAGGCCAAGTCGCCGTCGCCCTGATAGGTGAACACCAGCGTGTCCTTGCCGACGGAGCGCTTGATACCGGTGGCAACAGCGGGAGCGCGGCCGTGGGCAGCCTCATACATATCGCAGTTGAAGTAATCGTAGGCAAACACGGAGCAGCCGACAGGAGCTACGCCGATGACCTTGCCGTCAAGGTTCATCTCGTCGATGACCTCGGCCACCAGGCGGTGAATGATGCCGTGGTTGCAGCCGGGGCAATAGTGGAACTGCTTGTCAGTGAGCAGCTTAGTCTTTTCGAACAGTACAGCCATTTTATTTACCCTCCTTCATGCTCAGGATCTTCTCAACGATCTCGGTGGTGGAGGGCATCTGGCTGCCGCAGTGACCGAAGAAGTCCACGTGCTTGGCGCCGTTGATGGCCAGCTTCACGTCCTCCAGCATCTGGCCTTCGTTCAGCTCCACGTCCAAGACTGCCTTGACATTGGGCTGGCAGCAGGCTTCGCGGACAGCGTCATAGGGGAAGGGCCACACGGTGATAGGACGCACCAAACCGACGTTGATGCCCTTTTCCTTCAGCTCGGCAATAGCGCTCTTGGCGATACGGGCCACAGTGCCGAAGGCGGTGATGATGTAATCAGCGTTCTCGCAGTTGTAGCTCTCCCACATCTGCTCGTTGGCGACGACTTCCTTATACATGGCCTGCAGCTCATCGTTGTGGATGGCCAGGCTCTCGGTGTCGATGTAGATGGAGTTGATGATGCCGCGCTTGGCGGGGTCATCGCCGGGCTTCCAGCCGGTGCAGGCCCAGGGCTTCTTCTCGGGATCGACCTTGTAGTCAACCATCTCGGGAAGCTCCACAGGCTCCATCATCTGGGCGATGATGCCGTCGGCCAGGAACAGAACGGGGATACGATACTTCTCAGCCTTGTCATAGGCGATCATCATCAGGTCAATGGCCTCCTGCACGGAAGCGGGAGCGAAGGTCAGCAGGTGATAGTCACCGTTGCCGCCGCCCTTGACGCCCTGGAAATAGTCGCCCTGAGAAGCCTGGATGTTGCCCAGGCCGGGGCCGCCGCGCATCACGTTAATGATAACAGCAGGGACCATAGCACCGGCACAGTAGGAGATGCCTTCCTGCTTCAGGGACACACCGGGGCTGGAGGAGGAGGTGATGACGCGAGCGCCGGTACCGGCAGCGCCGTACACCATGTTAATAGCCGCCACTTCGCTCTCGGCCTGCAGGAAGCAGCCGCCGATCTCAGGCATACGGGCGGACATATATTCGGGGATCTCCGTCTGCGGAGTAATGGGGTAACCGAAGAAGAACCGGGCGCCGGCACGAATAGCGGCTTCCGCGATCGCTTCGCTGCCCTTCATAAGAGTCAAAGCCATATTCTTTCAGCCTCCTTAGTCTTTTTCAATACGGATGACCACGTCGGGACAGGTACGGGCGCAGGACGTGCAGCCGATACACGCCTCCATGTTCGTAACTTCCGCGGGATGGTAGCCCTTTGCGTTGATATGGGTCTTGGACAGCTCAATGATGTGCTTGGGACAAGCTCTCACACACAGGCCGCAGCCCTTGCAAAGATTCTCGTCGATGGTAACTCTTACCACTCTCTTTACACCTCTTTTCTAATTTCCTTTCCGTGCTGTGTTTGTTTCTGCCTATTTCTACCCCCGGGAGAGGGAGGTATACGGGATCAATACATATCCTTGTGGGGATTTTTGGTGTTCAGCCCGTGCTCTATGTAGGAGTCCCAGTCGCGGTGCATATACACGTCGATGGCGATAGGCTTGCCCACATACTTCATGTCGGGCTTGCGGGACAGGAAGTCATCCAGAAATTCCTTTTTGCCGGTGGTGTAGGCTACCGGGATGCCGGTCAGGTCAGAGACCTCACGCAGCATCTCGTAGCCGTCCCACAGGTCATCAGGCCCGGTCATGGTGGCCAGGTTCGTGTTATTGATCATGCCGGTGATCTGAAGACGGGCGTGGGTCTGCATCCCCGCCTGGAGACGGAGAATCTTCTCCACCGAACCAGCCAGAGGACGGCGGATGTTGACCACATTCAGAACCTCCAGAGAACCGGGCTCGAGATCTACAAAATCCTGATGATAGCGGCCCAGGGCTGTTGCGCCCACGTCGTCGCCGCCCACATCAAAGATGACGGTGTCCCAATCCAGAACGAAAGCAGACGACACCTCGGCAGGCAGGGAAAGGGTCTCGATGCCGGAGCAGGCGAAGTTCGGGGAGACAAGACGTATCTCCTTCTGCTCCACCAGCTTGCCCCGCTCCGTCAGGCGGAAGTAGGTGTTGACCATATCCAAGTCCAACAGCTCCGTCCGCTCGCCCCGGGCGGCGGCCTGCATGGCGAAGTTCAGCGCCAGCTCGCTCTTGCCGCTGCCATAGTTGCCGATCAGCACTTTAACGTCCTTCATAGGTAGGTAAACTCCTTAAAATATTGCGCTTACTTCAGGTTCTCGCGGATGGTGTCGCACAGGGCCTTGATACCCTGAACGATCTTCTCCTCGGGCATGCAGGAATAGTTCAGGCGCAGGGTGTTGTCGTGACCGCCGTTGGGGAAGAAGGAGCCGCCGGGAACAAACGCGACCTTCTTGGCCAGACACTTCATTTGCAGCTCCTTGGCGTCCATGTACTCAGGCAGGACCACCCAGGCGAACAGGCCGCCCTCGGGACGGGTGAAGGTGCAGGGCTCAGGCAGCTCGGTGGCCAGCGTCTCCAACATCACGGCGCGGCGCTTGCGATAGCACTCGCGGATGGTGTTGACGTGGGCGTCCAGGTCGAACATATCGATCCACTTAGAGGTCTCCATCTGGCCGATGGTGGAAGCCTGCAGGGAAGCGGCCTGCTCCATAAAGTTGAACTTGGACAGGATCTCATCCTCGGCGCAGACCCAGCCCAAACGGTAGCCGGGCGCCAGAATCTTGGAGAACGTACCCAAATAGACCACCAGGCCCTTGGTATCCAGGCTCTTCAGCGCGGGCATATACTCGCCCTCAAAGCGCAGCTCACCGTAGGGGTTATCCTCGATGACGGGGATCTCGTACTTGTTGACAATGTCCATGAACTTATGGCGGCGATCCAGATCCCAGGTGCGGCCCGTGGGGTTCTGGAAATCGGGGATGACATAGATCATCTTCACGCGCTCGGTGGTGGCCAGGATCTTCTCCAGCTCCTCCATGATCATGCCGCCATCGTCGGTGGGGACCTCGATGAACGTGGGTTCGCAGGCCTTAAAGGCGTTGATAGCACCCAGATAAGAGGGGCTTTCCAGCAGCACCACGTCGCCGGGGTTCAGGAAAACGCGGGCGGCGAAGTCCAGACCCTGCTGAGAGCCGGAGGTGATCAGGATGTGATCCTTGTCGGTCTTGATATTGTTCTTGGCCAGCATACGCTCGGCGATCTGCTCACGCAGGCGGGGCAGACCCTCGGTGGTGGAATACTGGAGGGCGGCGCGGCCATTTTCCTTCAGAACGGCCATGGAGGCCTCCATCATCTGCTCCACGGGGAACAGCTCAGGAGCGGGCATACCGCCGGCGAAGGAGATGATGTCGGGCTGCGCAGTCAGCTTCAGCAGCTCACGGATCTCGGAACCCTTCAGCAGGTCCATTCTCTTTGCAAACTGTACCATAAATCGTTTTCCTCCTCATTGTTTTGTGGCATTTGTTCATGATGCCTGCAAACGTACACACTGTATTAAAGCACAATTCTGAAATAAAGTAAATAAAGGTGTGACGGTTCATGGGAGTAGTTTTTCATTTTTGGCAAACCAGACAAAAAAAGCGGCGTACACACCGTCATTTCCACAATAAGAAAGCTCCAAGACCTTGTAAAGAATGTGAAAGAAACCACAATTTATGGGGCAAAACGGTGTGAACAGCAGAATTACTTTACAGTTCGTTGAAAACGTGATAGACTGAATGCACAGCCGCGGCGCGGCCGGATATGGAAAGGGGCACAGAAATGAAGAAAAAGGAATTGGCGGCCGGCTTGGCGCTGCTGAGTATCAGCTCGGCGCTGTGCCTGAAGCTCATGAAAAGGGTCGGCGAGAAGCTGAAAAAAGAGAAAATGAAGAAGCCGTCATAACATGATGCGAACAGCCCCCTTCGACACATTCGAAGGGGGCTGCTTTTTCAAGGTCACACGCTGAACAGAACATCGGCGTAGGTGGGGAAGGGCCACACGTCGGCGGGCATCAGCGCTTCCAACTGGCTGATCAGCTCACCGGCCTGCTGCGTCCGGGTGGAGATATTCGTGCGATACCAGCGGGCGGCGTCGATGCCGCTGTCAGCGGCGGGGGCCTTGCTCAGCGCCGCTGTCAGAGCCTCGCAGGTGTCGAACAGCTTTTCGCTCAGCTCGGACAGGCGCAGCAGCATCGTCTCCTCCATCTTTACGGAGATCGGCAGGCGGCTGTCCGCCTTCTTGTGGAATACGGCGACAGCCAGCTGGTCGGTGTACCGGCTGACGGCGGGGAGGATGCCGCGCTGGACCATGTCCAGCAGCGTCTTGGCCTCGATGGTCGTCACCTTGCAGTAATTCTCCAGGTGGATCTCATACCGGGCGCGCATCTCCGTTTCCGTGAGGACAGCATGCCTGGTGAAAAGATCAATGTTCTTGCGGTCTATGTAGGCGGGCATACAATCCACCGTGTCCCGCAGGTTGGCCAAACCGCGGCGGGCCGCCTCCTGCACCCAGGCGTCATCATAGCCGTTGCCGTTGAAGATGATGCGCTGGTGGGCGGCAAAGGTGTCGCGGATCAGCGTCTGCAGGGCGGACTGGAAATCGTCGGCCTTCTCCAGTATATCGGCAAACTGGCACAGCTCCTCGGCCATGATGGTGTTCAGCACCACGTTGGGGCTGGCGATAGACTGGGATGAGCCCAGCATACGGAACTCGAACTTGTTGCCGGTGAAGGCCAGGGGCGAGGTACGATTGCGGTCCGTAGTATCCTGAGGGATCTCCGGCAGGGTGTCCACGCCGATGGTCAGCTTCCTCTTGGTAATGTCCACATATTCCGTGCCGGTGATGATAGCGTCCAGAATGGCGGTCAGCTCATCGCCCAGGAAAATGGAAATGATGGCCGGAGGAGCCTCGTTGCCCCCCAGGCGGTGGTCATTACCGGGATAGGATACGCAGCAGTGCAGCATCTCCTGATACTCGTCCACGCCCTTGACGAATGCGGCCAAAAACAGCAGGAACTGGGCGTTCTGACTGGGGGTGCTGCCGGGCTTGAGCAGGTTCTCGCCGGTGTCGGTGGCCAAGGACCAGTTGTCGTGCTTGCCGCTGCCGTTGATGCCGGCGAAGGGCTTCTCGTGGAGCAGGCAGACCAGTCCATGGCGGGCAGCCACCTTTTTCAGCATCTCCATGGTCAGCTGGTTCTTGTCGCAGGCAGTATTGGCATCAGAGTAGATGGGCGCGATCTCGTGCTGGGCGGGGGCGACCTCGTTGTGCTCCGTCTTGGCCAGCACGCCCAGCTTCCAGAGCTCCTCGTCCAGCTCGCGCATGAACGCGGCCACGCGGGGCTTGATCGCACCGTAGTAGTGGTCATCCAGCTCCTGACCCTTGGGAGGCTTTGCGCCGAACAGCGTCCGGCCGCACAGCTTCAGATCGGCGCGGCGGTCGTACATGGAGGCGTCGATGAGGAAATATTCCTGCTCCGGGCCGACCTGCGGGACAACGTGCTGTGCCTCGGTGTTGCCGAACAGCCGCAGGATGCGGATGCACGCCTTGTCCAGCTCCCGCATGGAGCGCAGCAGCGGCGTTTTCTTATCCAGCGTCTGACCGCTGTAGGAGCAGAATATGGTGGGGATATACAGTGTTTCGTCCTTCACGAAGGCGTAGGACGTGGGATCCCAAGCGGTGTAGCCCCTGGCCTCAAAGGTGGCGCGGAGACCGCCGGAGGGGAAGGATGAGGCGTCCGCCTCGCCCTTGCTCAGCTCCTTGGCACTCAACTCCATGACCACGCCGTCCTTGCCGTCGCGGGTGATAAAGCTGTCATGCTTTTCGGCGGTGAAGCCGGTCATGGGCTGGAACCAGTGGGTGAAGTGGGTAGCGCCCTTTTCGATGGCCCAGTCCTTCATGGCGCTGGCGATCTCACCGGCTACGGAACGATCCAGTGCCGTTCCCTGGGCCAGAGCCTGCTGCCATGCCTGGTACGTCTCGGCGGACAGACGCTGCTGCATCTGCTGCTCACCAAACACCATTCTGCCAAACAGGGCGGGAACATCGGTTTTCTTTTCACACACAAAGATCATTCCTTTCAAAATAAGCTGCAATAAGCGGCACGGCTCGCGCCGTTATAAACGAGATGGTTACAGAAACAGGCTCATGACAAGGGGCGTGACATAGGTCTCCATCACGGCGGCTGCGGCCAGCAGCGGCAGGATCAGCACGCACACAACGCGCAGGATATTCAGCAGAAGCGGCTTCATGACGCCTTTTTCATTCTTACGGATATAGGCGTTGATGTTCTTGCACAGGCACAGCCCCGCGCCCAGACTGAGAAACAGCGCAGGAAGCTCGAAAATGCCGTGGGGCAGAATACCCGCCAGCAGCATCAGCAGAGAGAAGCCGTTGTTGGAATAAAGCGCGGCCAATGCGCCCAAAATGATGGAGTTGACGCCCAAAGAAAGGGCGGGCAGGAAGAGAAACGGGATAAACCCGTAGAGAACAGACAACGCCATAGCCTGCAGATTGTTCAGAAAGAGCGCCACAGCGCTGAAGCTGCCGTCCTCCTGCACGATGCCGGAATTCTCAACAGACTCATTGAACCAGTCTATAATTCTTGTGGGAATATCCGGAAAGATGCGTCCGGCAATATATGCCATCACACAAATGGCCAGAAACGCGATGGTCGTGATAAAGACATAGTGCCCGTACTGCTCACGCCAAAAGGAGACGATAGCGCGGAATTGTTTTTTCATTACAGGTTCTCCAGCATGGCGAGACCGGCGCGGAGACGCTTCAACGTCTCGTCACGTCCCAGAATGCGGCAGATCTCCACCGCGCCGCCGGGGGTCACCAGCTTGCCGGCGGCAGCGATGCGCACCGGCCACATCAGCGTGGCGTTCTTTACGCCCAGCTGTTCGGCCAGGGATACCAGTCCGTCGTGAATGGCCTCGTCCGTCCACTGGGGCAGGGCCTCCAGCATGGGAATAGCGGCCTCCAGCATAGCCTTGCAGACCTCAGGGTTGGTCTTGGACTTTTTGTTGGTGAAGAACTCTGCATCATAGGCGGGGCAGGCGTCGAAGAAATCCACCTTTTCAGGAATGTCCGTCAGCTTCTCACAGCGTGCCTGGAGCAGAGCGGCAATAGCGGCCACATCGAAATTACCCTTGACCGTCTGACGGATATAGGGTGCAGCCAACCTGGCGAAGTCCTCCGGAGACATGGCGCGGAGGTACACGGCGTTGAAATGATCCAGCTTGGCCTTATCGAAGATGGCGGGGGACTTGGAAATGCCTGTCAAGTCAAATGCCTTCACAAGCTCATCGAGGGAAAAGATCTCCTGCTCGGCCAGCTCACCCTTGGGTGACCAGCCCAGCAGCGCCACATAGTTCAAAATGGCGTCGGTGAGGTAGCCCTCGGCCTTCAGGTCCTCATAGGAGGGGTCGCCGTGGCGCTTGGACATTTTGTTCTGCGCGTCCCGCATCACGGGGGAGCAGTGGACGTAGGTGGGTACTTCCCAGCCGAAGGCGTGGTACAGCAGATCGTACTTCGGCGCGGAGGACAGGTATTCGCTGCCACGAACCACATGGGTGATGCCCATCAGGTGATCGTCGATGACATTGGCAAAATTATAGGTGGGCAGGCCGTCCCGCTTCAGCAGTACCTGATCGTCCAGCGTGTTGTTCTCCACGGTGATGTCGCCGAACACCGCGTCGTGGAATGTGGTCGTTCCCTCTTTTGGGATGCGCTGGCGGATAACATACGCCTCACCGGCGGCCACGCGGCGGAGGGCCTCCTCCAGCGGCAGATCGCGGCAGGGATCGTCGGCACGGTCGAATTCGCCGCTGTCCTCCTCAGAAGCGCACCTTTCGCAGAAGCAGTAGTACGCGCCGCCCTTTTCCACCAGCAGCTCCGCATACTTCCCGTAGGTGTCGCGGCGCTGGGACTGGATATAGGGCGCGACAGGGCCGCCCACGTCCGGGCCTTCGTCGTGGGTCAGGCGACACTCCGCCATGGTGCGGTAGATCACGTCTGTCGCACCCTCCACCAGGCGGCCCTGGTCGGTATCCTCAATGCGGAGGATGAACGTGCCGCCGCGGCTGCGGGCGATAAGCCAGGTATACAGCGCGGTGCGCAGATTGCCGATGTGCATATACCCGGTGGGAGAGGGGGCGAACCGGGTGCGGACCTGTCCCTTGGGGATGCGCGCCTCCATGGCATCAAAGTATGCTTTGTCAGTCATAAGGACGACCTCCGTATATGATCTCTAAAAAATACTTATTAATTATAATTATTTCCGGGGAAAAGTCAATGCATTTCACGAAATGTGCGGTATTGACGTGGGATTTCTACAAATGGAACAGTCGCTGGGCGGATCGTGTCCAAATGTTTGGAATGTTTCTTGCAATTTACGGAAACATTTGCTATAATAGTATTGGTTTGACCGCCGCAAGGCACTACTATAATGCAGAAAGGAAGATCGTCACTATGATCTACACGACTGAGGTTCAGCATATGTGTCCTGTCGCCAAGGGCGCTTATCACGGCCCCGCGCCCATTCCCGAGGAGGGGAAGTGGGTACAGGCCAAGGAGATCTCCGACATCTCCGGCTTCACACATGGTATCGGCTGGTGCGCACCCCAGCAGGGCGCTTGTAAGCTGACGCTGAACGTGAAGAACGGCATCATCGAGGAGGCTCTGGTGGAGACCATCGGCTGCTCCGGTATGACCCATTCCGCCGCCATGGCTTCCGAGATCCTGATCGGCAAGACCATTCTGGAGGCGCTGAACACCGACCTGGTGTGCGACGCCATCAACACCGCCATGCGCGAGCTGTTCCTGCAGATCGTCTATGGCCGCACCCAGTCCGCCTTCTCCGAGGACGGCCTGGCCGTGGGCGCGTCTCTGGAGGACCTGGGCAAGGGCCTGCGCTCCCAGGTGGGCACTATGTTCGGCACTCGTGAGAAGGGCCCGCGTTATCTGGAGATGGCCGAGGGCTATTGCAGCCGTTTGGCTCTGAACAAGGATGACGAGATCATCGGCTACGAGTTCATCAGCCTGGGCAAGATGATGGATGCCGTGAAGAAGGGCGTGGATGCCAACGAGGCACTGAAGAATGCCACCGGCCATTACGGCCAGTGGGACAACGCGGCGAAGTATATCGACCCGCGCCACGAATAAGAGAGGGAGGACGACAAAATGGCTCTGTTTGAAAGTTACGAGAGAAGAATCGACAAGATCAACGGCGTCCTCGCTCAGTATGGCATCAAGTCCGTGGAGGAGTGCCGCGAGATCTGTCAGGCAAAGGGCTTCGATCCCTATGAGATCGTGAAGAGCATTCAGCCCATCTGCTTTGAGAACGCCTGCTGGGCGTACACCGTGGGCGCGGCCATCGCCATCAAGTCCGGCGTCAAGACCGCCGCCGAGGCCGCCAGGATGATCGGCGTGGGCCTGCAGTCCTTCTGCATTGACGGCTCTGTGGCCGAGGACCGTAAGGTGGGCCTGGGTCACGGCAATCTGGGTGCGATGCTGCTGAGCGACGAGTCCAAGTGCTTCGCCTTCCTGGCCGGCCACGAGTCCTTCGCCGCCGCCGAGGGCGCTATCGGTATCGTGAAGAACGCCAACAAGGCCCGCAAAGAGCCTCTGCGCGTGATCTTGAACGGCCTGGGCAAGGACGCGGCTCAGATCATCAGCCGCATCAACGGCTTCACCTATGTGCAGACGCAGTTCGACTATTACACCGGCAAGCTGAACATCGTCCGCGAGATCCGGTATTCTGAGACGGAGCGGGCCGATGTCCGCTGCTACGGCGCGGATGACGTCCGGGAGGGCGTGGCCATCATGCACCACGAGGGCGTGGACGTGTCCATCACCGGCAACTCCACCAACCCCACCCGCTTCCAGCATCCCGTGGCCGGCACGTACAAGAAGGAGTGCATCGAGCAGGGCAAGAAGTACTTCTCCGTGGCCTCCGGCGGCGGCACCGGCCGCACCCTGCATCCGGACAACATGGCCGCCGGCCCCGCTTCCTACGGCATGACCGACACTATGGGCAGAATGCATTCCGACGCACAGTTTGCAGGCTCCTCCTCCGTTCCCGCGCACGTAGAGATGATGGGTCTGATCGGCATGGGCAACAACCCGATGGTCGGCGCTTCCGTAGCGGTGGCCGTGGCTGTTGAAGAAGCCGCCAGGCAGAACGCCTGAGAACGCTGTTAAAATTCACAGAGCCGCTTTCCCGATGAATGGGGAAGCGGCTCTTTTTTATGGTTGAAAGGAAAAGGCGAAAAGCAAAACCGGAACTGTTCCGGAAGCTTCCGCTTTTGTTCATATCAGCTCCCGATGCGGAACCTTCCGTCCCGGTCCGTGCGGGGAGGCAGGCCGCGAGAAGGCGCGGATCTTCTGGAAACAACCGTCGGTCTGGCCGCGGCTGGCGTGACAACGCGGATTTCCGTGCGGCCGGAAGCTGCGGGAGCGGCAGATTTCCCGGGTTCCGCACCGTGAACGGGGGCGGGAGCAGGAACGGCGCCGACAATCAGTTTTTGCTGTTCATGGGCCTTGTAGGCGCGTTGCAGGGTAAAGTCCCTCCGTTCTCCGGGTTTCAGGGAATAATCCGCCTTCTTGCTCTCCCCGGCCTTTTGGGCCAGAGGCTCCACACGCTGCTGCAACTGCGCGGCGGCGTCCAGCTTCCCGGCCACCCACTCCGGATTCCATTCCGGAGTTGAACTTTTCAGGGACTGAAGCAGCTCCGCGGCTTTTTTGCCGCTTTCCAGGGCTGCCTTGTAATCGCCTTCCTTCTCCAGGCGCGCGGCGCGCGTCAGGGAAAGGTTGGCTTCGTAAAATGTGTCTCCGGGACCGCCCAGGGCCGTTGTTGCCGCCAGGAGCATGCAGAGCAGGGAGCAGGGTAGAAGATGCCTTTTCATGATTGTTGGCACTATAACATGCACGGCTGTTTTGGAAAGGCCTTTCTTCCGGCATGTCCGCATGGAGCAGGGGAGGGACGCTACATAGAGGTTCCGGAAAGGAAGCGGGCGGCCTTCTTCTTTTTTTACGAAGGAAGTCTATCAAATTTGCGGCTAGGCATTTGAAAAACCTCCTGCGAGGTACGGTCAGGCTTCCTGATCCAATCGTATCCATGGCATCAAAGTGTTTTGAGGTGCCGATGTGCATGAATTTTTTCACACAGTAATTCCCAGCGATCAATTTTTTACTATTGATCACGTTTTGAATGATATAGTGCTCTCTAATAGCGTGCCCGCAAATGCATGTACCTTCTTCCTCCTGCAAAAATGTTTCCACGTGTTCCCCCAATTCCCGCAACGCGGACGGAAACCGCTTGGATTCGGACTTAGCTACCAGCTCTGAGCAGAATTGATCCATAGATGAATTATTCATGATTTTATTTTCTATTCATGAGACGTGCGTGAAATGCACCCTCACTATTCAGGGAAATTTTCAAAATGTATTTCCCTTCCATATATTTCCCTCCCGTCTCTTTCAGCAGGTGTGGGTTTCTTCCTTATTCCAAGGGCATATCTTCCATTTCCGTATCCGGCACAACTTGACGGAAAGGCCGGAGTGCCGTATGCTGGTTGAGACCTGTATATGACCCGGAACGAGCCATCATCCCTCCCAGCGCCGCAGATGGAGGAAGATCCCAGATACCTGACGGAACAGATTGTGACGTATCTGGGCAACAAGCGTTCCCTGCTGCACTTCCTGGGGATGGGGCTGGAACAGGTGAAAAGCCGCCTGGGGAAGGACAGGCTGAAGGCCGGGGACCTGTTTTCCGGCAGCGGCATTGTAGCCCGTTTCCTGAAAAAGCATTCGGAAGAGTTGATTGTCAATGATCTGGAAGAGTATAGCCGCATCGTCAACACCTGCTACCTGAGCAATCCGGAGGAAGTGGAGAATCTGGAGCTGGAGAGGCATTACCGGCGTCTGCTGCGGTATATGGAGACGCATGAGTCCCCGGGGTTCATCACGGAGTTGTACGCGCCCAAAAATCCGGACAGCATCACGCCGGAAGACCGCGTTTTTTATACGCGCCGCAACGCCGTGTACCTGGATACGGCCCGGCAGACCATCGATTTGCTTCCGGAAGAGGTAAGGCCCTATTTCATCGCCCCCCTTCTGGCGGAGGCTTCCGTGCATACGAACACATCCGGCGTGTTCAAGGGATTTTACAAGGACAGGCACGGCGTCGGCAAGTTCGGCGGAACGGCCGGCAACGCTCTTTCCCGCATCCTGGGGGATATTTTACTGCCGTTCCCCGTGTTTTCCCGGTTTAACTGCCGGTTTTCCATCCACTGCCGTGACGCCAATGAACTGGCCGCGGAATTGCCGGAGATGGATGTGGTGTACCTGGACCCTCCCTACAATCAGCATCCGTACGGTTCCAACTATTTCATGCTGAACCTGCTGTCCTCCTATGAGAAGCCGGCGGAAACCAGCCGTGTTTCCGGCATTCCCGCGGATTGGAAACGCTCCACGTACAACAGCCGGCAGCATGCCCCAGCGGCCCTGTTCCGGCTGCTGGAGGACTGCCCGGCCAAGTTCATTCTCCTTTCGTACAGTTCGGAGGGCTTCATCAGTTATGAGGAAATGACGAATTTCCTTGGCCGTCTGGGACATATCGTCACGCTGGAAACGCCATACGCCACATTCCGCGGCAGCCGGAATTTGAGGAACCGCCCGCAGAACGTGACAGAGTTCCTGTTCCTGGTGGAACGGTTTTAACGGGCAGGGGAGGTAACACCATGAAAGCCCATCTGGAACGCTTCATCCGTTTTCTGGCCGCAGAGAAAGGCTTGAGCGCCGCCTACCAGCTTTCCGTGAGGCAGACGCTGGAGGAATTCGCCCGGTTTCTGGGTACGGAAGACGCTGATCTTTCCCGTGTGGACATCGGCACGCTTACGGAGTTCCTCCGGCATTTGCAGGCCCGCGGCATGGCCCGCAGCTCCATGCGGGTGGAAATGGTGCATTTGCGCATCTTTTTCCGCTGGCTGGCCGGGATGGGGATGCTGGAAAAAGACCCCTCCGCCTTTCTGGAAATGCCCCGGCAGGGGCTGTCGCTCCCCCATGTGCTGGATCAGCAAACCGTTTCAACACTGCTTGAAAGTGTTGACGTTCAGGATATTCCTCTCGGCTGTAGAGACAGGGCCCTGCTGGAGATGATTTACGCCTGCGGCATGCGCGTAAGTGAGGTAATCAGTTGCAAATTAGAGAGTTTGGATATGAATGATGCCTTTGTCCGCGTGCTGGGGAAGGGAGAGAAAACGCGGCTGGTGCCTGTGGGTAGGTCCGCCTTGGAGGCGTTGAGGACGTATCTGGAGAAAGGGAGGCCCAGGCTGGTCAAGCCGGGGACGAAAAGCCATATTTTCCTGACGGTGCGCGGACGGCCGCTGACCAGGGAACGGGTACGCCAGATTCTCCGGGAACGCGCCAGGGCCGCGGGAATAGAACAGCATGTCTTCCCGCATATCCTCCGGCATTCCTTCGCCACGCATCTGCTGGAGAACGGCGCCGACCTCCGCATCATTCAGGAAATGCTGGGGCATGCCGATATTTCCACCACCCAGATTTATACGCATCTGGAACAGCAGCGGCTGAATGCCATTCATCACCGCTTCCATCCCAGGGGATAATAAAGCTATTCTCATCCATGTGCCTTCTGCGGGCATATATCTTTTAAAATCAAAGTCCAGTGCGTTTATTTCACTAGTTCCATATTTTGCATTACATATATTATGCGAAGTATTAAATCAGGGTGAATCTCCGCCCGTTTTTCCTTCTTCTTCGAGTTTTTACACTCCCCCGTCAGCCAGAAGGGGTTTGCGGCAACTGGACAAATATTGGACTGAGCGTTTGCGAAGAGTTATAGAATGAATAAAGAGTACGGCTTTTAGCCGAGTATTGATTCAGAAGCCTGCAACGCTCCAGATTGCTTTTTCACTTTCCTCCCCATTTCCCGATAGCTGCTCTCTTCCGGCAATAAGAGCATTGCTGGGATTTTCATGCGTCGCTTCCTGCTGTCCGTCCACGCGTCTGTACGAAGGCCGGGAAACCGCTTTGCAGTTGGACGGAAAGCGGAAGGCTTGAAGCCTGAAAGAGGCACGAACCAAACCTCCGTTCTCCACGAGGACTGCTTCCTGTCAAAAACATGGGAACATTCCATGCACCCTGTATTTTCCAGTGGGCTTCACTTCTGGGAACCAGAGCCTCCCGTCCTGATTAAATATTCTCCATTCAAAGGGGTTTTCAGTATTGCCAACCTTTCTTCCATCCCCATCCGTCGCTGAAAACCCCGTCTAGCCGTCCTCTCCTGCTTTGAAGTATTCTCCATAAAAATAAAAAGTCTTTCACTGACTAACCTATTATAACGCGGCAGAAACGGGAAAATTCCTTTTCCCTCCTTAAAAGTTCATCCGGATACCCCTTCCCCTCGCTTCTCTCTTGCCAGACCGTCATTCATCCGTCATAATGAAAAAAGCATGAATACTTTCGTCTCTCTTTGCGTGATCGGAGGCCTCAGCCTGGGCTCCCTCTGTTATGCGCAGCACATGGATAACGATGCCAAGAAGAAGGTGATCAAGGATTTGGATAACCTGCTCGCCCTGAACAGGTCTGCGGAAACCAAGGTGATCAATGCCGCCATCAGCAAGCTGAATTCCGCCGGCAGGGATCCCAGCGCCGCGTACGACCTGCTGATCCAGTCCAAAAAGTTCCTGATGGAAGCGGAAAAGGAGAAGGACAAGAGCCAGGGCAAGAGCGCCAAGATTGCCTCCAATTCCCTGAAGGACTGGATGGACCGCGAGGCCAAGAAATACCAGGACAAGAATGCCCGTAAGGGATTGATGCTTCAATACCAGTGGGGCGTGCTCGTCCTCAAGGCCCGCCTCAAGGAAAACCTGATGAACGCCACGTCAAGCTCCACCGGCGGAACGGAGGAGGAGACTCTGGACGTTACGGAGTTCCAGAAGCCGGCCATGGATTTGCTGAACGCCTACCTGGCCGCCTGCTCCGACCCTGATTTTGTCGATCCCTCTTCCACTTCTTCCAAAAATAACAATGGAGGTGGAGCCGGGAAAGCCGGAGCCCGCATTGCGGAACAATCCGTTTTGAATACGGAGGTCGGGGAGGCCCTGGGCATCGGCAGCATGTCTTCCAAGGCTTTTCCGGATTCCATGAAAAACCGGGACGAGATTTTCGACAAGCTTTTCTTCACGGGATACCGCAAGACGCGCAATCTTCCGGCCCTCCGGCAGGCATGGGGCAAGAGAATTTCCATGGAAGTGGCTCTCGGCAAGGTAAGCCATGCCATTTCCACCGGCAAGAAGTCCGGCATGCAGGGACGCATTGCCAATGCGTCCGAAGACGAGTTTGACGAACAGGATTCCTCCGTCCTGGACCGCCTGCGCTGGCGCTGCGAACTGGATTGCTTTGACCTGGGCGACCAGGCGAACGCCACGCGGAACATGATGACGCTGATCCGGACGACGGTAGACCCGGTGCGCCGGGAACAAGGTATCCGCACCCTCCGGGACAAGCTGGTCCAGAGCATGAAGAGCATGATCGCTTCCTCGGAAGATGAAACCATGGCGGACGGTTCTTCCTCCTCCTCTTCAGCCTCCCCTCGTCCCGCGGTGCGGCCTCCCAGAAGGAAGACGCCGCCCACCACGATCACGACCAGCCGTGAAATGGACGATCCCGGAGCCATCGGCACGGACGTGCCGAAGCCGCCCAAGCCGGACCCCACCCGGAGCGACGATTTTTTTGAAGACGCATAACGCTTTTCAGTAAAGGCTGTTGCCTGCACGGCGGCTCCGGAGTTGATGGAATGCACAGAGCATCCTTGACGTCCGGAGCCGCTGTTTTATACAGTAGGGCCATGTATCAGCCATTTCAATTTTTCATGCCCTCGCAAATTTTCTTTGGCGCGGGTTCTTTGGACAATCTTGGTTCCGCTCCCCTGCCCGGCGCCAAGGCCCTGATTGTCATCGGCGGCACGTCCGTCAGGCGGCTCGGGTATCTGGACCGGGTGCAGGCTTTGTTGAAGAACCAGGGAGTGGAGAGCGTCGTTTTCGACAAGGTGCAGCCCAACCCCGTGGTGGAGCACGTGATGGAGGCCGCCGCGCTTGCCAGGGAGACAGGCTGTGATTTCGTCGTCGGCCTGGGCGGAGGCAGCAGCATGGATTCCGCCAAGAGCATCGCCGTGATGGCTGCCAATCCGGGAACCTACTGGGATTACATCCAGGGCGGTTCCGGCAAGGGCCTTCCCATTCCCAACAAGCCCCTTCCCATCGTTTGCATCACCACCACGGCAGGGACCGGAACGGAAGCGGATCCGTGGACCGTCATCACGAAGGAGGATACGCAGGAGAAGATCGGCTTCGGCTTCAAGGGCACCTTCCCCACCATGTCCATCGTGGATCCGGAGCTGATGCTTTCCGTACCGCCCAAATTGACGGCCTACCAGGGCTTTGACGCCCTGTTCCACGCCGTGGAGGGGTACATGGCCACGATTGCCTCTCCCATGGGGGACATGTTCGCGCTACAGGCCATTGAATACATCGCCAAATACCTTCCCCGCGCCGTGAGCAACGGGGACGATCTGGAAGCGCGCGCCTACGTCGCCCTGGCCAATACCTATTCCGGCTTTGTGGAGACCATTTCCTGCTGTACGTCGGAACACTCCATTGAACACGCCCTCAGCGCGTTCCATCCCGCTCTCCCGCACGGCGCGGGCCTGATCATGATTTCCTGGGCCTATCATGAAGCCTATGCCCCCGCCTGCCCGGAACGTTACGCCAGGGTAGCCGCCGCCATGGGGCAGGAAGCTTCCGTGGACGGCTTCCTGAACGGCCTGAACAAGCTGAAGGAGGCCTGCGGCGTGGACAAGCTGAAGATGTCCGAGTTCGGCATTACCCCGGATTTATTTGACGAATACGCCAGAACGGCCTTTTCCACCATGGGCAACCTGTTTGAGCTGGACCGCTGCAAGTTCACTCCGGCGGACGTCGTCAGCATCCTGGAAAAGTCCTATTCCTAGGAGCGGGTACCGCCGACAGGATAAACGCGGACAGGCTGCGTGCACACCAGGCAGCCGTGCGGCAGCCTGTCCAGCCAGCAGGAGATTTTGCCCAGGAACGTTTCAATGCGTTCTGAGGTGTCTACGATTTCAATGATGACGGGCACCTTCTCGACAATTTCCCAGAATGTGGGGCTCATCAGGCGCGTATGCCGCCCGGCCCCCATCAGTCCCTTGTACACGGTGCAGCCCGCCATGCCGTAGCGGCGGGCAGCGTAGGCTACGGCCTCGTGGACGGGTACGTGTCTGACGGCGTCGGTGCTGCTGACGTAGATGCGCAGCATGAGGTTTTCTTCCGGAGTGTTCATGATTGTCTCTTATCTGGCGGCCAGGTATCCCAGGCCAATGGCAATGAGCCCTCCGGCAAAGCTGAGGAGGGTGTAAAGAAAGAAGGCGGGAAAGTTCCCCTCCTTCAACAGGAGGAAGGATTCATTCATCAGCGTGGAAAAGGTGGTGAAGCCGCCGCACAGGCCCACGGTAAGAAAAAGCCGCGTTTCCGTATGCAGCAGCAGACCCCGGCTGAACAGCCCGTAGAGAACGCCAAGGACCAGGCATCCCAGCAGGTTGCCCGCCGTCGTTCCCCATGGAAAGGAACTCATGGAGTTGATTTGGACAAAACGGGTCAGCAGGAAGCGCAGCACGCCGCCCGCAAAGCTTCCCAGCCCGACCATCAGCAGCATTTTCATCATAGCGGCTTTTCTCCGGTTGAACGGGAATAAGACTCCGGGCGAGATTCCAGGGATGCCGTTGCCGGATGCTGCCGGGAAAGGCGGCAGAAGGCGGAGGAAATTGGTGTAAAGGCGTTCATGTTCGTATGGGGTGTCCTTCACCGAATACAAAGCTTCTGCATCCGGTGTGATACAGAAGCCATCAGCCTGCCGTGCAGGCGGTTTAGGGTGCGTTCCCAGGGAAGAGCCTCATTTCCTTTAAGCGCGTACAGGTAAAATAACCCGTTTTTTCCCTATCTCCAGCCTTTTATTCTTGATCCCGGCGTTTGAATACGTATTTCCTTTTTTCCATGTCCCAGCCCCTCCTTGTCACCGGAACCATTGGAATAGACACCATCCTCACTCCCCGCAACCGGGCGGAGGGAGTTCTGGGCGGCTCGGTGTCCTTTGCGGCGGTGGCCGCCCTGCTTTTTGCGGACCGGGTGGACGCCGTCAGCATCATCGGAGAGAATTTCCCCTCCCATTATGAAGAAGCCCTTGCGGCCAAGGGGCTGTGCATGGACGGCGTGGAACGCAAGAAGGGTCCTTCCTTTTCCTGGACCGGGGAATATTTTGACAACATGAACAAGCGCAGGACCGTCTGCGCCAATGATGCCGTGATGCTGGAATGGAACGTGCACGTTCCGGAGTCCTTGCGTAACCATCCCGTCCTGGTGTGCTGCTGCATGGTTCCGGCCCAGCAGCTCAAGTGCATGGAACAGTGCCCGGACGCGGCACTGGTGCTTTCCGATTCCATGGACAAGTGGCTGCGCCGCCAGCCGGAATTGCTGGACGCCGTGATCAGCCGTTCCCATATCACCATGATGAACGAGGACGAGGCGAAGGAGTACGCCCAGGCGTCCACCGTGCTGGAAGCCGGGGAATTCCTGCTTTCCAAGGGCGCAGCATATGCCGTGGTGAAACAGGGGGAATACGGCGCCACGCTTCTGGGGCGGGATTCCGCAGGCAATCTGCAAATTTTCCGCTGTCCCGCCTATCCCCTGAAAACATTGGTGGACCCCACCGGGGCGGGAGATACGTTCCTGGGGGCGCTGGCCGGCTACCTGGCCACCCTGCCCCCCGGCCTTCCATCCTTTGAGGAAGTGAAGAGGGGGATTGTGTACGGCACGGTGGCGGCCTCCTTCACCTGCGAGTCCTTTTCCGCGGACGCCCTCCTTTCCATGACGGAGGAAACCTTCCGCCGGCGCCTTGAAGAGTATGCGGAGATGTGCCGTCTGCCCGGCGTGTCTTGCTGATGCGGCAGACCTGGGAATGAGGGGCTCCTTCCCCTCATGATTCGTCAAATTGCCGGGGTTTGGTTCCGGTCTCCGTAGTGAAGCCAGTTCTGGCTTTTCTGCTTTCCCTGTTGCACGCGCGTAGCAGCCTTTTTCATAAGGGCCGGGAGGCCCTTATTTCCAAGAGAGACCAGGAGAAAAGCGGCCAAGCGGGATGCAGGACATGGAAAACCCCGGCGTGAGGAGCACGGGCCGGGGGTTCCATAAAGACAGGGGCCGGTATCAGCCGGTTCAGATGTCCTGGAGGCCGAATTTGAGTTCGGCTTCCGATACCACCTGGCCGTTCACCAGGCAGCGGCCGAGGGCCTGGCCGATGTTGCCGCGCATCTTGGTCAGCTCCGCCTCAATGATGAGCGTATCGCCGGGAACTACGGGACGGCGGAATTTGATCTTGTCCGCGCTCATGAAGTAGCCGAGCTTGGTGGCGTTGCCGGGCTGGCGCAGCATGACGATGGAGGCGACCTGGGCCATGGCTTCCAGCTGCAGGACGCCCGGCATGACCGGATGGCCCGGGAAGTGGCCCTGGAAGAAGAGTTCGTTCATCGTCAGGTTCTTCAGGCCGCGGCACTTGGTTTCCCCTTCAAAGCCGATGATGCGGTCCACCATCAGGAAGGGATAGCGGTGCGGCAGGAGGCTCATCACTTCATTGATGTCCAGCACGGCGTCTCCGTACGGCACGTTGACGGGATTGGGCGCCATCTGCTGGTTGCGGCGGTGTTCCTTCTTCAGCTTGGCGGTCAGCTCGGTGTTCGGGCCGTGGCCCGGCTTGATGGCGATCACGTGGCCCAGGATGGGCTTGCCGCACAGGCTGAGGTCGCCGATGAGGTCCATGGCCTTGTGGCGGGCGAATTCATTGATGAAGCGCATGGGCTCCTTGCTCATGAGCTCCTCCCCGCGGATGACCACGGCGTTTTCCAGGCTGCCGCCCTTGATGAGGCCCTTTTCCAGCAGGGGCTTGATGTCCTCGTAGAACGTGAAGGTGCGGGCCGGGGCCAGTTCCTTTTCATACGTTTCCGGCGTGATGACCGCGTCAAAGTACTGGGTGATGCGGTTTTCCGGTCCCACGCAGGTGACGGAGACGCGGAATTGCTTGGAGGGGAGAATGGTCAGGATGGAACCGCCCTTGGTTTCAATGGTGACGGCCTCGCGCACTTCCAGATAGCGCCGCGGCACTTCCTGTTCCACAATGCCGGCGCTCTTGATCAGTTCCACGTAGGGAGCGGAGGAACCGTCCCCGATGGGCGGTTCGTTGGCGTCCATTTCAATGACGGCGTTGTCAATGCCCATGCCCGTGAGGGCGGAAAGAATGTGTTCCACGGTGTGTACCTTGACGGAGCCTTCCGCCAGGCTGGTGGCGCGCTCCACGGTCTGCACCTTCTCCACGTCCGCGTTGATGAAGGGCTGGTCCGGAATATCCACCCGGCGGAATTTAATGCCGAAGTCGGCGGGGGCCGGCTTCAGGGTCAGGGTAACGGGCTGTCCCGTATGCAAAGAGGTACCGGCCAGAGAGGCCGGAGAGCCGACAGTTCTTTGGTTTCCACATGCCATGCGGGGAATGCTAGTGAATGAGCTCCCGTTTGGAAAGCACGAAATCACGGATTTTCCTGTAAATTCAGGGAAAGGAGGGCATTCCGGCGTGTCATCCGGAGAGGGAGCGGAGAAAGGGCGCTTGAAAAAACGCCTTTCTCCCGTTAGTCATGTTGCATGCACATCACAGCAGGTCCCGGCATTTCCCGCGCATTCATCCTCGGCGCCGGGCTGGGAACCCGCCTGCGTCCCCTTACCCACGTGCTGCCCAAGCCGCTGATTCCCTTTTTCCATGAGCCTCTCGTGCTGCATTCCATGCGCCGCTGCTACGACTGCGGCATCCGGGAGTTCATCATCAATACCCACCATCTGGCGGAAGCCTGGGACCAGGCGTTCCCGGAACGCTCCTGGAACGGCTGCCCCGTCCATTTCAGCCATGAACCCGTGCTGCTGGATTCCGGAGGCGGGGTGAAGAAGATCGAGCCCCTGGCCTCCGCGGAAGAACCCCTGCTGGTGATCAACGGGGACATGGCAGCCACCTTCGACCTGCGCCGGGTGATGGAGGACCATGTCAGGCACCGCCCCTCCGTGACGCTGGCCCTGCGGACTGCCGGAGACAAGAGGAATGTGGGCTTTGACCCTTCCTCCGGACTGGTGACGGACATGCGGCACGCCCTGGGGCGCGACCCCGGCTCCTGCCAGTTTACCGGGGCGTACTGCATGGAGCCGGAAGTTTTCAGCCGCATTCCTCCCCGGGAGGCCGTTTCCATCATTCCCGTTTTTCTGGACTACATCCGCCGGGGCCGTCTGCGCGGCATGCTGGCGGACGACGGCCTGTGGATGGACATGGGCACTCCGGAATCCTACATCCAGGCCCATCTGGACTTTCCCTCCCCTGCTCCGCGCATCCATCCGGACGCGGAAGTGTCTCCCGGGGCCTCCGTGGACGCTGCCAGCGTGATCGGCCCCCGCGCCGTCGTGGAGGAAGGCTGCCGTCTGCGGGAGTGCATCGTATGGCCCGGCGTCCGCGTTCCCGCCGGCACCCGTGCGGAACGGCGTATTTTTCATCTCTCTCTTTGACAGCCCACCCATGTCTTTCCTGCGTTTTCTCCTTCTCCTTTCATTCTTCTGCGGCACTGTTCAGGCGGAACACCGCGTGTTCACCAGAAAAGACGGCTTCCTGTCCATGCGGGACAAGCTGAACGTCTATTTTTTCCAGTCCGGCACGCACCGTCTTCTGGTTCGGGATGAAGGGAGCGTCAGGGTTCCCCGGTACGGCTCCCTGGACAAGGCCATGCGGAAGAGCCCCTGCGTGGCCGGAGTCAACGGCGGATTCTTCGGCGCGGACGCGGAGGGAACCCCGCTGGGCCTCGTCGTCCAGGACGGCAAGCGCCTTTCTCCGCTGGCCACGGGCTCCTTCGCCGTTTCCGGTGTCGTTTATGAGGACGGTAAAAGCGGTCTGGCCCTTGTCCGCAGTTCCGCGCTGAAACGCATGAAAAAACTGCCCGCCATGCAGGCGGCCATCCAGGGCGGCCCCTTTCTGGTGGAGAACGGTTCAGCCGTCAAGGGACTTAATGCGCAGAAGTCCACCTACCGCACCTTCATCGCCACGGACGGCGGCAAGCGGTGGTGCATCGGCGTTTCCTCCTCACTGACGCTGAAGGAACTGGCCAACTGGCTGGCTACCCCCGGAGCGCTGGGGGATTTCCGGGTGAAAACGGCGCTGAATCTGGACGGAGGCTCTTCCTCCGCCTTCTGGTGCCATGAGTCCGGCATTTCCTACCCCGCGTTCAAGCAGGTCAGGAATTACCTGGGCGTAGCGCCGCGCCGGTAAACGCCGTCCTTCACGGGTCCGGCGTTTCTCTTTCCCTCATTCATCCTGCGCAGGAGAAGAGCCGCAAACAGCAGGAAACAGGCCAGGATGGCCCAGTCCCCGAACAGGGCGTACAGGGTCATTTCCGTACAGCCCACGGGCAGCGTGGCGTTCATTACCCCCCTGGTGAACGGGGAACCGGAGGAATCCCTCAAATCCGCGATAACCGCGCCGTTGGGAGCCAGCGCCACGCTGACGCCGGTGTTGGCGGCCCGGACCATGGAACGGCGCAGCTCAATGCACCGGAACGCCGCGTTGCGCCAATGCTGTTCATTGGCGCAGGAGCGGTTGAACCACCCGTCATTGGTGACGTTCACCATCAACTGGGGTTCCTGCCGCACGAAGCGGCGCACCCAGCTTCCCACTACGTCCTCAAAGCAAACCAGCGGAATGACTCCTACCGTGGCGGAGCTCCCCGGGCGCATGGGCACGGGCACGGGGCTGGAGGAGGCTCCCGGCGTGTAGTTCATCCCCATTGCCGTTCCGGCGGAGGCTTCAAAGGCCTTTTCCAGGAACGGGAAGGTTTCCCGCATGGGGATGTATTCGCCGAAGGGGACCAGCATGGCCTTGGCGTGCGGCCTGGCCGTGGAGTAGTCCCCTTCAAAGACGGTGAGGCAGTTGTAGGCCCGCGCCACGCGGCCTTCATCGGACAGGTAAATGTCATCCGTGCCCGTCAGCAGGATGAAATTGCATATCCCGTTCCGGAGGGCCTGGACGTAGTCCTCCTCCACGCTCAGGAAGTTGACGTTGTCCTGGTTCGGAAAGCGTTCCCCCGTGGAATCGCGGTAAAACGTGGAAATGGGGAAGGAACTCTCCGGCCAGATTACCCAGGCCGGCATGTCCAGGGAGGCTTCCGTCCCGTTTTTGGCGGCCTGTTCCAGGGCGCTGTTCTGGAGGTCCAGCATCCCCTGCTCCGTCGTGTCCAGCAGAGCCCGGTAAATGGCGCCCCGGTTGGCAGCGTCCCATTTCTCCTTCTGGCTCAGGTTAAGCTGCACGGTCATGACGGGAACGGTGAATTTGCCGTTCCCCGTGGCTGCGGCGGATTGCGGGGAGTAGCGCGCCGTCCAGAGCACGCCGGTGACGAACATGATTAAGAGAACCGCCACCAGCGTGAAAAAGTCCCACGGAACGGTGCGCCTGCCTTCATGGACCACCATGGTTCCGGCCCGGCGGCAGACGCGCCAGAGCCAAACGGAAAAGACGGCAGGGAGGAAGGCCAGGGCCGTTACCCCCGCATATTCCGCCCACTGGGCCAGCGGATTTCCGTAAAGGGCCACGCCCAGGTTGTTCCAGCCGAAGCCCGGTATGAGCCAGCCCCTCACCCATTCCAGGCACACCCACAGGGCAGCCCCCCCCAGCGCGGCGCAGGCGCTGGGCAGCATGTCCCCCACAGCCCAGGATTTCCACGCCGCCCTGCGTTCCTTCACCGTCTGCCGCGCCCCGGGCAGCGGCCGGGCGTCCGGACGGAAAAACACGCCCATGACCAGCGCCCAGATGCCGGGAAACAAGCCGCCGTAAAATATCATCAGGGGAATATAGCCCAGCGTGCTGACTTCATTGACCCACCAGAAGGAGATGCCGTAAAACACCACGCCGAACATCCAGCCGTACAGGGCATACGCCAGGATTCCCTTTTTCCCCTCCCGGCGGCGGCCGTACCACAGCGCCGTCAGCAACGGCAGAAAACCTATCCAGACACAGCCTCCCCAGTCCACGGGAATGAAGGCGCAGGCCATCAGAACGCCGGAAAACGCAGCCAGCAGCAGGCCCGCCCATACGGGCAGGAGACGGGGAGTGGGAGGGGAAACGGGATTCATCGTAAAAAGCCTTTTATTCCAGGAACGGGAATGGCGGCATTGTTCCTCATGCTGACTCATTCCTGCAACAAAAAAGATTGCAAAATTTGCTCAAATGCGGAAATAGTGGGCGCAGTTCATACAACCCATATACATAATGGCAGACATCGACGAAAAAACACCTCTAAACGTCCCCGGCAAGTTTTACGTGGACAGCTCCTGCATTGATTGCGACCTTTGCCGCGAAACGGCTCCGGAAAACTTTGGACGGGATGACGACGAAGGCGTCTCCTACGTCAAGAAGCAGCCGGACAACGAAACCGAACAGGAAGCCTGCGTGGAAGCCATGGAAGGCTGCCCCGTGGAAGCTATCGGCGACGACGGCGAATAATATATTCTCCATATTATTTTTTAACCGCCCGGGGCTGTTGACATCCAACACTCCGGGCTTTTATTTTCCACTCATGGCTTCTCCCTGGTCTCCCTACATGCCGGACAGGGACCGTCCGGACCCCAACGCCTCCCCGCCCCGGTATGAATACCTTTCCCGTGACGAACAGGAGGTGAGGCAGGCGCTGGCGGACTGGTTCCAGGTTCCTCCCTCCACCAATGAAACACGGAATCTCCATACGGCGGAGTCCATGCTGGGAGACATCCTGTCCAAGCTCCCCCTGGATGGAGAAGGCATGGACCCCGAGCTGCTCCGGGAAGGCTGGCTGAAAGCCGCGGGGCCATTCCTGGGCCAGCAATCCAACCTGCTTTCCATCGTCAAGGGAGTTGCCACCATCCAGGTGCTTCAGCCGGCCATGCGCTACCACCTCCAGCAGTGGCAGGGCGCCCTGCTGGGAAAATTGAAGGACCAGTTCGGCAAGGATGCCGTTCATTCCATCCGCATCCGGATAGGGTAATTCCGCGTGAAGCAAGGCTTTCTCTTGCTGCCAATCACCTGATTTTCATCGCACTAACAGGTATTGGAATACGTTTCAGGGATTTGCAATCCGCTGTCAACCGGTTTTTTCCCTCGCTTGATTCATGGTCAGGACCTTCCCGGGCACCGCCTCTTGTTTTTCCAGCGGGGAAATAGCGGGAAACAAAATGTTAGATATATTTATCATTCGTTTATTGTCAGAATATTGCCCGTTTTTTACTGTTGCTGTTTCTTTAGCGGATTGCAAATTCTGTAGTTTCATGGCGAATAAAGCGGAATTCGCGCCAGTGCGGAGCGGCCTTTCCGCTTTCCAACAGAAATTACATACAAATGAAAACGTCCTTTTTCCTGGCATTACCCGCAGCGGCAGTTCTATCGGCACACGGAGCGGAGGCGTGGAGTTCCCTTGACGGAATTATTCCGGAGCTGAAGATGGGGAAAACCTCCATCACCCGCATCGATTATTCCTCCGGAGGCGCCCTGATCACGAACGGAGGGCCTTCCGCAAGCGCCGTTCAATCCGTCCTTGGCTCTCTGGATGCGGGATGGTATTCCGGCAATAAGAATAGAGATACCGGTACGCTTGCCTCCGTGACGGCGGATGGCGCTACCAATCTGATTTCCGCCAACGGCGCAGGAGGCGGATTTACGGCCGTCAAATTTCATGAATTGTCCTCCAACGCCATATCCGGATATGAAGCGCTGAGGATTTCCTTTGATACAGGCGGCCTTTTCGAAACCAACAGGACGGGCCAGCCTCAAAATTTCAGCCTGTGGTACAGTCTGGGAGGAGAGGGAGACTCTCTTCTCCAGGTTGGGTCTACGATTTCCGGTTCGGCGGGAGACGTCAGCAACAAATCCTATAGCTGGACAATTTCCAAAGACGATTACAGCAATTTGTTTGACCAGGGAGCCACTTTTTATCTGGTGATGAATACCGACGTTCTCGACAACAGCTACGCTTACAACGAGCTTGCCGTAAAAAATTTCCGCATGGAGGACCTCACGGTTCCGGAGCCTTCCTCGGCTGCTGCCGCATTGCTCGGGCTGGGAAGCCTGTGCCTGAGGAGAAAGAGGAGATAATGCGGCAGAAACCGGAACATCCCTAAGTCCGGAATTTTGCTTCATTTTAAGTTTGATGAAAGACAGTTCCTCGTTTAAGTGTAGTAATATTATGCGATTATCCCCTTCCCCCCTTTTGCTGGTATCAGGCTTAATGCTCTGTTCCCCCTCTTCCTATGGAGACTGGACTTCCCCGCATCCACTCCAGCAGGAAGAAGCCGCTCCGGCAGCCCTCATTCCCTTCCCGGCCCATGTTGACTGGAAGACGGGGACATGCCCCAAAAAGGCTCCTGTTTCCGTGAAAAAGAACGCGGCCCTGGCCAAGACACTGGGCAAGGAAGGCTACGAGCTCCAGGTCCGCCCCAACGGCATCCTGATCAAGGCCGCCACGGATGCGGGCGTTTTCTATGCCCGCAGGACGCTGGACCAGCTGGGAGCCCGGGGGGATTATCCGTGCTGCGACATCAAGGACAGCCCGGCGTTCGCCATCCGCTGCTTCATGCACGACGTAGGCCGCAATTTCCGGTCCATTGAGACGCTCAAGGCGGACATTGACGAAATGGCCCGGCTGAAATTGAACGCCTTCCACTGGCACCTGACGGATTACCCGGCATGGCGCATCCAGTGCAGGAAGTACCCCGTACTGAATGACCCTTCCAAGAGGATCAAGGACCGGGACGTCAATGACACCTACACCTACGACCAGATCAGGGACCTGTTCCGCTACGCCAGGAAACGCCACATCCAGATCATCCCGGAAATCGACATGCCGGGGCACAGCACCTATTTCAAGAACTGCTTCGGCTTCCCGATGCACGATCCCAGGGGCATCAAGATTCTGGAGGAACTGCTGGAAGAGTTCTGCCGGGAAATCCCTGTGGAGATGTCCCCCTACCTCCACATCGGCGCGGATGAAATCCGCATCCCCAACGGGAAGCAGTTTGCGGACCGTATGGCGGCCAAGGTCAAATCTTTGGGCCGCCAGCCCATCCAGTGGGCGGGCAACAACGACCTGCCCGTCTCCGGAGACAGCTACGCCCAGTTGTGGAATGACGAAAATTCCGTAGGACTGCCGGACCCCGCCAAGCAGAAGAATCCCTATTTTGATTCCACGGCAGGCTACATCAATTCCTTTGACCCCGGCATCCTGGTGCGCCGGAATTTCTTCCGCCAGCCCTGCGGAACGGCCAGGAGCGACAACCATTCCCTGGGCGTCATCCAGTGCCTGTGGCCGGATACCCGGGTGGCGGACAAGAAGAACATCCCCATCCAGAGCCCCCAGTGGCCGGCCATGTTCGCCATGGCTGAACGCAGCTGGAAGGGGCTACCGGAGGACGGCTCCCGCTTTGCCGGCAAACTGCCGGAGAAGGATACGGAAGCCTACAAGGCTTTCTCCCTGTTTGAGAAACGCATGGAAGCCCTGGCCGGGGACAAGCCCTTCCCCTATTGGCGGGATTCCTTCATGGAATGGACCGTCTTCGGCCCCGTTCCAAAGGACAGGGAGGAAGAAGAGAGAAACGGCCTTCTGGCGGGAACCCCCCCCGCAGGGCCGGAGCCCATCCAGGCCCGCGGCGGCAATCTGTACTTCCGCACCCGTGCGGGGGCGGAAGGCCTGTTCTCCAAAACGAAGCCGGGAAACACCGCCTGGGCGGAAACGACCCTTTATGCGCCCAAGGCCGGCACCATGTACGCCATGGTGGGGTTTGACGCTCCGGCCCGCTCCACGCGGCGCTGTTCCGGAGTCCCGGCAGCCGGGGAATGGTCCCAGTGCGGCACCAGAATATGGGTGAACGGAAAGGAAGTGAAAAATCCCCAGACCTACAAGCTGGCAGGACAGCGGCGTTATGAAAAGCACACCTGGAATTCCCCCGCCAATGAAATACCCTTTGACAATGAGGAATTCTGGTGGGCGCGGCCTCCGGTTCCCTTCCAGGTCAAGGCCGGGGAAAACAAAATCCTGATTGAACAGCCGTATACGGGCAGCTTCCAGTCCTGGGGCATCAGCTTTATTCCGGTGAAAAAATCGGGAGAACGCTGGATTGCCGATCCAGGCTATTCCGTCAAGACCGGGCCTGCAAAGTAAGATTCCATTTTTTGCTGAAATGAAAGAAAAACGCCTGCTTCCCCTGCTGGCCGTCCTTCTGGCAATTCCTTTCACCGCAGCCGCCCAGCGGCCCAACGTCATCCTGATCCTGATGGACGACATGGGCTGGGGGGATCTGCCCTCCTACCAGGACCAGCGCATGAAGGAGGGATTGCCCGCCATGGACAATCCCGGACTGAGAACACTGGCCAGCGAAGGAATGACGCTGACGCGCCATTATTCCTCCGCCCCGCTTTGCGCCCCGGCCCGCAGCTCCCTGTTCACGGGGGTGCACCAGGGCCATGCCAAGGTGATCCGGGACAGGTCCTTTGACCTGCCCATCGAACAGGCCCCAACGCTCGGCACCGTCATGCAGTCCGCCGGGTACAGGACGGCCCTCATCGGCAAATGGGGGATAGGCGGAGGAACGGAACACGCGGGCACTCCGCAGGAATCCACGGCCTACCCCACCAAACGCGGCTTTGACTACTACTTCGGCTACCTGGACCACGTCAGCGGCCACCACCATTATCCCAAGGAAGACCCCAATCCCATTTCCCCCACCAAGAGAAGCGGCATCTGGGACGGGGACAAGTGCGTCACGGCGGATTGCGACAAGGCGTACTCCGTGGACCTGCTGACGGCCCGCGCCAAAAAATGGATTATAGATACGCACCGCCAGAATCCCCGCCAGCCCTTCTTCCTGGCGCTGACCCACATAGCCCCCCACTCCCAGCTCCAGATCCCCACCGGCCCCTATCCGGAAGGCCGCGGCGTAAAGGGCGGCGTGCAATGGATCGGGAAGCCCCACAAGCTGGTGAATACCGCGGAGGGCAAGATCAACTCCTACATCTATCCGCGGTATGCGGACAAGAAATGGCCCATGGCGCAGAAGAAGTACGCCACCATGATCGCGCGGCTGAGCGATTCCTTTGAAGACCTCATCCAGACTCTCAAGGACCTGAACATTGACAGGAACACCGTCATCATCATGACGTCGGACAACGGCCCGCATGACGAAGGCGGCCAGAATCCGCAGTTCTTCCGCAATTACGGACCTTTTGACGGCATCAAGCAGGACGCATGGGAAGGCGGCTTCCGCGTGCCGACCATCGTCCGCTGGCCCGGCCGTGTTCCGGCCGGTTCCGTCAGCGACCATCCATCCCAGTTCCACGACTGGATGGCGACGCTGGCCGCCATCGGCGGCGTCAGGGCTCCCTTCCGGAGTGACGGCGTTTCCCTGCTCCCCACCCTGCTGAACGACGGAACCCAGCCGGACAGCCGTCTGTACATGGAATACAGCGCCAAGATGTCCCGGAACAAGACGACGACGCCCGGCTACCAGGATTTTCTCCCGTCCAGGAGGAACGCCGTCCGGGGCGACCAGCAGATGGTCTACCTCGGCAAATACAAGGGGGTGCGTACCAACATCCAGTCCCATGTGGATCCGTTTGAAATTTACGATACCGCGAAGGACCCGGCGGAACGCCATGACCTAAAGGACACGCCGGAAGGGAAAAAGATGCAACCCATCATGCACGACAAGGTGCTGAGAATGAGGCGCGTTTACGATTATACCCACCCGGTGCGCGGCACCTTTGCCCAGCGGCCCTATGATGCAGAACCTGTTCCGGCCCTCCGGAAAGAGGAAATGCCCGGCACCCTGGTTCCCCTGACGGCGCAGTCCTCCCAGGGCGTCCGCCGGAAGGACGGCAGCATGAAAAGAGAGCTCTATCTGAACGTTCCGGAAACCGGGAAATACGTCTTCTTCATGAAAACCCCGGCGAAAAAGGGAGCTAAAGCGTTCGTCAGGCTGCACGACGCGCATCTGCTGGATGCGGAATACGGCTACAAGCCCGGCGCGGAGGTATCCTCCTCCATGGGGGAAGGAACGACGGAAGGAGATGCAGGAAAAACTGGGCTGAAGCCCATCCCGCTGGAAAAGGGCTGGCATCCCCTGTTGGTTGAAACGGAAGGCTTCCCCGGGCTTCCCGACCTTTTCTGGCAGAGGGAAGGCGGCAGGAAAGAGGCCATTCCGGTCCAGGCCTTCCGCACGGCGGCTCCCTGAACGGATGGGGCGAAACGTCCGCGCCGCCCCTGAGGTCATTTTCCCCCGGTCATCAGGACGAGGGCGCGCGGGAAATACCGTTTGAGGAACAGGTAAACGCCCCGCGCCAGCATGTACACGACAGGCACCAGGCACCACCAGACCCAGGGTGCCCACGGGGACGGGAAGCACGTTTCCACCCCTGTCAGGGCAATCAGCACGAAGATGTGGGAACAATACACGAAAAAGCTGCCGGACGACCACCGCGCCAGCCGTTCCGACAGTGCGGGGCTGACGGCCCTGGCCACTATTCCGAAGCTCAGGAAGGCCAGAACAATCAGTCCGGAAAAAGCGACGTCCGGAACCAGGAAGGTATCCGCACAGCTTGCCCAGACAAGGGCCGCAGAGGCCAGAATAATGGATGAGTGCACGGCCAGGGGCATCTTCCCCCAGCGGTCCAGGCAACCCGGTGCGGAAGACGCCAGCATGATGCCGAGCACGAAGTCCCCGAACATATAGGGACTGGGCCACGCCAGGGTGTCATCCCACCGGTGCAGGAACAGACAGAACAGGCCGAGCGCGTAAAGCGCGGGACGCCAGCGGTGCAGCAGGAACACCGCCAGGGTAAAAATCATCAGGTCCCGCAGGAACCACATCGGGGTCAGCAGGGGACACGTTCCCGCCCCGAACACGGAAGCCAGCGAACCAGGGGAAAGGGACATGCCCGCTACCAGCCAGTAGGCCGCGCACCAGAAGAGGTACGGCCACAGCAGGGACAGCAGGCGGCCTCCCGTCCATTTTCCGGCCCCGCTCCCCTCCAGGCGGGAGGCGGAAAAATATCCCGCCAGCAGGAAAAACGTCGCCAGCGCCGGACCGATCAGCCATTCGTTGGGAAGAAAGGGGCCGGAAGGCACATGCTGCATGACGACGACCAGCGTTGCCAGCAGCCGCGCAGTCTCCACCCAGGGCAAACGGGGGCGAACTGCTGTGCCGGATAAGGGGGAGATGGTCATGACGGGGCCCATTCTGGATGATCGCTCTGAAAAAGCACTATTTTTATTATGTGAATAACCGGCCTGTCGTTCGCAAGGCGGCAAAATGCTTTCACAACAGGCACGCATGAAACAGGCGTTTTCCCATACCTGCTTTCTTATGCCGAAGGGGAAGCTGGCTGCGTGTCAATTCAATCTCATGTACAAGAGCGGGTAAGGGTTTCCCTGCTCGTCATGGGCCGTTCTTTTATGGACTTGAAAGCCCATGTATTCATAAAAACCTCTGGCGAGCGGATTTTGCTCGTTCACGGCCAATTCATTGATGGAATAAGCTTCGATTCCATATTCCACCAACTTCTTACCGAGGCCTTTCCCCCGTTCTTCGCTTGCAATGAACAGCATTTCAAGTTTCTGGCCGCCAATCCCCATCAGGCCGACAGGAAATTCGTTTTCGTTCTCCGCAACGATCAGATGAGGTACCTCTCTTAATGCTTGCGGAATGTATTCCTTAATATTTTCTATTTCGCTGTCCGGCAAAAACAGGTGCGTCTCCCTGACAGATTTTTCCCACAGTTCCATGAGCTGCCGTATCAGCAACGGAGTTCTTTCCTGGATTTCAATGATTCTCATATTCCACTAAAAACTGTCTTCATTAATACCGGCCATACCTTGGCGTGCTTGCGCATTGGTAGCACTCCTACCTGACCGGACCTTTACAAAATCCCGTACTGCTCCGCAACCAGGCCCCTTATTTCATCAAAGGTTTTCACTGCGGGAGGATTGTCCGGGTGGGCTCCCAGATGTTTTTCCATCCACACCATATGGTACCAGCGGCCGAAC
>ERZ1106939.410-NODE-410-length-38517-cov-15.234101_pt1 | contig 38517 bp, 30 predicted proteins | sample MGYA00403669_ERZ1106939 | MGnify/ENA primary metagenome ERZ1106939 (study PRJEB35170, sample SAMEA104062447) | human gut metagenome | biome: human gut; feature: human-associated habitat; material: faeces | place: Denmark | collected 2012-09-28 ...
TGACTACTCAGGAAAAATATTTCTACCCTCGCCCCACCTGTATTTTCAGAATTTGAAAGTTTAATACCTCCACCATATTTTTCAGCCACAGTTTTTGCAAAAAATAGTCCCATCCCATAATGGGCTTCGCCATTTCTACTTGTGTCATCCATAAAAAACTGCTCTGTGCCATGCAATAATGCTTCTTTTGTAAATCCTGATCCGCTATCCTCCACAATGAATGTCAGCCGGCCATCCTGCTCCTTTGCGTCAATATAAATGATTCCATTTTCTTTTGTATGCTCCACTGCATTCTGAATCATATTCATTACGGCCCGGAACATTGGATCATAAGCAATCGTTACCTTTTTATCACTTTGTCCCGCCTTCCAATCTATTTTCTGGTGATAGATTTCTACCAGTCCGAGTGCCTGTTCCTTTATATCTGCGAAAAAATCTTCTAACCTCACCGTTGTATAGGTAACATCACTGCAATTCCATGATTTTGTGACATCTATCAACTGTTTTACATAACTTTGTATCTGTGTTGTGCCGTTCAAAACATAAGTGATATTTTTCTTCTGTTCTGTGGTCAGTTCAGTCTCTGAAAGTAGTTCTGCATTTCCCCGTACAATCGTAAGAGGTGTTTTAATATCATGCGCCAAAGCAGACATCTGTTGTTTCTTTTCCTGCTCTGTTTTCCACTGCTTTTCTAAAGATTCTCGCAATGCATCTCGCATATCATCGATTGCCGATAAACAGTCATCAAACTCTTTGATACCGGAACAGGATGTCTCATATTCCAGATTTTGATCCTTTATTTGTCCGATTGCGTCTAATACAGGCTGCATCTGCTTTTTGATTCTTTTTCCAAAACGTATGGACGGAATGATGATAATCGCTACCGCTCCAATCACAGACATAATAATCATCACATTCTGTGGTCCTATAAAATGCTCCCTCAAAAAAGCTGAATGATATTGAGGTGTCAGGCGATATTGCAATACAACATATTCATTTTCCCTTACAATTACTTTATAAAAATATTTCCCGGATGCGTTTCCGTACTTTGCAACATTCCATGCTATCTGTTCGTATTGTTCTGACAGATCTCCACCTATTTTCTCTCCATTCTCTGAAAAGATTACATAATCACAAAGTGCGGGAATCATCTCAGCAGTCACTTTATCTGCACGTAGAATCGTATCATATGCTTCATTAATCTTTTGCTCTGCATAATTTGCCGGATAAATACAGCCCACACTAATCAAAAGGTACAGCAGCAGATAAGCAACAATCACCAAACCAACTAATGATCCAAGCATGACCAGTACATATCTCATAAAAATCCTGCTGAGTGCATTGCTTCTCTTTACTCTTCCCATTTATATCCAATCCCCCAGACTGTTTTTATCGGTGTATAATCATAATCCGCAAATTTTGCTCTTATATTTTTGATATGCGTGATTATAGTACTGTCATTACTCTCATTGTCAAAGCCAAAGACCGCTTCCAATATCTGTTCCTTCGAGAAAACCTGTCCTCTGTTTTTAGCCAGAAATTCACAGATTTCGTACTCCGCTTTCGTAAGAGGAAGTTCCTTATCATCAACCAATAGTTTCTTTTGAGATATTTGAATACAGACCCTCCCCAAAACCATCCGGACAGAATGTTCCCTGTGCTCTCTTCTAAGATGTGCATTGATCCTTGCCCGAAGTTCCATCACTCCAAATGGCTTTGAAATATAATCATCTGCTCCTAAAGAAAGTCCGTTTACCAGACTGTTTTCCTCCGTTTTTGCCGTAAGAAACAAAATCGGACAATCCACAAGTGCCCTGATTCTTTTGCATAATTCGAAGCCATCAATTCCAGGCATCATAATGTCCAGTAAAATCAGGTCATAACGATGTAATTCTTCCATATTAATTTTTAGTGGATTACTTACTTTGGTAACCAGATGTCCATCCTTATTCAAAATGCTTTCTATCATTTCCAAAATTGCCGGTTCATCATCAACTGCCAGTATTTTTGCCATAGTTTCCCTCGATTCTATTCCGATATTCTGTTTCCTTCCCAGTGGTTTACCCACCAAAAATAGTATACCATACTAATCCCTGTAAATATTAAGCAACCTGGTATGAATGACAACCATTCACCTACACTAGTTTCTCCCAATACAGATTGCAGATAAGTATATGGTACTCTACCCGTCCAGCAGACAAATACATATTTCCACACATAATCTCCAAGTCCGGTAAGCATCAATGCACTAATTAGTCCTGATATAATCCCTGCTCCAATGGATACCCCTTTTCCAAACTGAAAAGCCAGAATCAGCTGCCACAGATAAAGTGGAACACTGCTTCCCCACAGCAGCAATGCTGCAAATATACATCCTTTCATGATTTCGATATCGCTTGATGCGATTCTTCCAAATCCAATTCCGAATATGATTGCTGTCAATAGGATAGAGCACAGACACAAAACCAGTAGCATCAACAGTTTCGATAAAAATGCTGCAGGTTTATCCGGTAAAGACAACAGATTTTGAAAATCACCTGCATTTTGTTCCTGTTCCATCACACTTGCTGTAAAAATTCCAATAAGTACCGGAAGTCCTGCTCCTATTGCCTGATAAAATGCAATCACTTTCATATTTTCATTCCATGGTGAAAAAAAGTAATATATTAAAAATATAACGCTGGTTATAATCGGAATCAGTAAGTGTGCCAGAATCACAGATGTTCCTTTCATCTTTCGCAAGTCTGCATTAAGAGATCTTCCAATCATCTTATTTCACCTCTCTTCTCTCAAACCATTTCAAAAACAGAACCGTTACAAAAACAAACCAGATGATTGAGAGACACATTCCCGGAACAATGACTCCCGTATCCAAAAGAGGATTCCCTGCTTCTGCGGCAAGTCCATTTGGTAAAACATGAAGCAACGGGCACATCATTCGCATAGGGATTGCAGAAACAAGTACATACCAGATTCTGGTTTGTGATATTACCACACCGCTGACGGTAATAAATAGGCAGACGAACAGGTTTACAATCATTCCAAATCGTTCACTTAAAAATAAAGCTACCGGAATCTCCCATAACTCAGAAACCGTCAGAAACAATACTGCAATCAACGCTCCTCCAACTGGAACATGTGTCGTTAGAAGAAAGCCTCCAAGCGTTGCTCCTGCAAACACAATCACATTAGAAAACAAAATCATGTACCCAATATAAATAATTTTCCCCAGCAACAATTTTCTTCTGTCTGTGGGAATAGTCATTAAATGATAGTATTTTATCTTTTTCTCCTGCGCCACAGAAAGATAACAAAATAGAGCAATCATCCCCGGCAGCAAAAGTGTATACCACCAGTTCCAAACACTTTCTGCATAAGCATTTGTCATCCCAAGAGTAAATATAAATGCCATGACAAATGTAAGAAGAGGAAATCCCCAGATAAACTTTTTTCGCATGGTTCTTTTGGCTTTTTGATGTTCTGCTTTTATAATATTAACCATGGATTTCACCTGCTTTCTGGTTTTTTCTTACCACATTCATAAACAAATCTTCAAGATTATCTCCCTGCTTTAATGCTCCTTCGTATCCTAAGATTCCACCTGAAATAATCCCGACTTTATCTGCAAGTAACTGTACCTCTGAGAGAATATGACTGGAGAGAATTACAGTGATTCCCTGTTCCGGAAAAGACCGGATCAGCTCTCGTAATTCCTCGATGCCTATTGGATCTAATCCATTCGTAGGTTCATCCAATATCAAAAGTTCCGGTTCTCCAAGCAATGCCATTGCAATGCCTAGTCTTTGCTTCATCCCCAAAGAAAACTGTCCTGCTTTCTTCTTTCCGGTGTTTGTAAGTGATACAATCTGCAAGACCTCATCAATTCTGTTTTCATCTGTACCAAGCAATAATTGTCTTACCTTCAAATTCTCTCTGGCGGAAAGATTTTCATAAATAGGCGGATTTTCAATTAACGCTCCTATTTTTGATAAATCTTTCCTATCCAAAAGTTTTCCATCAAAGTAAATCTTTCCTGCAGTTGGTTTCATCATACCGGTCAGCATTTTCAATGTGGTAGATTTACCAGCGCCATTCGGTCCAAGCAGTCCATAAATCTGTCCCTTTTCGATATTAAGTGAAACATTATTTACCGCTTTCTGTTTTCTAAAATATTTACATAGATTTTGTGTCTGTAACATCATTTCCATCTTTACTATCCTTCCTTCTATATTTCATTTCTTACTGAAATATAACCTAACAGAAAAAAATAAAGATTTGATGAAGATTTATTCCCGTATGGAATAAACCATCAATTGAATATCATTATCAGAACTCGGCTTTCCACTGAAATCAGCAAAGCTGTTACAAATACGAAGTCCTAATTTACAGAATATCTCCGTGATTTCATCCAAACTATATAACCTTATAGGATTTCCTTCTTTCATTTCAGGCTTGCCGGCTTGCGTCACCTCTTGCTTACACATGCAATTCTACGGAACTCCATGTAAAAAGTCGTTCCCCAGACCTTGTACTTTTCGCCCCAAAAGTACAACGGCATTGTACTTTTGAAACAAACATCAAAAAAAGACACCTACATCAAAGTAAGTGTCTTTAACGGCATCCTAAAAATATCATTTCAAAAGTTCTTCATTCAGAAGAAATTGTTCTATTCCTACATATGTGATCCCGTTTTCATCCTGCCACGGTTTAAGATAATCCCGAACTACAACCATCTTGCTGAAGGAATCAGGTATCCTTTTCAATGATTCAATCTCCTGCTCCTTTTTGTCCGGGTCGGCTATAGATAAGGCAGATTGGATATAAAACCGCTTGCCGCCTTGGTTTACGACGAAATCCACCTCCAACTGCTTTCGGATCTTCTTACCGTCAGCATCTTTCGTATTGTATTCCACCACACCCACATCAACATTCATTCCTCTCCGGATGAGATCATTGTACAATACATTTTCCATGATGTGAGTCTCTTCCAGTTGCCTAAACCCGAGCCTTGCATTGCGAAGCCCCAGATCGGTGTAATAGTATTTAGCGGGAGTTCCAATATACTTTCTGCCTTTTACATCATAACGTACAGCCTTCTCTATAAGGAATGACTCCTCAAAATATCCGATATATTTTTCGATCGTTTCAGAGCCTATGCCAATCTGCCGTTCACTTTTAAACGTATTGGCCAGCTTGCTTGGATTGGTAAGTGATCCGATCCCCGATGCAAGGACATCAAGCAATATATCCAGCACCTCTGTATCATTCTTGATTTCATGTCTTTCAAGTACGTCTTTTATATAAGTCCGGTCGAAGAGATCCTTTAAATACCTGCTTTTCTCCTCGTGTGATTCAAGTGAAGTTGCAAGCGGCATTCCGCCATAAGTGTAATAATCCTGCCAGGCTCCTCTCTTATCCCCTTCATATTCGTTATAAAACTCCGCAAATGACAACGGATATACCCGGATCTCATCACCCCGATCTCTAAACTGAGTCAGTATATCCGAAGACAACATTTTGGAATTACTGCCGGTTACATACACATCGGCATTATCCATATGCATGAATCCGAGAATAACATCGATAAACGTTATCTTGGCATCCTCATTATCCACGTAAGGATTTTGAATCTCGGATACAAACTGGATCTCATCAATGAAAATGTAATACCTCTTCTTAGGATCGACCATATGATCACGAACATACTTATCCAATTCCAAAGGATTACGATATCTGGCATTTTCCAATATGTCCAAAGCCAAAGCGATGATCTGGTCTTCCTTCACCCCTTCTCCCAGAAGCCATTCCCGATACAGCTGAAACAATAGTACCGATTTGCCGCTTCTACGCAGTCCCGTAATGATCTTAATACGTCCGTTATCTTTCTTTGAGATGATCTCTTTCAAATACTGTTCCCTCGGATACATCCAAACACCTCACATGATTTGTTCGCGGTTATCCGCAATTATTTCATGTATAATATAGCATTCTCTCCTCTTATAAGTCAATGATGTTCATGAAATTTTTGCGGATATCTGCATTTTTTTATCAAAGTTCCGAGCTCATAGTCGCCAGTAGTTTCATCTGTTCCAATGCGATTTGCTTTGTTTTAGAACCTTTCAGGTTCTTATATACTGTAATTATCTCCAATAAGTCCTCTTCATATTCCTCCATCCCCAGCAAATAGTTCGGTGATGTATGCAAACCCCCGGAGAGTTCGATAAGGATACTTCCCTTGATATCGACCTTATCATTCTCATACATGGAGATCGTCGATTTCTTTACGCAGAGTTCTTCCGCAAGTTCTTCCTGCGTCATCTGCATCAGGATTCTCTGTTCTCTTATCCTTTCTCCGAGTGTCTTCTTCATACTGTTAATTGTATCCATTTTCTCCTCTTTCCGGGCGAACCGGAAAAAAGAGATGTACTGTTGTGTCCGTTACAATAAACAAAACGCACGAAAAGACTCCGTTTTACCGGTTATCTTTTCATGCGTCCGCGGTGGGTCATGCCCCCATATCATGAAGCCCTCATTTAGTTGTCATTATGCGTGTCATGCACGCTTGATTTCGTCCTGATTGCTAAAGCTTATAAGTAGCACTTTCCGAGAGCATCCGTTCTCTCGACGATCTGCCCCTCTGTGAAATTCTTGAGGGTCACTACTCTGGTACATTTGTGAGTATGGCATTTTATCATGATGCTGTTCATAGCCGGAGCCGTCCTGTCTCCGGTCAGTGCGTAGGAGATCCGCATGGATTTCCTGCACTTCTTGCAATAAAAATCAATCGCCTGCATTCGGCTCTTCACCTCCAATTCAATGTTTTGATCTGAAGTCTGAAAAGGAAAGGGAAAGTCACCTTTACAGATTACTGCGAAACGTTGATTAGTCGATCCACAAAGCGAGCTGACTATAATACCCCGAGGTCCGGGCAGCTCACTAAAAACCTCTTTATTCAGTTTTTCTTCCGGCGCAGAAAGAAGATAGTTCATATCCTCCTACGCGTGTAAACAATCATAGGCATGTTCATTTCCTCCATAAAATTCCCCAAAACATGCAGCCGTTTTCCGAGTACACCGAGGTTAGTGACGACTGCGTTACCCTCTTTACCGCTGATCCGTTTCTTGGCTAGGAAAGTTTTCCCGCCTCACATGCTTAAATATAATTCAAGCCAAGGTGAATTTCAACGGGATTATATATCACACTTTTCAAATATGTCTTGAATTCAGAACATACGTGTGGTATATTCTATTTACACTGATTGATCCCAAGATCCCTTCGGGGCAAAAGGAGAAAAGACATGAAATACAAGATAGGTGAAGTGATTGCGAATCACCGGAAGAATAAGAAGCTGTCCCAGATCGAGCTGGCGGAGAAGCTGGCTGAAAAGGATGTAAGCGTTACAAATGCAGCGATCAGTGCCTGGGAAAAGGGAAACAGCATGCCTACGGCAGAATCCCTGCTGGCAGTCTGCGAGATTCTGGAAATCAACGATATTTATACGGAATTCATCGGAGAAAATCCCTTGGATCCTTTCAGGAATCTCAATGATGAAGGAAAAAAGAAGGTTCTTGAATATATAAGCCTTCTGGAGAAGTCCGGAGAATATGAAAAGAAGACCGCCGAAATCATCGACATCACACCGTGACTTATGAAGATAGCTTTGGTACCTGCATCTGCAGGAGACGGCAACTTCCTAGATGATGAGAACTTTGAGACCGTAGAGATCAGAAAACCGGTTCCTAAGAAGGCCGATTTTGGAGTGTACCTTGATGGCAACAGCATGGAACCTCAATTCCATGACGAAGAACTCGTCTGGATCGAACAGACCGAATGCCTGAATCCCGGCGACATTGGGCTCTTCTTCCTGGATGGAATGACCTTCTTTAAAAAATATGTAGTGAATAAAACCGGTACGTTCCTTGTATCACTAAATCCCGAATATGCACCGAAACCGGTAAGCGAATACAGCACCTTCAAAATTTTTGGCAAGCTTGCCGTGGATTAAGTCCGTTTTTTGGGACAACCTCCGTATTATGATGGTACTTGTCAGAGAATCTAAAAGTATCAGAATAAGGAGGAAACCGTTTTGAAAGAACTGATTTATTCCAACAATGTTTATACTCTTCGCAAAGAGTATGGTATCAGCCAGGACAAGATGGCTGCAGACCTTGAGATCAGCAGAAGATCCATCAGCAAGATTGAAAATGGAGATCAAAACCTCTCATTAGAGATGGCCTATCGAATCTCAGCATATTTTAACCGTCTGATACCGGACGTTTTCCCTCTTTATGAGATAACAAAACTTACTGTCCTCAAAAAATGTCAGGACAATTGAATGGAGATGATTTCATGGATTACACAATCATCGCCGTTGATTTTGACGGAACCCTTTGCTACAGCAACTGGCCTGAACTCGGCGAACCAAACCGACCACTAATTGAATACCTCCGTGCTCAGCAAAGATCCGGGAACAAACTCATCCTGTGGACCTGCAGAGCCGGTGAAGCCCTGGAGAAAGCAGTCTCCTGGTGCATGGAACAGAACTTGACCTTTGATGCGGTAAATGACAACCTCCCGGAAGTCATCGAAATGTATGGAAACAATTCCCGGAAGATCACATGTGATTACTACATTGATGATAAAGCAATCCTACCGGAAGAAGTAAGGGTATAGCCGAAGCTATGCTCTTATTTTTTAGTCTTTAATATTCAATTGATCGTAAACCTCACTAATACAATTGCAGATATCTTCCGCAAACATACCCTTTTCATCCAAAGACTGCGCCTGTTCAAATGTCCAGTCGCAATAAACACCAAATTCCGGACACACATTTAAAAGCTTGTCATATCCTTCTGAAAAACTTAGCAATCTGTCATATTCAACCTTTGAAATTATCTCGCCTCTAAGCATGTTCTTTAATAACTCTGCTCTTTTCGCTTTATCCATTTGCCATATACAATCTGAATTGTCTATCCAAAACTGGATATATCTTTCTATATCAAAAGACTCGCAGGAGTAATATGATTCGCTCACGTTCTTCCCGGTTCCCATGAACTGAAAATGGAAACTATTGCAATAATAAAACTTTCTGTTTGTCCGATATCCAACTTCTCCTAACATTTTATACATCGATCTCGAACTGCTTTGGGTAGAACCAAAATAAAGAGGCATCCTAAAAATTCCAAGATCCGGATAATAATCCATCCCAACCTCTCGGTTGTAATCATTATCGGTTTTATACCTGTACATCCATCCTCTATGCCAGGATACCTCTTTTTTACTTACTTCCACAAGTAACTGACGACAGCGTTCTCGTGCATACCCTTTGAAATGTTCTTCATCCATACCTTGTAACTGGATTAAATTGTCTACACTCCAATAATCCAGGAAATACATGTATCTCAGGAAATCCCCAATCAAATAGCCATTAAGCACATTGAGCTTCTCAAGTATTTCAGAATACTTAGCATATCGAATTCGGTTCTGCAACATAAGAAGTGACTTCTCGCAGTGATTGTGTAATTGAAAAGGATCTAAGTCATACAACTTATTCTCCATAGCGATACAATACTTTAACTGATTATTCACAGATATCATAATCCATGCATCTGGTATCGAATCGCCCCTATTTTCAATAATTTCCTTAGTCTCATTTACCTGCTTATGAACTAACTCTTCAATTTCTTTCTCATCCTTAAGAGGATAGTTCTGTCTAATTGAAGCTTCGATACTTTCCTTTATCAAAACAATATCTCCACTATCAATTCCTTCTGTCCCCCATGATTTCCCCGTCGGGCTGAAGGCAAATAGTAGGCGTTTATCCTCATCTACTGATTCTATATCCTCTTTATCTGGTGAAGTCTGCAGATAATATCTATATGTGACTTCGCCGCTAAGATCAACTCCAAAAAAAGATCGGATAAAGTCCTTCTTACTATCACTCTCAAGCGATTCAAAAGTATTTATCAAAGCCTTAGTGATATTGTTTTCTAGCCAGGGTTTACCATCATACTGCCAAAAAACATTTAAATGCTTATCCGATTTATTCTTTAATAGTACACTCGCATCAATCATGTAACCACCTATCTTTTGCTCCACAGGATGAAGTCTATCTTCTTGGTATTTGAAAGCTTTTCTGCATACATAGGCAATGCATTATCGATAGCAGCAATGCACGCCTTCCCTTCAGCGCTTAACTCAAATTCAGAGTATAAAGATTGTATTATCTCGTATATTTCAACAGCCTTTTCAATTCTCTCATCGGTAGGACATGATCTGTATTTTTCCCATTCCCTTTCAAGCCCCAGATTCCGCAAAACATACTGATCCCATATAGGAAAGTCAGGATTTATTGTTGCTATCAGTTTGCTTGCAAAGGACGCTTCAACTGAAGGATTAATGGAATTAAGTTCAACAAGTATTTCCGAAAAAGTGCGTGATTTTATCTTTTGTTCTTCCATAAGTTCATAATAACGGTCATACCATTTCTGGGTTTTCCGCTGTACTTTATAAAACCCGTTAAACAATTTTCGAAATTCCAGTGTAGCACTAAAATCATCTGCAGATACATTCTGCATAATACGCATGTATGTTTTGAGACCAAAGGCATTTTCCAAGCAATCTCCAATAACATTATTGGGATTAATATCCATCATGGGTTCCACTTTAATTCACCTCCAAAAGGCTTTATTTTTTCCATATGGATCGCGTGTAATGGCATTTAGGATAGTTAGAGCACCCTATAAACCTTCCATTTCTACCATTACGTTCAACAAGCCTGCTTCCGCATTCTGGACAAACATTTGGATCGTACTTTCCTTCTGCAATCTGTCTCACTTCAATTCGAGCTTGTTTTGCAGTTGGATTATTAGTTGCGCACTCCTTGCAAGTTCCAAGATTTAAATGAACACCAATGGCTCCGCCATATGATGAAAACTCCGAATCTTTTGCAATCTTTCCGCAATACTCACATTTGATCCATCTGTTTCCGTAAGCATCTCTGACCTGGGTCTCCTGCTGATTTAACCCCTCTTCGAGATTTCGCTTAAAATCTTCGTCTCGGCGGCGTTCTTCTTCCGCACGGCGTTCTTCTTCAAGTCTACGCTTTTCAGCTTCTTCAGCACGACGTTTCTCAGATTCCTCTTGCCGTTTCTTTTGTTCTTCCTTCCAACGCTCCGCTTCTATCTGTTGTTGTTTTATACGCTCAGCACGCAGTTTTTCCGCGTCTTCTCTTCTTTTCTTCTCAGTTTCAATTCCTTCCAGGAATTGCCTTTTCGCCGTTTCAAGAATATCCAGCAAGTTCATTTCATGAATAGTAATTCTTCCATCCGGCAAAATCCTGAACTCTCTTAAAGCCGCCTCAGAAAAAGTAATCTCTTGCCAGAGTCCATCTATATCTTTTTCATAGAAAACAGCCCTAAGATTTGCTTTCGCATAATCAGATTCTTCTATGTCCAACAGCAAGCAATATCCTTGCTTGGTTTGAACTTTCATCAGTCCTTCCGGATATTGCCCATCGGATCCGCCATTCAGAAAATCAACTACATGTATAATGCGAATTCCGTTCGTATTATCCTCCAGGATAGAAAGCTTCTCATCTGAAAGATTTGCCCTGTCATGACAATAATTTAAGGCAATTCCGGCAGTTCGCGATATAAAAGAGAACTCATATTTACGGGTGCTATCCGACACCGCTGATATCGGAACTCTCGATTCTAAATCATCCGCATGTAAATTATCGTCAAGCCAGCACTTAAGCACGATTTTTGAATCAACGGATGTTTTTCCTTCGGTAACCATATTACAATCCTGAAAAGCATCCGCATCCTTAATTCGAAAATGCTGCTCTCGTAGGTTCTTATCTCCGGCCACAAGGATAAGATTTGCGCCGCATCCACAAGGGCAAAACAATTCATTATTCTGACTCTTTGCACGTAGTTCCTTTAGTTTGTCCGGTATGTTAATCTGACAACCGTTAACAACCGTAAATATTGATTCTATGCCTATGTACTTTCCATCACACAGCGTAACGGTTCTTTGTGCCATATAATCTATTCCTCCAAGTAACGTACTTCCTTACCTTGGGCCTTTGCATACTCTATCTCCGACTTGGTACTTTTCCCGATATAACCTCCCACATTGATTACAAAAATAGAATCTGCCATATCGATCTTCCGTTTATGCATGTCATCAAGCATCTCCTTCGTCTTCGAAAGAGTGCCTTCATCCATGCCATCCCAGACTTCCTGGTCACCGGAATGACCAAAAAGGCCTACACTGATGACAATATTGCCCTCCAGTGTGAGGCGCTTTTGAACTTCCATAAATTGTTTTTTAAAACGCGTGCTCCCGCACAATGTAATCACTGGATATTTGTGCAAACTATTCATCCTCTACCTCGTTAATATAGTCTAATTGAGATAATATTTGTTCAAGGATCTCATTTCCCTCATTATTAGATTTTCGAGGAGGTGGGTCCAGCTCTTCCAATGGCATATACCTTATTTCATCTTCAATCCATACTAAATATGCGATATCTGTATCGTGCAATATATGCGGATATCGTTCGTATGATTTACTTGATGGACTCTTATATACCCTAAACACCCAAATAGGTGTATATCCGGTTTTATCAAGAGCTTCCAGCAGTTTATCTTTTTTTATCAACAGAATCTCTTGTTGAGTTCCCCAGTTTTCGCCATTACTAAAGAATGAAGCTATAACATTTCCCGCGGAATCTTTATATTCAAACCCATCTCCAAAAGTGATTCCCGTAATATTTCGAATATATGAACTCGGCAAAAAGAAGGTTTTTTCAACGTCCATTTCATCAGCGCTCAAACATCTAGCAGATGCTTTCTTCACTTCAAGTATTTCATCACCAAATTGGAAGTTGATGGAGGCATCTATTTCTTTGTCAGGGTGAACTACACAAGCTTCTTGTGGAGTACAATAACACCGACAATCCTGCCCCGCATGGAATCCACTATGGTTCTGAAGTTCTACCCGTTCTTCAGAGTACACCTTCAAGCAATCTATCAATTTTGGTAAATTCTTTTTCTCAATAACGCCCGTCGATACCCAGATTGCTTCTTCAATCCCGGCCATCTCATTAACTGCATTTGTGAACGTATCCAATAGCATTAAGTCGTTATTATCAAACAGCCACGATTTAAAGTCAGGTATTAACCCATCCTGCATCCACTGTTCGATAGTTTTATCATCTGGATTCTCCGCATCAAGTCTTGCCAACAGATCCAAATGATACCAGTATTCTTCATTTTCATAATGATTCTTATTCACATAATCTTGATATGGATTAATGAAGTTTTCCAAGTACGAATAATCATCTAAATATGATTCTTTTCCATCTGTAGACCAATCTCTATACGAAATCTCATTCGCAAAAACGCACTCTATATGATGTCTGGCTAACCATACATTCTTTTCAGCGACCGTCATAACTCTACTCATAGAACCATGAGTTGCAGGGAAATGCGTTCTATGTATAACAATATCAACACCATAATTCTCCGGATCGTCATATTGCCAGAAAACATCCGGATTCCAGCCATGGTTTTTCAGATATTCGTATGCCATGGAAATAATAAGCCCATCCACATGTAAATCATCGATATTATACTTAGACTTATACTTTTCTATAAACGCTAATGAATCAGATTCTAATGCCTTTTTCTTGTAATTTGTTCTAAAGAACCCATCAAGATAGTCACATAAAACATAACGTGAAAGATCATAATCTATGGCCTTATATCCTCCCATTCTTTCTGCCGAAATCGCTTCTAGAGCTAATTCTGGGAGTTCTAATTCATAAGAAAAAGGCGGAGTTATCACCTCTTTCAAAGTTTCTTTTTCTATTTTTCGAGAAATAGCTATTTTTACAATGCTTCCACTGTAATATCTAATAGCAGAATTTTCGTACCGCTTTAATCCCACAGGAGAGAATACATTTGCCTGAGCCCACTTCGATGCTCCATTTATATATTCTTCTGTGGCAAACTGATCAAGTGCAATACCATATGCTACCGCAAATATATCTTCTAATATCTGGTCATCATCAAGGTCGGCCATTCTGACAAAGAGTTTCCAAAACTCATCAGAATGGTTAATTCCCCACGTGATTAACTCCATCCGCGAACGTTGTCTTATCTCATTGTTAACGGATGATAAACTCCAAGCAAGAATAAGCGGCGAGGTCTCCGACGTATCGTTCTCACTAAGGGTAATATCCTCAAAGTTAATTTCAGAATTTGCTCTCCATTCAGCGTTGTAATTGTCGCGCAAATATCCCGGAATCGACCACCAGATATCTCTTTCTGCCGAGCTCTTAAATTTCCTCAAAAACTCGTCCAATAATTCTGCGCCTAATGGATGTCCTTCTACCATACTCACAGGTATAACAACATGATTAACCAATTCTCTGAATTGATGAACAGAGTAGCCCAAAAGATTTTTGAAGTATTCTCGATATGGTGCTACAGTATTGACTGATGCGCTTGACAATGTATAGCAGACCAAATCAAAAGCCACTTCATCAGCGATTTTTATATTTGGAATCTGGAATAATAATTTTCCCTTTTCCTCAATAACAATAAGGGACAACATTTCATAGATGCCAGATGTATATTCAATATCTATCTTCTCATCTCGATCTATCGCATCAAAAAGCTTTCTAGAAATTAAATAGTCAAATGCCGGCTGCATCCCCCACGAGTAGTATGTCAAAGCTGGACTAAAATCGTCTTTTTGTCTCCTAAAAGAATAAATGAAACCTTCCTCTTCCAAGAACTCCAATAATTCTGAAAGATGATTTGTTATAGTTCCAGACAATCTCTCTGTAAGTTCTTTTTCCGATAAATTTTCTTTTGCTGCGAAGAGCTCGGCAATCTCACATAAGATAGTGTGAACATTTCCCTTTGCGTCCTTCTTTATTTGCTTATTAAAGCGATCCTCTAAGAGTTCAATTTTCTTTCTAAAAAGCTTTGTTATAACCGTAGTATTGTTATCTATATTTTCTACGTTAGTCCCCTTATAAATATCACAAAACAGTTTTACAGCAAGTGGTGTCCGTAAAAGTGTTTTAATCCATCGGTTGTTGCCGATAGTAATCTTGTACGCGTTAAAATATGAGTCACATAGTTCTATCGGATTAACATCCCCATGATATGGAATGCTTGAAACGTCATTTCTATAAGTCAATTTGTAAACATCACCGAAAACGTACGGGCGCGACAAGAAAACAAATTTTACCCTTGGATATAGTTCTTTATATGCTTCTGTCTCTTCAATACGGTTTTTCCAAAAATCCCATGATTCCGATTCATCAATTCCATCGACGCAAATAATGCATTTTGAAACAACATCGAATTGCTTTGGATCAGCATCCCCTCTACCAAGCTGTGCAGAACTCTGTATTGAAAAAAGCAGTTCTTTTTCATCCCAATTAGATGATAATCCAAGCGTTTTTTCAATTATTGACGCCCATGTTTCTCCACTAGAAAAGTCTTTAGCATGTACAAGGATTGGCAGATGTTCTTTATTTTCCAAAAACAAACCAGTCTCTGATACGATTCCAGTTGTTTTTCCACTCCCTGGATTACCCAGTAGTATAAGGCGATTACTGTCTTTTTCGCTCAAGAATTCCTTAAAATCGAAAAACTCGTCAACAAGGTTTTCCAATATTTTTTCTGCACTATGAAAATGAAAATATCTGTGAAAATGAAGCGTACTATTCTTAATGGCCTCAACCGTACATTCTAATTTGAAATCTTTATCAAAACGAGGCGTTATTCCTCGCTTTACAGAATCTTGTCCATTTTCTAAAAATGCAATCCATTCATCTATTGTCACAAGATCATTTTTAATCATTGTGACTAACTCTTTATCTGAATCCGGAAAATCTAACATTAATAAATCCTGGAAAGAACGCTTTAACGAAATTAATCGTTCAAGCATCTCTCTCCATGCATTATATCTACGTTTCGAAAGACTCTTGCTTCCCAAAAAGAACTGTATCTTCTGGTGAATATATCCTTCTGAATATAAATCCGGTATATACCTAGTCCTTGCCCAGCTATTTATTGCTTTATTGAAAGATAATTCAAAATACTCTTCAAAAATTTCGCTGTTATCAAACCAGAACTTGTATATTCCCACAAGTTCCGGCCATGTGATCATCTCTTGAATTCTGGTTTCGTTCCATAGTTCAATTTCTACAGTCGGTGCGAAAGCTTTAAATGATTCTTTCAACTTAAGCCATCTATTTTCCTCTGTATTCTGGGAGACATTCCCACCCTTAACCATCCTCTGAGATCCAAGATCTCTCGGAATACATACTATATATTTTGAAAGATTAGGCCGTACTTTAATAGCTGTAGAAAAAGAAGCTCCAATTTGTTTTATCTGGCTATCCTCCAGCTTATCCGGAAACCATTTTGACTGAACCCCAACAACACTTCCGTCTGTTAAAGTTGCATAAGCCTCTACTCCCCCGTCTCCGCCTGCGCCATTGATAAAAATAACATTAATATGTTTTCCATATTCTTTCTTGCACCATGCTTCAAAAAGCAAATTGCACATAACTTCAAAGGCATGATTACAAGATTCTCCATGCGTATTAAATTTAGTCCAGTCCATGAAGTCACCTCCCAATCATGCCTACACATTTTACTCAATCCCCAGCGCCTTAAATACAGCATCCTCTGGAGAATTGTAGAATATAATCTGGAATGTCACAAACAAATCGTCCGGGACATCTACTATTTGTTTCTTCGCATTTGACGGAAGCAAAATCTTATTTGCTCCGGCATCGTGAGCCACTTGCAAAACATTTGCCAGCTCTTCAATCGGATTTATAGTTCCTCCTATGCTAATACCACCAAGTATAGCAAGCTGTGTAAGCACCGGCTTTTTCAATGCCGCAGATGTCATTGCAATCAGCGTAGAAAGCGATAAATCCTCTGCTGCACCCTGACCCTGAAGATCTCTGATATCCATCATGAAATCAGTATTATCCATATTGATCATAGAGCTGATATGCTGCGCATTCGCCTTAAAGTAGTTCACGGCATTAGAAATACTATCTGTCGTGGATTTTGCGACAGTTCCTACCTTGTTGAACTTACCATTACCGTTTATTGCCTCTATTTCAAGACGGTAAACGCCAAACATACCGCTAGCAGCACGTACAACCGTATGAACCGTTCCCGGCTTCGGAGTACCCTCCGGAATTAACTTGTCGCTTCCCTGCTCCGGAACGCCCACATAACGCTCTTCAAAGGTTTCATTGTCAATATAAGAGAAGTTAACAGCATAGAATTCCATACCTCCGATCCTCTTAAGCTGCTCTTTAACTCTTCTACGGCCTTCAAGCGCATACTTAAGAATCTCTTCAACCTCTTCCTTCGTGCATTCGCCATTTGGATAAATAAGCTTGATCAATCCGGAAACCGTCTTTCTTACAGCCATAACATCACGCTGGTTCAGAGTACTTCCAAGCTTGAAATATTTGTCAATCAAGTCCCCATAGGCATACTTTCTCATGCATCTAAAAAACTCAGACACGTAATCAGTTATGAATCCATAATTGTCAGTAAAATGCTTCGGTGCAAATTTAGGAACTTCCCAGCCTGGTAGATAATAATGCATTCTGTCAAAGAACGCCGTATCATTTGCCATAAGATCTGGGAACGGCTGGAATAAATGCGATGTTTTAAGTAGCACATCAACGGAATAGTTTATGTTACCAACAAATACCATTGATGCAGATGCTGCTATCTCATCTTTTCCGCGCACAAAAGAACCGGAATTCATATAGTCTTTCATAATCTGAATTCCATCTTTATCCTTGAAATTGATGCCTGCAACCTCATCAAAGGCAACAACATCCCAGTTTCCGACCAATCCCACCTGACGTCTTCCCATGTTGTAAAAGAGATTCGCCACTGTGGTCTGTCCTCCAGACACAAGGATACTGTTTGGCGAAATCTCCTTATAAACATGTGATTTACCCGTGGATCTCGGACCCAATTCGCACAAGTTATAATTATTTTCAACAAGGGGAACCAGACGCTCCAACAAATGCCACTTCTCGCGTTCCTGAAGCTGTGTGGGTTCCATACCTATTGATCTCAATAAAAGATCGATCCATTCTTCCTTTGAAAAGCGCTTCCTGCCATCAAAAATTTCTTCAAGATCCAGGTTAGGCATCTGTATTGGAGTAAGTTCATTTACGATGACGATACCGAAGTTATCTTCATCCTCTGACTCATACTTCTTCTTGTTCTTGCCACTCAGGAGAGATTTTATTGCTCTTCCAAGTGATTCATCCTCGCATTCAAGAAGGTTGCCGTATCCCAGTTCTATAATGCACCAGATTCCTCCGGCCAAAAGCTTCTCATTATTCTTGACATACTCCGAACTAATCGGGATATTGCCCATACCAAGGTTCATCAAATCAGCCATACAGATGCCATTGATGACATCCACAGATACCTGTACTCTATCTATGACGGTAAATGAACCATTTTCGGTAATCTTAAATTTGATCTTTTCTGCTTCATCAGGACGCACGTAATTATCAGCAAGGATCTTCTTGACGCGTTCTACGCCCTGCTCAATGCTGTCCTCATCTTCTGTAGCACAATACATTCCCAAAAGGTATTCGAGAACATAAATCGGTACATTCAGACTTCCCTTAATTTTTTTAGAAAGATCTTTTCGTACTATTCTCCCGGTAAAACTGTCTACCGCAAGTCTATCCAGATCGTCCATGCTGACCTCCTGTTAGAAATTAAATTTATTACTAAAGAGGATATCGATTACAAACAGAATCCGTTCTTCTTCTGCGTACGCATCATCATAGTTCTTAATCACCAGATAATACTGATCCTCTGCGCTGTACTTCTTGTTTTTAAAAGTAAACTTCTCTTTGTAGGTTCGATCAGCCATATCCTTACTCTTGCTATCGCAATTGATAACAATAGAGTTCGTGATTTGCTCATTGTTCGAATCCACAAAATATGCCTCATAGTTGCAGGGCACTGTTTTGTCATCGACTTCCTCATTCTGGAAGAATTCCAGGAATGTAATGAGAGAAGTAATCTTTCTCGAAATAGAAATAAGTTTTACCGTGGCCTGATTTGCACGGTTCTTTGCTCTATCCTTCTTCTTATTCTCAATCTTGATAATAGGAATAACTACTTCCTGCAAAGCATCTCCGCCATGCATATATTTCTTGCTCTCACCCTGCTTTGGAAAGATATTTGTTCCATATGGTACTTCCACTACAAGATCCGGCTGTCCAGAAATCTGTGAGTGAATAAGATAATCCATAGGAATCTTTCTTGTCAGATCATTTCCGCTATCACCATGAGCAAGGAAAAATCTACGTTTAGAAAGAATCGCCTCTGCAAATTTATTCGGTGTTTTATCCATCTGCCTCATATCTTCTCGTCTATATAAGAAGCCATGGTCAGAAGTAATAAACACATTGTAAATAGACATATTCTGCAACTTCTGGAATATCTTCTCGATATCATCAAAACACTTCTCGGCTGCGTTAAATACATCCATCTCCGTCGGAACATTATCACCAACTGCATCAATACGATCATGATAGATATAGATAACCTCTACGCCTTTAATCTCAGCTCTTATCTGCTGACTTAGGCTAGGATCTAGGAAATCTTTTCCACTATATACCTTACCGGAACGATACTCATTTAAGTGCTTTTCTCTGGAATCATAAGAAACAATGCTCTGATCATCCAAAAGCACCGCACCATCATCCCTATAATCAATAGAATTATGAGGAAGCAATGCAACACTCCCCAAAGCTGTATAACTAGGCATTGTGCTCAATGCCGGTGTAATCGTAGTCTTGGACGGGAATTTATGGCTCAATCTTCTTGTAAGTTCTTCGCCGCATTCATAACGGAGCGCATCAGACACAATAACAGCCACTCTTTCCTTCAATTTTCCAATATGATTATCATAAAAATTCCACTGTCTCTCGGTGGTAACATCTCCCCACTGATAATCATCATTAATATTGCTCCAACGGTTAGAAAGTTCCTCAAGATACCAGTTGGTGTAGTAATTATCGATTAGTTTGTATACCTCAAGCAAAGAATCCAAGGTTGACTGATCATAGTGGAATACGAACTCACGATAATACTGATCGAACTTGTAATATGATTCTACATAGTGCTCAAACATCACCTTAGGATCAATCTCGTTAAATTCATTATTAACCTCATGCATCTTCGCAAGGAATCTGCAGGCATAATGAATTGTCATGTAGTCATGACTGAGCTGGCTATTCCAGTAGGACTTCCTACGTTGCTTAACGATACGCATATAACGCTCGTATTCCTCTCCCTTTTCAAGAAGAAGCTTCTGTAATCTGCTTATGGTAACGATATCAAAATCAATAAATGTGTCTACATCCTCATAGGACTCCATATCCCAACCGGAAATGTAATTAAACACATCCAGTTTCTCTGCAATAATCTTAGAAATCGATTTGTAATCCTCTGCCCTATCGCTCTTCATAAAACGATCAACAAAGATATACGCGTTATTCTTAATAGATGCGTTCATATTGTCCGGCAAATTCTTTGACCAATTCTCCGGAATGGTGCCTTGAAGATACAGGCTCATATGAAGCAACAACATATTTGTTACCATTTTCTCAATATCACTTAATGCATCCACTAAGCCGAACTTAAGCTGGATATACTCATTAAGAGTTGCAACATCACAGTACTTTTCTACGCTCTCTAAAAGGCTTCCTCCGGCATAAAAGTCGGATATTAGCTTAATCAGGGCGTAGTCAAAATCGAAACTGCATTTCACAACAGAGCATAGCGCTCCAATATTAAATGTCTGTTCGGTCCAGTCAGTGATTCCAAGCTTCTTAAGCTCTGATATGCGCTTCTGGTTGCCAAAGAAATTCTCATACTTCTTAACCGTCTCAAAAAGAGCCGGATTTTTAATCCCTAATTCACGCATATAAATAGTTGCAACATCCGCCTCAAACTCCTGAGAATACATGTACATATCCAAAAGATAGTTTTCTGAAGGAGCTGGCTTGAATGACGGAACATATACCAGATAATTCTTATCCGGATTCTCTACTTCAATCTGATACTTAAGATTAAAGGAATTATTCCCAGAGAAGATTACTATCTCAGCATCTTTGAGTTGTTCCTGTAATCCCAGAATCATTTCTCTAAACTTACCATCGCCGTTATACCAAAAGATAATGTTTCTCTTCTGGCCATTACGCGGCTTTTTGGCAAACATTATATTCAATTCCTTGGCAACATCTTCAAAATTAACTTCACTCATTTAATCAGCTCCTAAAGCTTTACTACAGTAAGGATATTGCTATTCCTGTCACCGTCGATAGACAAGAATTTAGCATAATTGGTTTTAACGCCATCATCCAGATCAAACAGATAATTCTGAATGCTACTTGTTGCATGATTCAGCAATTCGTCATAGGCTGCGCATTCAACTATTTTCTTATCCAGTGCAGCGATGTCTTTCTTTATTGCATTAGCTTCTGCAGTGGATGATGCCCCTTCCAATCTACCTTTTTGTCTCTGCATTTCTTCTTCGTATTTATATCGAAGATCCTGAATAAACTCTGTTCTTACTATCGGCAAAGTGTTCTCATTATATCTATGCATATAGACAATTGCTCTAAATCCACCAGACTTTCCACTATCCAGTTGCCAATAAATTGGTCTATGATGATATATTTGATAGTGGTTATCAAAGAAGTCATTAAATAGATAATCCCTAATCACTTTTTTGGGTGCTTCGTATGTATCTGGTTTCAAAGCAGATGCAATAAATTTGAGATTATCTGCTAATGTATCTTCACCATAAACAACTTTTATAAAGTCAATTACCCTAGTACCAAGATCCTCCTCAAAGAATTGATTCTCCGTTATTGGCATGACTCCATATTCACAAGGTTTGAAATCCGCAGAATATCGCTCCTCATCCCATTCGCCTCCTGCATATATAACACCATCTTCCTTAAGACTATAGCGTCCCATAATACACCCAACTGCATACGAGATCAGTGATTTGATTTCGCGACACAAATCAGCCTTTCTTGCTGAAATATCATCATCTTTCACTTCACTATCCAGTTCATGTTCTAACCCATACAGATTTATAAAATATTCATTTAAAGCTTCTTCATTTCGCTTAAGTTCCTCTCGCCTTTTATCGCAAAGCTTCTCCCATTCTTGATACTTTTCAGAAATAAGTCTACTCATACCATCTCCTCGCAACGGATGTTTACAATAATTCCATGATGTTTCAAACCCGTCCCAATCGTCTCTACATATTTGGACACTTTCATCTACCCAGCTATGGAGTTGTCTTTTTTCATCATCATTGAACTCACCCAAAGATATTCTACTTAGGGCCGTTTGATTCATGTGCAATGTAGGGCTTAGAATCGACATTGCAACTTCAGTAACCTTGCTATTGAGTAATCCTAATAGTATTTGATCCGAATAAAATGCGCCATCATTAATCATTGATGGTCCTGATACATCATAAACGAATCCTTTACCATAAAATCTAAAAGACGGAATATATGAAGTTAAGTCCGTGAATCCTATTAGATTTTTCAAAAACGTACTATTACTTGCTCCAACTGACTTTTTGCTGTTCTTTAATTGCTGGCCATTGTTTTTCCACAAAATCACATAATCTAAGTTCCCATACCATTTTCTAAATGAACCACCTTTATTCAATTTTGCCCACTTATAACTGTCAAGCCATACATCGGAGTCTTCAAACATGATTTCTCCAGCATCAACCTCATACCAAAGCCTTAAATAGGTATTATTATCTCCTGTATGTAAGCCTTGCCTCGGATATGAAAAATCTGCTATCTTATTTTTCTGATTAAAAATATGATTAAACCCTTCACTAACCCAATAAGCATACACTTGCCCCGGAATGCTTTGAAACTTATCATCCAAAGCAATATAGTAATTATTTACATCAAAGAAACCCTTTTCTTTTTCCTCGGAGTTTTTTATGTCCACAAGCCTAATATATGTTCCCATATTCACCTCAAATAAGCGGATGTCTTCTAAAGCTCACATTTTCTTCGTAAGCCCTTTCATCAGATTCCATGCACTCTATACATCTTTTTACAGTGTTTTCCACCTTTTCAGTTTGTTTTTCAACGATAAACGGTATTTCCGAAACGGGTCCTACTGAATAATCCAAAGTCGGACACATCACATCAAGAAACTGTTGAGCAACGACCGAATTTAAATATCCCGCTGCGTACTCCAAAGGGACTTCTATCGGGAAAAATGCAGGCCCCTTTTGGTCATATATACTTCCCGAAGGAACATACCTAAATGATATTTTTCCACTCGATATCTCTGACCACGAAAGACCCATTCGAAAATAGTATTGTTCATTACGTATCACTGCACCTTTACAGGCTTTAATCTCTGCACCATCATTTTTCCAGTTAATAACCGTATTAATATCTGTGTACCAACGTCGAAAACCAGCACCTCGAACGCAGGGATACCACTTTCCCACAGTTGCTTTAGAGACCTCAAACCAAAATTTATAGAACAAATCATTGTTCCCCGTCTGCAATCCGACTTTAGCATCACCAGCACCAGACATTTTCTCGGTGTTTGCAAAATGGAATGAAACATTCTTTGATGCCCAATAAGCATATATTTTCTTGGGCATATTTGTGAATTCTGTGTCTGACTTAATATGACGTCGACAGCTGTCAAAGAAAGCTCTTTCTTTTTCCGTTGATCCTGTCACATTAGTCAAATTGATAAATGTACCCATGTTAGCGCTTCCTCATTACCCACGCAGTAGTTTGCACAACCTCGCCTCCAATGTCCTCAAATGCTCTTGTTCCCAAATGCACCATACTTATCATTTTCGTTTTTCCCAGCATTTCATTGCGTAGTTTTTCAAAACCTCCTAAGAACATCCATCCATGCATGGTAATCATCGCAATTATTCCTTTGTCTTCCGAATACTCCATACACCTTTCTATAAACATCGCATATGTATCATTTTTGCTATTAGGATAAAACGTTGCCGCATATGACTTCATCTCATCGACACATGAAGATGGGTTCAAATACGGAGGATTTGTTACAGCACAATCATAATGCTCGCTCATATACATTGCTTGCTTCACAAGAACACATACAAGCCCATAGAATCTTTGGAAAATCCCAGTTTCGAAAAGATCACTAAAATCAATCTTCCCTTCCTTTTCGCTTATCTTACTAAGCAATGCGCCATATACGTCTGACGTATACTCAAAGTTATTGATCAAAGAGCCATAATATTCTGCATTTTTAAATCTGAATACACACTCCTTAAGCACTTCCTTCTCATCGCCATTCAAAGAAAGCAACTTCGCCAAGACTTCAACATCATTATCCGTTATATTATTGCTTTCATGAACATCGACAACGTTCGGGAAATGATAGCCCTCCTGGAATAAACGCTTATTATAGCTTCTCGCCTTCATCGTAAGCGCAAAGCTTGTAAGCTGAATGGCCCTCTTGTCAACATCCAAACCATAAAGGTTATTCTCCAGAATGATGCTCGGAATCATGTCGGCAGTGTAACCTTCCTCAAGATACATGCGATAGAAAAGATCGAATGCATAAACAATAATATGTCCACTACCACAGCAGGGATCAATAAACTTAATATCTCTGATACTTGCTGCCTGATAATCGCGTTTTAACTCCTCATGAATTTTCAGAACCTCTTCATCACTTGCATCAGGCTCCAAATAATACTTCATAGAATCCTTAAGATTGCTTTCTCCATGAGAAGCCACCCAAATTTTACCCAGTGAGTTTTCAACCATATACCGAACAATCCAATCCGGAGTGAAAAGTTGTGTGGCTGCGGGAAGAGTTCCCTTGTTAATCTTTTCCTTGCTTTTGAAAACCTCATCCTTCTTTTCTGCTATATAGAACTGATACATCCATCCAAAGATCTCAACCTGACCATTTCCCTCTGCAGAAATATCAAAATCCGCAGCGTTAAGATCATGCGTCAGGTGCTCAATAAGTCCATCCGGGAACAGTAGGGTTTCCGGCAACAGTAAATCCGTATAATCAGATACCTTTTCAAAGACATCAGGCATCCATTTGCTGAGTTCCGCACACTGGCGCATAAGAATGTATCTGAATAAACCAGCATTATCCTCTGCGTCCTGATATTTGTATACTTTTTCCTTGTCAACATATTTGAGCTCCGTTGCACGATCAACCGCATCCGGGAATGTCCTATCCGGATCAACAGAGCCAATTACATAGATGTTGTCTCCATTCACCCCGTTCTCAAGATATCCATTTACTTCCATAAAACGGATAGCAAGAATACGGTTAAACCAGGTATATGCAATTTCTTCGATTGCATTTTCCCAGCCAATTTCTTTCACATAATCCACAAAGTGGTCTCTTGAAGTCGGTGCGAACTCAAATGTCACACCATTAACCATAAAACTGTCCGCTGATTTTGCCTGCATAGGAACCACGTTGTCTTTTGTGACTCCTATAAACTGCGCTCTATCACAAATGTTAGATATCAAATATCTACGTGCCCATGCAGAAAAGCTTCTTAATGCTGATTTGTTCATTGTCTACCACCTACTATTTCAAATTAAGTATTGTTTCATCATCAAGCATATCCATAAGCTGCTTGCGGATGCTATCAACTACTGTTTCTACATCTTCCTTTGTTTCAATCTTTCTCTGGTTTCCAAGAAGATTTGCCACCGTTACACTCTTGATTTTCTTCGCAGGTGCAACCGGTTCAGGTCCCGGTCCGACCGGATCATTGCCTTCATTCTGCCCCTTTTTCGCAGCCTCAACCATCTCGTTATACTTCTTAGCCACCTGATCGATATAATTATCACGTACTCGTGCAGACTCTTCTCTTACGCCGATAATTGTCGAAACAAACTGGCAAGTATTAACCTTCTGAACCAGACTTGTAAACGCCTGGTCTAAGCTCGAAGGAATTTCGATGCTGTACGTTTCAAAGGAAGTCTTTGATGTCTTTCTATCATCCTCAATCTGCTTAACTACCGGAGCAGCTTCTCTTTCAAGAACTTCTCCCAAAACAGTTCCAAACTTCTTGTTATCTTCGCTAAGCTTGTAAATCTCCCTGTATGGCTCATCCATATTTATGATGGCGAGCATTTCCATCATCAGCGTTCTTGCTGCAGTGTCTTCCAAATATGATTTATTATTCTCATATAGATCAACAAATTCACATGACTTTTCAAAGATGGTTAACTGATTCTTGAAGAAGTCCGCAATCGTTCCGATTTCTTCTTTGTAATTCTTGAACTGATCGGCTTCAGAAACAAAGCTTTCAAAAAGCATCTTGGGCTCATACAGCTTCTTTAAGCCCTTGAATGCAGAAAGCCAAGCCTGTACTTTCTTGTACCCCGGATACATCATCAGAATCTTTCGCGCACTATCTGCATCCTGTTTAAAGGTATATCCAAATGACTGATACTTGCCGTCTTTCGGATACTTCTCGTTAATCTCTTCCAAAGTATCCATTGCACTATCCAGTGCTTTGTTGATTTCCTCTGCAAGCTTTGTATCAGTAGTGTATTCAACACTACGTGTGAACGCGCTCTTCAGCACTTCCTTCACAGCTTCAATCAATTCATCGCTGGTCTTTTCTTTGATCTTAATTTTGAGAGATTCCTTATAGTCTCTCTTGGTAAGATAATTCACAACCTGCGGATCCTGGATAGTTACATTTTTATTGGAAAGCTGCAACACAATATCTTCTGCTGCAAACAATTCAGCAACAACTCCGGCAATATCAGGTTCCGTCCATCCAAAAGGAATTTTCTGGAACTGCTCGATAATGCTACGCATAGTTACGGGCATCTTCTGCTCGTTCTTTCTTTCAAGGAACTTCTTAACTTCCTCCAATGCCAGCTTATTGGTAGTGGTATCATCAAGACTCATCTGGCGAGTGCTTGTATCAAGTCTGCTTGAAAGATCGGTAGCTTTTTGTACCGGCTTTTTGATATAAGTCAGCTTTGTATAAACACTATCGATGAGAATTCTAAACGCCTCGTTTACTCTATCCTTCGCCTGATCACCCTTAAGATTATTCAGGTGTCCGGTCTTGGTGTAGAAATCAGCATTTACAATCGCATCGCTGATCATCGATGCAACTCGATTGCTCTTTCTACTAAATTCATCTGCCTTAAGCGAGATAATTCTGCTCATAGAATCCGTCTTAGCTTTTCCAGATTTCAATCGTATAAACTTTTCAAGTTTGAGCATACGCTCAATCTCTTCAGCCATAAGTTTGTTATCGGCCATGGTGACAATCAGGCAGTTCTGTGTCTGAACCATCATGTTCATGGTCTGCTCAGGCAGTTTCTCTGTAAACGGGGTGAAGAGATACATTGTCAATTCGCTTGTTTGCTGTCCTCTCGGATTATTATCAATAATCTGATTATAGGAAGGCATAAAGTTTGCATTGTAGCGAATTTTTGTATCACAAATACCGGTAAACACCTGCTTACCGATGTAATCAATAATCTCGCTCGGATCAAGATCCATTCTCTCGATTTCGATATTAACCTGCTGCTCGTCGTTCGTAAGGAAGATGTATTTATCATCGTCACGTTGAACGAGATTCTCATCCATCAAACGATAAAGGGATTTTTCAATTTTGCCTCTAAGCGCAATCTTATCTTCATCAACATGAGACACCATAAGGGAAGTAAGATTGTCAAGATTCGTCGGCATATCGTTATCCATATCTTTCAACATGAATAACAATTTCAAGATGTCGAGATCCAACGGTTTCTCTAAGGATTCCTTCTTTGAAGCTCTCTCCATAACAACGCGGATATCCTGCTCCAAAAAAGATTCCATAGTGTTATAAAACTGGCTAAATGGAACAAATCTATCAAGATCATCATCTCCATATTTCTTTGCCGCATCCTGGAATGCAGAGAGCAAAGAACGCTCACCACTGGACATACTCTTTCCGCTTGATCCTCTGTTTCTTACAGAGTCATAAGTGGACTGTAATAAATCAAACTGATAAGGGAAGAACGGATAAACATCAATAAAGTCCTGCTCATTTGAAAACTTGGGATAAGTTGGAGCTCCGCCACCAAAGGTAACTTTTCCCTTAATGGTGCCCCCCTTATCCTTGAACAAAGTTCTCAATTTATCTGTACCAGCTTCATTCTTGAGCAACAATCTCTTTTTAATAACTTCATCAACATTGATAGCGGACATAGAAAGCCTAACCGGGAATCTTGCCGTTACCTTAGAGAAGTCATTTGCTCTTAAGTTCTTTGCGACACTGTCAATAGCTTCCTGGCTCGTAACAACTACCCAAGCATGTCCATTACATTCCGTACCCAAGCACTGAACGATTGACTGCAAATTCAGAATCAGTTCACTGCTGTTTCCGATATACTGGCCAACCTCATCGACCATGAACACAAGATTGTTATTCTTACCCTGTGCTTCGATATATTCTCTTACTCTAACTGCAAAATCTTCCACAGTAAGCGAATACTGGTCAGCCTTGTTCTGATAAAGATTTCTTGCAGCTTCTTCAGACATGCCAAGAACTTCCTTGGCCGTCTCTACAAAATTATCTTCGCCAAAGAAGTCATCGTTTCTTCCTTCCTCCCAGGGAGTACCGGAAATCTCTTCATATTTTTCTTTGAACTGCTCGTAATTGCCTTTGGCAACCATCTGTCTCTCAAGATCTGCAAGCCAAGGCATGCTTTCAGAGAAACCTTGCATCTCATTAAACTTTCTATTGAAAACTTTAACGAGCATCTCCTGGCTGTTACGTGCATCCGCATCAGAAGCCTGGTCGATATCGAAAAGGATAACCTTCGTATCAATATCTGTAGCAGCTTTCATGTCTGCCAAGGTAAAGTTATCTGTCACCTTACCTTCGAAGTAATCGATTGGTTTCTTTCCTCCGATGGTATCGTTCTGCAAAATGTATGCCAGCATCTTCATGAAGTGAGACTTACCACTTCCAAAGAAACCGGAAATCCAAACGCCAACATCTCCTCTTCCGGTTCTTGAAGTAGTCGTATATGTCTTAAAGAATTCCTTGAAATGCTTTGCTACCTGCTGCGTAACGACAAACTCTTCCAGTTCTTCTTTTCTGGAATCATCGGTTTCGCCACCAATCTCAACTACGGTATCAATATGTCGCTCGATTTCATTCTCAAATATTTCTCTAATGACCATTCTAGTTGTCTCCTTCCAAAATCAACTTAAATGCCTGATAGTAATCTCTATCTATTTCCCCAAACAGTGATAATTCATTATTTATGTATGTTCCCGGATACATTACTATCAAAGGATTTCTTTTGAGTAATGGTCTCAGGTTACTAAGAACTTTATGAGTTCTAACTATCGGATAAACTTTGCCAACGCCTGTGAGGAATACCACATCTTCCGGCTGAATATCTTCGGTGATTTTATCGATATATACATTCGTTTCTTTTTTTAGCTGAAGCGTATTCTTTATTGCCTCAAAAAGCTTTTCAGTTCCTTTTGCCTCTTCTGCCTTGAGGGCCTTATCTAAAAAACCTTTTTCTTTTAAGCACTCAAGGAGCAAGCCATAAAGGTCAATAACCTTTATACGAATATCTCCGTTTTCTTTATTAACCTTATCTTGCAAATTCAAAACATGTTCTCTCGCCATGTATTCGTCCTGAGGATCATAATCCAAAATGTAAAATGGAATTATGTGTCCTCCACGGACTTTTTCCAAAAACTCTTTATCCTTAATTCTTGGCTCAATCAGATTTAACTTTTCCGCTGTCGTCATACTCTTATTCCCATCGCCTTCAAATAAGTATCTCCGTCAACTGATAAAAGGTTTTGAACAAGATCCATATCCAAAACAGGAACCAAAACCATATAAAAGCTGCCCATATCTCTGAGCGCACCAGCTTCAATCAAAGCATTTCTGAGCGCGCCTCTGACTTTTTCCTTGTTGCCATCAGTCCAGTTCGCCACAGCTTCGATCTGCTGCGCTTTAACATCCATAAACTGATTCATATCTGCATCGGTAATTCGGTTGATCATTAGCTCTGCCTTTTCCCGATAGACTTCGTTCATGAAATCGTAAACCAAAGGATTGGTCTTCATCATGGCATACAAAGAAAGGGTATTTGCCAGGAATATAGTTCCCTCCGCTATCCTTCTCAATGAAAAATCATCCAGATATTTCATGCGGACAACTATACAGTCAGCCATCTCTTTTCTTCTTCTCTCTGTATTGACTTGAAAGACATTTTCATTAATCGAGAGTTCAACGATCTTTTCGTATGAGTTTCCTTGGCAATAGAGTTCTGCAGCTGTTTTCAACTCTTTTCCTAATAGTCCCTTGTCCTTTATATTGGATGAATATTTCAGCTTCCTCGGCATGTTTTCACCTCCATTTTGGTCACAATAGCATTATAACATCGAGTGTTATTGTTCACAATGAAAAGATGAATTTTGACCGGGAATTAACCGGGAATAGCCGGGAATTATTCTATCGTTTCCATTTCACCGCCCTTCATATCGTTTTTTATGGACAATTTTTATATTTCTTCATCTTCCTTGAATGAAAAACTAAAACCCAACTGAAAATACGTCTAATAATCAAAATTCTGTTCCGAGGTCAAATAAAGCCCTAATAATGGATGTTCAAATTCAAATATCATGCTATAATTAAGGCATCCCAGATAGCAGGTATATATTTGTTTGCATGATTAACAGACGGCTGGCTACTTGTTATGCAAAAGTAAATGCGACCCGTCTATTTAATACCTATTGACAAATCGATTACTATCTGCAGCTTCGGTCTAATTACTTTTTAACGAATAAATCTGGCATTAAATGCACTTCATCTGGCGGGATGAGGTGCATTTTTAATAATGACATTAATGCTTTGAAATCTTCATCATCCTCTTCTACGAGCTCGTATGGACTTTTATTTCCAAGTCCAGGACGTTTTACACTATTGATATGATTCATTAATAAAGTCATATCTTCTTGCGTGTATGGGTTTAAGCTTTTTCCTTTTGGCACGGCATAACGAATAAATTCATGATTCTTCTCGATACACCCTTTTTGCCATGAAGCCATTGGATCACAGTAATAAAGGCTTGTTCTATAAACTAGGAAGCCATCCTCATCCGGCGTAGGTTCTAACTCATCTACCTTCTTGAATTCACTTCCATTGTCGGTCAAAATAACCGGAAACAACCGTCTGAAAACATCTATTCCCAATCCTGTCTCGAGATAGTCAAAAACCCTTTTTACAGATTCTGCTTTTCCATCTGGCATCAGGAATAGTAGCATTACGTTGTTCTTTCTAAAGATCATTGTAAGCAAACGCTTTCCAGATTTTCTAACGCCTTTTACAGTATCCATTTCTGTTACTTCATCTTCTGAATATTTGAATTTCATCGCATATTCAAAATCCTCATATGTCCTACACTGTCTATACTCCATTGAGTGAAATCCATTGATATCGTTGTACTTTTTCTTTCGTTGTTTGTAGCCTGTCTTTCTTCTTAAATCTATGTTTTTAATAGATAAGGCACCTTCATCGATATAGTTATAAAGTGTTCTCAAACACACTGGCATTTCATTTTCATGTTCTGCATATATGTGTGTTAAAGGCTGGCCTTTCTTAACAAGTCGAGTCACAAGTTCATCCAATTCTTCCTTCTTTTCATCAGAAAGTCTAACTCCTTGTCGACTCTCCGATCTACGACGAGTTACAGCTGCATCAGCGAATTTCGCACTGTAAATATACTTATCTTTGTTGCAAAGCTTTTTATCCTTACAGTTATTACAAACATACGGAGAAGAATCAAACTTACGGCAAGCAACTGATACATATCTATCGCATACCTTGGTACAATCCACTCCTCTGCAAAGTCTACACTTTGTATTACAGTCTTCTTCATCACCCCCGCATAAATTCTTTACCGTACAATGTCTTACCTTGCTACAATCCTTTCCATTAGGATAATTACCTTTTATGAAAGTTCTGTTTTCTTTAACTTCATGAGCAATAGTAGATGGATGTCTTCGAAGTCTTTTTGCTATTTTTTTGAATGACTCCCCGATGCATATCCCAGTTTCTATTGCTATTCGATCTGACAGGTCCATTTGTCCACTAGCATTGTAATAATTCATATCTGCTCCTTTCCCAGCAGATAGTAATCGATATAACCAATATATCATGCCTTGGAAAGGGCTGTAGAAAAAGTAAACTAGACCTTTTATAGCTATTTTCAGTTGTCAAAGTGCGGGTTTAATTTTTCAATCTAGGATCACCATAATAAAAGAATAACAAAAAGAATAACACAGTAACAGTCCCATTATTGGTACTCTTACTGTGCTATCCTCTGCTATTTCCAAAATTTATATTTTCCTTTTCCATGACCGGATACCGGTTCAATAATATCTGCCTGCACCAAATTTCTCAAAAAGTCTATGAATATGAATTGTTGCTTTTACCGAGAAATCGCTGCCCTTTTCGGAAAGTGCACTTTCAATATCCACTTTTCGGTCTCGAATATCCACTTTTTCATTCTCAATGTCCACTTTTTCTTCATTCAAAAGTCCACTTATATGAAGCTTTCGATTGTGAAGTTCATTTTTCTCGTTCAAAAGCAAATTTCTGAGAAACGCTTCAAGATATTCTGTTGTTTCGGAAATACCACTCATTTTCCGCAAAAATATCATTGGTTGCAGAGAACCCAAGTGTCCTCAAATAAGGCAACCCCAATTTGTATTTCCATCCATTCAGAAAATGGGCAACTCCGATTGGAATTGCCCATTCATCGTACTAATGTATGTCCCATCTATTTGGTAAAACGGTACATTGTTACATCATCTTAATACAACTTCGCTCCTGCCGGAATATGGTTATCCACCATCAGCAGGTTAAGCTTCTCCTGTCCGTCTTCTTCGCAGATTGCACTTAACAGCATACCACAGGAATCAATTCCCATCATGGCTCTCGGAGGAAGATTGGTGATCGCGATCAGTGTCTTGCCAACCAGTTCTTCCGGCTCATAGTAAGAATGAATGCCGCTTAGAATCGTACGATCCTTTCCGGTTCCGTCATCCAGTGTGAACTGAAGGAGCTTCTTGCTCTTCGGAACAGTAACACACTCCTTTACCTTAACAGCCCGGAAATCGGACTTACTGAAGGTATCGAAGTCCACAGCTTCTTCAAATAACGGCTCAATCTTCACCTTGGAGAAATCGATCTTGTCATTCGGTGTGAAGAATCCGTTGTTGTCGGATGCCTGTGCAGATCCCTCTGCTCCTGCTTCACTCTGTGCTTTGGCAAACTTCTTATCACTGTCTAAGGATTTCATCGTCGGGAACAATAACACATCCCTGATTGCCTGGCTGTTGGTAAGCAGCATTACCAGACGGTCGATGCCGTAGCCGATACCTCCTGTCGGAGGCATACCAATGCTCAGAGCATTCAGGAAGTCCTCGTCGGTATGGTTTGCTTCCTCATCACCGGCTTCAAATGCAGCATCCTGTGCAGCGAAGCGTTCTCTCTGATCAATCGGATCGTTCAGCTCGGAATAAGCATTACACATTTCCCATGTATTGATAAATAATTCGAAACGCTCTACCTTGTTCGGGTCATCCGGTCTCTTCTTGGTAAGCGGAGAGATTGCAAGCGGATGATCGGTAACGAAGGTCGGCTGGATCAGATTTTCCTCACAGTATTCTTCGAAGAACAGGTTCACGATATCGCCCTTGGTATGACGGTCTTCGAATTCAATGTTATGCTGCTTTGCAAGTGCCTTGGCTTCTTCATCGGTTGTTACCGCATCAAAGTCAACCCCTGCATATTTCTTAATGCAGTCAGTCATGGTGATCCGTTCAAACGGCTTGCCAAAATCCAGTTCAATGCCGTTATATACAAATCTGGTTGTACCAAGCACTGCTTCTGCCAGATAACGGAACATGGACTCGGTCAGCTCCATCATTCCTTCGTAATCGGTATAAGCCTGATATAACTCCATTAAGGTAAATTCCGGATTGTGTCTGGTATCTACACCCTCATTACGGAATACTCGTCCGATTTCATATACTCTTTCAAGACCACCAACGATCAGTCTCTTCAGATATAATTCCAAAGAGATACGAAGCTTCACATCTTCATCCAGTGCGTTATAATGGGTTTCAAAAGGTCTTGCGGCTGCGCCGCCGGCATTGGATACCAGCATCGGTGTTTCGACTTCCATGAAATCTCTGCCATCTAAGAACTTGCGGATTTCCTTAATAATCCGGGAACGCTTAATGAATACCTCTTTGCTGTCGGCATTCATGATTAAATCGACATATCTCTGACGATAACGGGTATCGGTATCGGTCAGTCCATGGAACTTCTCCGGCAGAATCTGTAAGCTTTTCGTCAGCATGGTCATTTCCACTGCATGAATGGAAATTTCACCGGTCTTTGTGCGGAATACATATCCCTTAATACCATAAATATCACCAATATCGGATTTCTTGAAGTCCGCATAGGCCTCTTCGCCGATGGCGTCCTTCGCTACATAGACCTGGATGGTTCCCTTCAAATCCTGGATATTACAGAAGGAAGCCTTGCCCATCACACGCTTGAACATCATACGTCCTGCGATAGATACCATAATCGGGTCCGCATCCATGATGGCTCTTCTCTCATTGTAATCGGCATTCAGCACTTCCCTTGCTTCTGCTTCCTCCATGCCCTCTACATTGGGAGCTGCATGTCCTGCAAGAAGCTTTTCCTCATGTGCAATATATAATTCCTTCGCTTCATCGGTATGATGAGTCTGATCATACCTGGTAATCTGAAAGGGATCCTTGCCTGCTTCCTGTAAAGCTGCAAGCTTTTCTCTACGAACCTTCAGAAGCTGATTTACATCCTGCTCCGGCTTCTGATTATTTTGTGGTTGCTTATTCTGTTCTGCCACGATAACACTCCTTATCTGTTACTTAATTGGAACGCTGGATTTCCAATACTTCGTACTTTAAAACACCTGCCTGGGTCTCTACTTCAACAATATCCTTTACTTTATGTCCAATCAGGGCCTTACCTACAGGGGATTCATTGGAAATCTTTCCCTTAAGGCTGTTTGCTTCGGTAGAACCAACGATTTTGTAATCCAGATCTTCGTTAAACTCAAGGTCACGGATCTTCACACGGCATCCGATGCTGATCTTGCCAAGATCAACTTCATCTTCATCAACAACTTCTGCATTCTTAAGGATCTTCTCTAATTCCTCAATTCTTGCTTCGATATCTCTCTGCTCGTCCTTCGCTGCATCGTACTCTGCATTTTCGGACAAGTCGCCCTGCTCTCTTGCTTCCTTAATCTTCTGTGCGATCTCACGTCTTTTGACTACCTTGAGATCGTGAAGCTCTTCCTCATATTTACGAAGACCTTCGTAAGTAAGTATGTTTTTCTTTTCTTCCATCACAATCGCCCTTTCATTCTATCTTTCTATTGTAACTACCCAAAATACAGTCCTGAATAGTTATATACGTCTTATATTTCCATAGTGAACTAATGTATTATACCCATTTTTCACTGTAGCGTCAAGGAATTTCCACGCCTGCGCCCTGCGGATTACCACCGCACCGTCCGGAATTCTCCGGTCAAAAAGCAGTATCATCCCATATTCTTCATACAGATAATTCTGAAGGCTCTCTGAAACCGTTCCTTCCTCTCCCGTCCAGACAACCTGCTTAAGTCTTGGCAGATAAGGAATCAGCAGCTCCATCAACTGCTCTGCATCCTGCATTCCCTGATTCCATTCCTCCGGAAGATAAAGGGTGTCAAACGGACGCTGCGCATAGAGCCACGCCTGCAATATACAGAAGGGAAGGTCCTGCGCTGCCATCGGCCACGCTTTTTCCTGAAACTGCCTGCTATAAAGCATTTCCCAACAATCGTAATCACATTCCGCTCTTCCCTTAAGCTTTTCCAGTTCCTTTTGCAGCTCCAAAACCTTCCATTCCTTTGGCTTCTTCCGGAACAGGCTCTTCCTCCGGTACTCCGGCCAAAGCGCATAATAGAGAGAAACACTGCCGGAAGGAATCGGGAGATGCCTTTTCACTTCATGAATTTCTACGGACTTTTCATAAATTCCATCTGCCTGCATCATCAGGTAAAAGATATGATATTGTCTTTTCGACATTTACAGCTCCTGTTCACCGGGCGGGGATCAGGCCTATCCGCTCCGGCTGTTACCCTGGAACCGGAAACAATTCCCCTCACTTATGAATAAGAGTATGCCGGTTATTCTTAAATTAGAAGTCCATTCTGCCGGATTGGCATATTACCTCCAGAGTCACTGGCACATTTACCGGCACACCCGGATTGAATTACTCTGTAAATATCTGCTGTACCGTCTCCTTTAAGGTCTCAAAATCTTCGATTTCATTCACCTTTCTGCGCAGCGCAGCCGAACGGGGATAGCCTGCCGTGTACCAGGCAATATGCTTACGCATTTCACGCACTGCCGTATATTCTCCCTTTAATTCAAGCTCCATCTGTGCATGACGCAGAATTGTATTACATACCTCATCCGCAGTGGGACGTTCCGGAAGTTCACCGGTATCCAGATAATGATTGATCTCCCGGAAAATCCATGGATTTCCACGGACGGCACGCCCGATCATCACCCCATCGCAGCCGGTCTGCTGCAAAAGAGCTGCCGCAGATTTTCCATCCGTCACATCGCCGTTTCCAAATACCGGAATGGACACGGCAGCCTTCACCTGCGCAATGATATCCCAGTCCGCTTTGCCGGCATAATACTGTTCCCTGGTTCTTCCATGAACCGCTACGGCTGCGGCGCCGCTCTGTTCTGCAATCCTCGCAATCTCCACAGCATTTATATGCTCCTCATCAAAGCCTTTACGGAATTTCACGGTGACGGGCTTGTGAATCGCCTTTACGGTACGGCTGATAATCTCTTCGACAAGCTTCGGATTCTTCATCAGTGCCGAACCCTCACCATTATTTACCACCTTTGGAACCGGACAGCCCATGTTGATATCCAGAATATCAAATGGCTTTTCCTCAATCCGCTTTGCCATCTCACTGATAATTACAGGATCCGAGCCAAACAGCTGCAGGGATACCGGATGCTCCCCCGGATCAGTCTCCATGAGTTCTTCGGTATTCCGGTTCTTATAATAAATCGCCTTGGCACTCACCATTTCCATGCAGACAAGGCCGGCACCCTGTTCTGCACATAACACACGAAATGGCAGGTCGGTTACTCCTGCCATTGGTGCCAGTATCGTATTATTTTGAAGAGTTACCTCTCCGATCTGTATTTTTCTCATAAATAATTCGAAGTCCTTCCAATGTGAGATCCCGGTCGTAAATCTGGATCTCGTCCGTTTCGTCTGCGATAATTCTTCCAAGTCCGCCGGTTGCAACTACCTTCATGTTGTCATAGCCGCTTTCCTTACGCACCTGACGGATGATGTATTCGGTCTGCCCGATCTGTCCGTATACAAGTCCTGCCTGCATACTGCTGATGGTTTCCTGTGCCAGAATGGACTTCGGCTTCTTAATCTCGATTTCCGGAAGCTTCGCCGTATCCTCCCAGAGAGCCTTCGCAGAAATCCGGATTCCGGGAGCTGTAATTCCTACGGAAAAGGAACCATCCCCGGTGACAAGGTCATAGGTCGTTGCTGTTCCGAAATCAATAACAAGGGCCGGCCCGCCATATTTTTCATAGGCTGCCACCACATCCACAATACGGTCTGCGCCGATTTCTCGCGGATTCTCAGAGGTCACACGGATACCGGTTTTTACCCCGGGACCGACAATCATCGGAGATCTTCCAATATATTTCGTAATGCCGTTAACCAGGGAATGCATCACATTCGGTACAACGCTTGCCATGATGACTCCCTCGATTTCTTCCTTTTCCACCTCATTCGTACGAAGCAGCTCGCGCAGCGTAATTCCATACTCATCGGAGGTTCTGGGCTGTTTGCTCATCATCCGGAAGGTGGTCTTTAAATTCTTTCCGTCATAAACGCCCATTGTAATATTTGTATTGCCAACATCAATGACCAGCAGCATATTCTTTCCTTTCCTATTCACACATTTCTATATATTCAAGTTTTTTGGAGAATAAGGATCTGAATCGTTACCATGACTTCAAACAGCAGATCCGCCTACAAGCCCTCTTCATCCAGCAGTTCGCTCATATCCTCATGCAGCACAACCGCCTTGTAATATAAGCTTAAGGACTCAAACAGCTCCTGCCGTTTCCTTCTTACTTCACTGATTAACAGTCCGCTTCCGATATCGTCATAGAGATAATCCTCCGGCGCATATTCCGTCCGTAGCTCTACATTGCCATTTTCATCGAATTC
>ERZ1106939.427-NODE-427-length-37683-cov-5.803551_pt1 | contig 37683 bp, 27 predicted proteins | sample MGYA00403669_ERZ1106939 | MGnify/ENA primary metagenome ERZ1106939 (study PRJEB35170, sample SAMEA104062447) | human gut metagenome | biome: human gut; feature: human-associated habitat; material: faeces | place: Denmark | collected 2012-09-28 ...
GACTCCGCCGTTGTCGTCTTATCCGGGTTCGGCCGTCGAATCCGGCCGCCGGGTTATTCGAGATTGAGCAGCGTCCGGTTTTCGAGGACCGTTTGCTGGGCTATGCGCTGGAGATATTCGGCCTGTTCGGGCGGAAGGCCCATCGTGCAGTCGGTCTGGTAGGGTTTGCCATAGATGGTCGTGAAGATCACGTTGGCCGCGAGGTAGCTGCCCGGCAGCGCGGGGTGGAAACAATCCTGCGTATAGAGCACGCAGTCGGGACGTTCGGCCCGCACGCGGCGCCACGCCATGCCCACAGGGGCGCACCACGCGTCGTTGTCGTAGGCCATTTCGAGGTAGCTCGTAATCAGCCGCTCCTGCATGGTCTCGTAGCGGTTGATGGGCGGATATTCCGGAATCGGAAAGCGGTTGCCGTTCTTGTGGCCCCACGTCATGTAGAAGATCACACGGGCGTCGGGTGAACCCGCATGCACGAGACTGTCGAGCGTGCGGGCCTGCGGATAGACCTCGCGGGCGACCTGCCGCGTCGGCATGGCGGGCGCGGAGCTTTGCTCCTGCAGGACGACGTAGTCCCAGCCGCCGGCGGCCAGCGCCTTCAGCAGTTTCTGATTCGTCAGGTGACCGGAGAAGCGTTCGCCGCCTTTGAGGAAGCGCGTGCAGGAGACCTTTACCTTCTGCGTCGCGGCGATCTGCTGCACGATGGCCGGCATGTCGTTGTAATAGGTATAGCTATTGCCGACCCAGAGTACGCGCAGCGAATCGGCGTCTTTGGCCTGCCCGGCGAGGGGCAGCAGCAGGAACAACAGAATACGGAAGAGGTTTTTTGTCATATCGTTGAAGTTTTTAGGGTTTTGGGTCGGTGGTTCAGTCCTTCGGGGCCTTATGGTCGGCGGCGTATTTGCGGCACCACACGGCGATGCCGCACTCGCCGCACTTCGGGGCGCGGGCCGTGCAGACATAGCGGCCGTGGAGAATGAGCCAGTGATGGGCCACCGGCAGCAGGTGCGGCGGAATGTTCTTTTCGAGCGTCAGCTCGGTCTGAAGGGGCGTTTTGGAGTTGGTTGTCAGGCCGATGCGGTTCGAGACGCGGAAGACGTGCGTATCGACCGGCATCACCTCCTTCTGCCACAACACCGCGCCCAGCACGTTGGCCGTCTTGCGGCCCACGCCCGGCAGGCGCTGCATCTGCTGCAGATCGCTCGGAACCTCGCCGCCGAACTCCGAACAGAGCATGCGGGCCATGCCCGCGAGGTTGCGGGCCTTGTTGTTGGGATAGGAGATGCTCTTGATGTAGGGGTAAATATCCTCGGCCGTGGCCGCGGCCATATCGAAGGGCGTAGGAAACGCCTCGAACAGCGCGGGAGTGGTCATGTTGACCCGCTTGTCGGTGCACTGCGCCGAAAGGATCACCGCCACCAGCAGTTGGTAGGGATCGGTGTAGTGGAGTTCGCTCTCGGCCACGGGCATATGCTCCGAGAACCAGGCGATAATGCCGTCGTAACGCTCTTTCGTTGTCATATCCGTTGTTTTTTACGTCTGAACAGGATCTTTTTCACCAGCAGTCCGGGGCCCTCGGGGCAGAGCAGCAGCCGCGGGCAGCCGCAAACGTCGCGCCGCCAGCGGGCCAGATACTCCCGCACGGACCCCTCCCACGAAAGCACCCACAGGGCCACGGAACTCCGCCGCCGGAGGATGCGGAAACGGTTGGCGCCCGTGCCGTAGTGCGCCTCGAACCAAAGGCTGATGTCCATCAGCGAGTCGCAGAAGGCGATCCGCTTGCGATAGGCCGTGCTGTGGCTCACGCTGTCGGACAGGCGGCGGTGCACGGCCGTCGGCCGGTCGACGAACCGAATGCGGCTCTTCACCGAGAACCACAGCCACATGGGCCAGTCGTCGGTCAGCCATTCGGGATGCTCCTCAGGACGGATCTCGGCATAGTAGGCCGCGATCAGCTCACGGCGGGCCAGGGTCGTGCAGTTGGCGATGGTCGTGCGCAGGAGCAACCGGTCGAAATCGGTGTAACGCTCCGGCGGATAGGGCTTTCGCTCGCCCGTACTCTGATAGAAATCGACCGCCGCCGTACAACACATCCCGCACTCCGGGTCGGCCTCCATCAGGTCGGCCTGTTTCTGCAACTTCAGCGGATCGCACCACCAGTCGTCTCCGTCGCAGTAGGCCACGTATTTCCCGCGGCAGGCGTCGAACGTACGGCGGTAGTTGGCCCGCCAGCCGACGTTGCGGCCGCCCGTCACCAGCCGCACGCGGCCGGGGTATTTCGCAGCGTATTCGCGGCAGAGCTCCGCCGTGCCGTCCGTACTGCAATCCTCGCCCAGCACCAGTTCGACGCCGAACGAGGTCTGCTGGGAGAGCACGCTCTCGATGGCCTGACGCAGGTAGGGCGCGTGGTTATAGGTGGTCATGCAGACTGAAATGAGGGGGGGGGGAAGTTTCCATCATCTCTACAGTTTGGTCAGCTTGGCGAATTTGGCCAGCAGGGTTTTCTCGCCCACGCTGTCGAAGGCCACGACCAGTTTGTGGTCGGTGGCGAGGGTCTCGATGCGCTGGACGATGCCGACGCCGAATTTGGGATGTTCGACGCGCTGGCCCACGGTGTAGTCGCCGCTGACGGGCATCGACGGCCCTACGGGCACGCCGCCGTCGACCGCCTGCCGCACGCCCACGCGGCGCATGCCGTCGGTCGAGGGGCGCGGCGTCTGGACGAGGGCCGGATCGGGTCTGCCCGCAGGGCGCGCGCCCTGCGGAGCCGCGGCGCGGGCGAAGCGCCGGGCAGGACCGGACTGGCCGTCGGCGGAACGCCCGCCGAAACTGCCGCCGCTGCCCCGGCCGCCGAAGCCGCCCTGCTGGCCGCCGAAGCCGCCCTGCTGACCGCCGTTATTGCCGCCTGCACGGTCGGCCTGCCGTTTCTGCTGGAAGCGGTAGTCGAAGCGGCGGCGCAGTTCGTCGATGGCCGAGGGGCCTTCGCCGTCCTGCGGGCGGCGCGGACGCTCCTCGCCGGCGTCGAAGTCGGCGCGGATATATTTGGGGTCGATCTCGCGCAGGAAACAGCTCGGACGCGAGAACTCCATATTGCCCCACTTGAAGCGCATCTCGGCATAGGAGATCGTCGCCTCGACCTTGGCGCGCGTCAGGGCCACATAGAACAGGCGGCGCTCCTCCTCGATGCCGTCGGGCGACTCGGCGGCCCGCTGCGAGGGGAAAAGGTTCTCTTCCAGACCGACGATATAGACGTATTTGTATTCGAGCCCCTTGGCCGAATGGACGGTCATGAGCGTCACCTTGTTGCGATCCTCAGGATCGTCCTTGTCCATGTCGGTCATCAGCATGACGTTCTGCAGCCACTCGTCGATGGTCGCCTCCTCGTCCTCCTGCCGTTCGCCGCTGCGGATCTCGGCGTCGCGCTGCTCCTTGAAGAGCTGCATCGAGTTGAGCAGCTCCTCGATATTGTCCAGCGCCGAGGTCGCCTCAGGGGTATTTTCGGTGCGGTAGGCGGCGATGATGCCCGAACGGGTGGCGATCTCCAGACCGAAGTCGTAAAGGCTCTTTTCGTTGCGGGCCAGAGACAGGCCGCGGATCATGGCGACGAAATCCGACACCTTGCGGGCGATGGTCTTCTGCACGGGATCGGCGGCGGGTTCGGCGACCAGCGTATCGACCGCCTCCCACATCGAGACGCCGCGCCCGGCGGCCAGCTCGGCGATGCGCTGGACGGTCGTGTCGCCGATGCCGCGCGCGGGATAGTTGACGATGCGTTTGAACGCCTCGTCGTCGCGCGGATTGATAACCAGCCGGATATAGGCCAGCATGTCCTTGACCTCCTTGTGGTCGTAGAACGAACTGCCCTTGTAGATGCGGTAGGGAACGCCCCGGCGGCGGAGGTTGTCCTCCAGCACGGCCGACTGGCTGTTGGTGCGGTAGAGAATCACCGCCTCGGACCACTCGTCGCCCGTCTGGCGGATCTTGTCGCGCAGGTCGGAGACGACCATTTCAGCCTCCTCGCGGTCGGTATAGGCTTTGAGGATGCGGATCGGCTCGCCCTTGTCGCCCTCCGAGAAGCAGTGTTTCTCCATGCGTTTGGAGTTGCGGACGATCACCGAGTTGGCCGCATCGACGATGGTGCGGGTCGAGCGGTAGTTCTGCTCCAGCTTGAAGACCATGGCGTCGGGAAAATCCTTCTGGAACGAGAGGATATTCTCGATCTTGGCCCCGCGGAAGGAGTAGATCGACTGCGCGTCGTCGCCCACGACGCAGACCTTCGAATGCAGCTGCGAGAGACGGCGGATGATGACGTACTGGGCATAGTTGGTGTCCTGATACTCGTCCACCAGAATATATTTGAACTGCTCCTGATAACGCGCCAGCACGTCGGGAGCGTCGCGCAGCAGGATGTTGGTCTGCAGCAGCAGGTCGTCGAAATCCATCGCGCCGTTGCGCTTGCAGCGCTGGCAATAGATGTTGTAGATGTTGCCGAATTCGGGAATCTGCGCCTGACGGTCCTCGGCGGCGTAGACCGAATTGGCGAGGTAGGCGCCGGGGGTCACCAGACAGTTTTTGGCATAGGATATGCGCGAAGCCAAGAGGTTGGGCTTGTATTTCTCGTCCGGAAGGTTCAGCTCGCGGACGATGGTCTTCAGCAGGTTCTTGCAGTCCGAAGGTTCGTAGATGGTGAACGAATCGGGGAAACCGATGCGGTCGGCGTTCTCGCGCAGGATACGCGAAAAAACCGAGTGGAAGGTTCCCATGCGGATATAGCGGCTGCGGTTGTCGGGGATCATCTGCGCGATGCGTTCGCGCATCTGCTCGGCGGCCTTGTTGGTAAAGGTGAGCGCGAGGATGTTGAAGGGAGCCACGCCCTGCTCGATCATATAGGCGATGCGCGAGGTCAGCACCCGCGTTTTGCCCGAACCCGCGCCCGCGATAATAAGCGACGGGGCGTCGTAATTCACGACGGCGGCGCGCTGAGCGGGGTTCAGACCTTGTAAAATAGGTGATTCTTTGGATTCCATGACGGCAAAGTTAATAAGAATTGAATAAGTTTTTTTCAAAGAAAATAATATCTTTGCATTGCAAACGTTAAAAAACTAAATCCGACGGCAATACAGCGAGGTTTTCGCCGTGCAGGCGCAAAGGCTGCGGGCAGAATGTGCGGGGCCGGATTTGTCGGGCAGAGTGTGCGGAACCGAGTTTGTCGGCAGAATGTGCAGAGCCGGAGTTTTCGGGCTGAGCATGCAGGCCGAATATGCGGAACCGGATTTGTCGGCAGAGCATGCGGGGCCGGATTTGCCGGACAAAGTATGCCGGACCAAACATGCCGGACCAAACATGCCGGACCAAACATGCCGGACGCGGAAAAGAGGAATGAAATTCAACAATATAAAACAATGAGCGAAGTCATCAACATCAAGGAACTCAACGAGCGCATCGAACGCGAAAGCGTCTTCGTGGATACGCTCCGTACGGAAATGGGCAAGGTCATCATCGGCCAGAGCCATCTGGTAGACACGCTGCTGATCGGCCTGCTGTCGAACGGCCATATTCTGCTGGAAGGCGTGCCGGGACTGGCCAAGACGCTGGCCATCACTACGCTGGCGAAGGCCGTGGACGCCGCCTTCTCGCGCATACAGTTCACCCCCGACCTACTGCCGGCCGACCTGATCGGTACGCTGATCTACTCGCAGAAGAACGAGGAGTTCGTCGTCAAGAAAGGCCCCGTATTCGCCAACTTCGTGCTGGCGGACGAAATCAACCGCTCCCCGGCCAAGGTGCAGTCGGCACTGCTGGAGGCCATGCAGGAGCGTCAGGTGACCATCGGCGACAACACCTATTCGCTGCCGCAGCCCTTTCTGGTGCTGGCCACGCAGAACCCGCTGGAGCAGGAGGGAACCTACCCGCTGCCCGAAGCGCAGGTGGACCGTTTCATGCTCAAAGCCAAAATATCCTACCCCAAGAAGCAGGAGGAGCGCGACATCGTACGCATGAACCTCGCCGGGGGAGGACTCCCCGCCGTCAACAAGGTCATCTCGCCCGAAGACATCGTCAAGGCCCGCAAGGTCGTGGAGGACGTCTACATGGACGAGAAGATCGAGAAATACATCATCGACATCATCTTCGCCACGCGCGAGCCGGCGGAATACAACCTGCAGAAACTGCAGAATCTGATCGCATACGGAGGTTCGCCCCGTGCGTCGATCTCGCTGGCGAAGGCCGCACGCGCCTACGCCTTCATCCGCCGCCGCGGCTATGTCATCCCCGAGGACGTACGCGCCGTCTGCCACGACGTGCTGCGCCACCGCATAGGCCTGACGTACGAAGCCGAGGCCGAGAACATCACCTCGGAGGAGATCATCACCGACATTCTCAACAACGTAATCGTACCCTAACGATGCAGCAGACCGAGAACGATATTCTGAAACGCGTCCGTAAGATCGAGATCAAGACCCGCGGTCTTTCGAACGAGATCTTCGCCGGAAAGTACCATACGGCTTTCCGCGGACGGGGCATGTCGTTTTCCGAAGTCAGGGAGTACCGCGCGGGCGACGACGTAAGGGACATCGACTGGAACGTGACGGCCCGGTCGCGCAAACCCCACATCAAGATCTACGAGGAGGAGCGCGAACTGACGATGATGCTTCTGGTGGACGTCTCCGCATCGCGCATGTTCGGATCGACAGACCGCCTGAAGAAGAACATCATCACCGAAATCGCCGCCGTGCTGGCCTTCTCGGCCGCGCAGAACAACGACAAGGTGGGCTGCATCTTCTTCTCGGACAAGGTCGAGAAGTTCATCCCCCCGAAGAAGGGGCGCAGCCACATCCTGATGATCATCCGCGAGCTGGTGGGCTTCCGGCCCGAATCGACCGGCACGAAGCTTTCGGAGCCGGTGCGGTTTCTGACCAACGTCAACAAGAAACGCTGCACGACCTTCATCCTCTCGGACTTCATGGATTCGTCGAAGGACAAGGCCGCGCTGGACGACGCGCTGAAGATCGCCGGGGGCAAGCACGATCTGGTGGGCATCCGCGTATACGATCCCCGCGAGACGGAGCTGCCCGACGTGGGCATCGTCGAGCTGAAGGACGCCGAGAGCGGCCGCAAGGTATGGGTGGACACCTCGTCGCGGGCCGTGCGGGAGCACTACGCCCGGACGTGGGAGCGACGCAGCGCCGAGATCGACTCGACGCTCAAGCACAACCGCATCGATTCGACGATGATCTCGACCGACGGCGATTACGTGGCCGAACTGTTAAAACTGTTCAAACAGCGATGAAACGACTTTTAGCAATAGCACTGCTCCTTGCGGGCGCGGCCGTCCGGGCGCAGAACGCACCGACGGTCACGGCGCGCATCGAGCCGGACAGCATCATGATCGGCGACCGGTTCGACCTGACGGTCGAGGTGGACAAGGATCTGGTGCAGGTGGTGCAGTTCCCGGAATTCGAAAACAAGGAGGGAAGCCCCCTCGAACTGGTCAAGGACCACCCGATCGACACGCTCGAACGCGACGGACGCCACCTCAGACTGCGCAAGCGATATACGCTGGCGGCGTTCGAGGAGGGCAAGTGGAACCTCGGACTGCCGGCCGTGCTGTATGCCGACAAGAACATCGTCGATACGCTCCGGGCGCGCGACTCGCTCTATCTGGAGGTGGCCACGTTCCAGATCGACTCGACCTCGCAGTCGATCTACGACCTGAAACCCCAGCGCAACCTGCCGTTCCGCTTCGCGGAGGTCAGCGGATACGCCAAATGGGGCGTGCTGGCCCTGCTGCTGGCGCTGGTGGCGCTCTATGCGCTCAAGCGCATTCTGGCCCGTTACGGCAAGGGGCTGGGCGACCTGTTCAAGCCCGCGCCGCCGCAGCCGCCCCACGTGGTGGCGATCAAGGCCCTCGAAGCGCTGCACAACCAGAAACTATGGCAGAACAACAGGCACAAGCAGTATTATTCGGGACTGACGGACATCCTGCGCACCTACATCGCGGCGCGCTGGGGCGTGGGCGCCATGGAGATGACCTCCGACGAGATCATCGAGGCGATGCGCAGCGAAGAGCTGCCCGACAAGGCCCGGATGGACCTTACGGCGATCCTGCGCGACGCCGATCTGGTGAAGTTCGCCAAGGCGACGCCCGACGGCGAGCAGAACGAAGCCGACTACCTGAAGGCGTTCTATTTCGTCGAGGAGACCAAGCTCGTCGTCGAAGAGGAGGAGCCGGAGCAGCCGGACCCGATGCAAAACCAAAATGCGTAACAAGATGTACAGACTCCTATATATCGCATTTCTCTTTGCCGCCCTCGGCGCTTCGGCGCAGGACATGCCCGAACGCAGCGAGGTGCGCCGCGGCAACCGGCAGTACAACAAGGGCAATTACGAAAAGAGCATCGAGCGTTACGAGCGGGCTTTGGAGGCCGCACCCGAATCGTTCGAGGCCCGTTACAACCTCGGAAACGCGCTCTACAAGGCCGAACGGTTCGACAAGGCCGAGCAGACCATGCGGCAGGCGGCGGCCGATACGCTGCGCACGGACGACGAGCGCGCCCAAGCCTTCTACAACCTCGGAAACGCGCAGTTCAAGCAGCAGAAATACAAGGAAGCGCTCGAAAGCTACAAGCAGTCGCTGCGGCTGAATCCCTCTGATCAGGAGGCCAAATACAACTACGCCTACACCAAGCGTCTGATCGACGACGACGAGAACGGCGGCGGTGGCGGCGGCGACGACAAGAATCAAGACCAAAACAAGGAGCAGCAGGGCGGTCAGGACCGGCAGAACGGCGATCAGCAGAAAGACGACCAACAGAAGGACGACAAGGGGCAGGGCGACGACAAGGAGCAGCAGGGCGACCCGCAGCAGAACCCCGCGCAGCCCGACAAGGAGCAGGAAGGCGATCAGCAGGGAGAGCCGCAGCCCGTTCCGGCCGGCATTTCGCCGCAGGAGCAGGAGCAGATGCTCGACGCCATTCAGGCGCAGGAGGACCGCACGCAGGACAAACTCAAGGAGAAGCAGGGCGTCGTGGTGCGCGGATCGAAAAACTGGTAAAAAAGAGGAACTATGCATTTCGCATCACCATATTATCTGTGGCTGTTGTCGGCGCTCGTGCCGATGATCGCCTACTACGTGTGGCGTACGCTGCAGGGCGGCGCGTCGATCCAGATTTCGAGCGTCGAAGGGGTCGTGCGCGCGCCGAAGACCGTACGCTACTGGCTGCGGCATCTGCCGTTCGCACAGCGGCTGGCGGCGCTGGCCCTGCTGATCGTGGCGCTGGCGCGCCCGCAGGACGTCGAGCGTCTTTCGCGCACGAACACCGAAGGTATCGACATCATGCTGGCCATTGACGTTTCGGGTTCGATGCTGGCACGGGACTTCCGCCCCGACCGCATCACGGCGGCCAAGGAGGTGGCCGGATCGTTCATCGCGGACCGTTACGGCGACCGCATCGGACTGGTAGCCTTCGCGGGCGAAGCCTTCACACAAAGCCCGCTGACGACGGATCAGGGAACGCTCCAGACGCTGCTGGCACGCATCCGCAGCGGACTGATCGAGGACGGCACGGCCATCGGCAACGGACTGGCCACGGCGATAAACCGCCTGCGCGAGAGCGAAGCCAAGTCGAAGGTCATCATCCTGCTGACCGACGGCGTGAACAACCGCGGCGAGATCGCGCCCCAGACGGCGGCCGAGATCGCCAAAGCGCAGGGCATCCGCGTCTACACCATCGGCGTCGGCACCGAGGGCATGGCCCCCTACCCCGCCGTGGACATCTACGGCACGCCGACCGGAGGAACCGTCATGGCGAAGGTCGAGATCGACGAGAAAACCCTCAGGTCGATCGCCGAGCAGACCGGCGGACAATATTTCCGCGCCACGGACAAGGCCAAGCTCAAGGCCATTTACGACCAGATCAACCAACTGGAAAAGAGCAAGGTGGAAGTTACGGAACACGTCACCTACCACGAGCAGTTCCTGCTCTGGGCGCTGGCGGGTCTGGGGCTGCTCGTGCTGGAGTTCCTGTTCTCGAATCTGGTGCTGAAAAGAATACCGTAAAACGTAATTTGCAATGTTTAGATTCGCAAATCCGCAATATTTCTGGCTGCTGCCGGTCATACCCGCGCTGATCCTGCTCTTCTGGCTGGCGGCGCGCAACCGCCGCAGGCGGCTGGAGCGCTTCGGGCGCATGCAGGTATTGGAAGAGCTGATGCCCGAAGTATCGACCGGGCGCGTGACGCTCAAATTCATCCTCTTCTGCGCAGCGGTCACGCTGCTCATACTGGCGGCGGCACGCCCGCAGTTCGGGTCGAAACTCCGCGAAGAGAAGACGCAGGGCGTCGAGATGATGCTGGCCGTAGACGTCTCGAACTCGATGCTGGCCGAAGATTTCGAACCCAACCGGCTGGAGAGGACCAAATACGCCATCAACAAGCTCTTCGACGGTCTGCATCAGGACCGTGTCGGGCTGATCGTCTTCGCCGGGGAGCCGAAGGTGCAGCTGCCGATCACCTCGGACTACCGCATGGCCAAGGCCTTCGCCAAGCGCATCGACCCGTCGCTGGTGCCGGTGCAGGGCACGGCCATCGGCAAGGCGCTGTCGCAGGCCCTGATGTCGTTTTCGGGCGAAACCGAGGAAAATCACAGCCGCGTCGTCATCCTCATCACCGACGGAGAGAACCACGAGGACGACGCACTGGCGGCCGCACGGCGCGCCGCGGAGATGGGCATACGGATTTACACCATCGGCATCGGCACGCCCGAAGGCGCCCCGATTCAGATCGGCGGCGAATTCATCAAGGACGAGAAGGGCGACATGGTCGTTTCGAAGCTCAACGAGGAGATGCTGGCCCAGATCGCCGACATCACGGGCGGCGCCTATGTCCGTTCGAGCAAGCAGTCGATCGGTCTCGACGAGATCGTGAAGAGCATCAACGAAATGGAGCAGAGCGAGTTGTCGGTGATGCGCTTCGAAGAGTTCAACGAACAGTACCAATACCTGCTGCTCGCGGCAATCGTGTTGCTGCTGGCGGAGTTCCTGCTGCTCGACCGCCGCAATCCGCTGCTGGCGCACCTCAACATCTTCAGGGAATAACTTACTTCGGAAAGAATTTTATCCGTAAAAAATACGGTAAAGGGGGAGACGATGATGCGTCTCCCCCTTTGCCGTTTGCCGCATTCGGAGCAATAAAAGACAAACGAAATCCCGTATGGTGCGAAGGCTCGCCGTGTCAATATTTAACAATAAAACAAACAGGCAAGAGACTTTACATCACCCGCTGCACCCCCGGATCACCCCCTTCAGAAGAGCTTGCAAGGCAACTTTAAACAAAAAATCCGGAGAAAATGCAGCAGAAATCATCAATTTTACTATATTTGAAGCGATCACTCAGTTCTTTTAAACCAATTTCTTTAAAAGGCTTGCCATGAAAAAAATTCTTCTGATGATTGTGCCGCTAATGGCACTGATCGGATGTTCGTACGACGATACGGACATCCAAAAACGGTTGGACGACCTCGACGGTCAGCTCACCGAACTGCAGGCGCTCGTCAAGGCGCTCAACTCCGACGTCACAACACTCAAGGAGCTTGTCGCCGGGAAACGGTTCATCTCGGACGTACAGCCCGGTGAAGACGGCGGCTACGTCATCACGCTGGTCACCGCGGCCGGCGAGACCTCGACGATCACCATCAGCGACGGAAAAGACGGGACTTCGTCGGTCATCGGGGTGAAACAGGATTCCGACGGTGTCTACTACTGGACGCTCAACGGCGACTTTATCCTCGACAACGGCAAAAAACTTCCCGTATCGGGCGTCACCCCCGAATTCAAGATCGAAAACAGCCATTGGTGGGTATCCTACGACAACGGCGCGACGTGGACCGACTGCGGACAGGCCCAGACGGACCAGAATCTGTTCAAGTCTGTCGCCACGAGCGAGGACGGCAAGCTGGTTTACCTGACGCTGGCCGACGGAACGGTGCTGACGTTCGAGTTGTACGTGCAGTTCGGCATCGCGTTCGACACCGCCTCGGCGACGATCCGCGTGGGCGAAACGGCGGAAATTCCCTTCACGCTGACCGGAGCCGACGCCAAAACCGACATTCAGGCCCTCGCTGACGGCGCATGGAAGGCCGAAGTGAAACGCACGGGCAACGAAGGCGGAACGATCGCCGTGACGGCTCCCGGCAACAGCTCGACCGGCAAGGTCATCGTGCTGGTCAGCGACGGCGACGCCAAGACGCTGATGCGCACGCTGACATTCGTGTCGGGCGTGCTGAACGTCTCGACCTCCTCGAAGGAGGCGACGGCCGCAGGAGGCCCCGTAACGGTCGAGGTGGAGACCGATCTGGATTACACGGTAGCGATTCCCGAAGCCGCGAAAGCATGGATTACGCTGGCAGAAACGAGGGGGGGGGGAGATTCGGACCGAAACCCTGACCTTTAACGTCGCGGCCAACACGGAAACCCAGTCCCGCAGCGCCAACATCGAGCTGGTGGCGGGAGAGACGGTGATCGAAACCATCCTGATCTATCAGGAAGCCTATTACGACCCGGCCCAGATGGTGCTCAAGGTCGAAGCGAAGGAATACAGCAGCAGCGCCTACAACAACAAGGTCTACCTGCCCCTCTACGGCGCCGTGGACGTCACGGTCAACTGGGGCGACGGCCAGAGCGAGCCGGTCGCAGCCACGATCTCGACCGCGGCCGCGATGGTGAACCACACCTACGCCGAATCCGGCATCTATTACGTAACCATAAGCGGAACCACGGAGAAACTCTCCGGAAGACTCACCAACAAAACCGTGGCTCCCGCCATTCTCGAAGTCAGACAATGGGGCAAACTCGGCATGACGACGCTGGATTACGCCTTCGCGAACACCTCGCTCGTAACCGTGCCCCAGCCCGAAGAGGACGCCTTCGCCGCCGTCACTTCGGTCGAAAACATGTTCTCAGGGTGTACGAAGCTCGAAACCGTGCCCGAAGGACTGCTGGCCGGCGCGCCCGAAATCACCTCGGTCGCCTCGATGTTCTACAACTGCACGGCGCTAAAGAGCGTCCCGGAAAAACTCTTCGAAAAGACGACAAAAGCCACCTCGGCATCCGGCCTGTTCAGCGGCTGCAAGGCGCTGGAAAGCGTTCCGGCAGGACTGCTGGCCGACATGCCCGCCCTGACCAACCTCGGAAGCATCTTCAACAACTGCGCATCGCTCAAGAGCGTTCCCGAAACATTCTTCGCCAACCAGACGGAAGCGAACAGCCTCACGTCGGGATTCTTCGGCTGCGCGGCGCTCGAAACCCTGCCCGCAGAGCTGTTCCAGAACATGACCAAGCTCACCAACGTCGCGTCGCTGTTCAAAGGGTGTGCAAACCTCAAATCACTCCCCGAAGGGCTGTTCGACACCCTCACGGAAGCGACGAACATGAACAGTCTGTTCAGCGGCTGCAAGACGCTGGAGACCATTCCCGTCGATATTTTCAAGAACATGACCAAAATCACCACGGCCAGCTATCTCTATGAAGGGTGTATCAAACTGACCGAATTCCCTTCGCTGAAGCACTGCGTCGCGCTGAAAACGATTCCCGCGCTCTGGAAAGACTGCACGCAGCTGGAAACGGCGCCTGCGGACTACTTCCCGGAAAGCGTGAAAAACGGCACGTCCGCCGCTTACCTGTTCAGCGGCTGTACGTCGCTCAAGACCGTTCCCGAAGACATGTTCCGCCATTTCGAAGGTACGACCATCATCAGCGAAATGTTCCTCAACTGCACGTCGCTCGAATCGCTGCCCGTAACCATTTTCGACAGCATGAAAAAAATCTCGACGGCGAGCAAAACCTTCAGCGGCTGCACCGCCTTCACCGGCGAATCGCCCTACACGATGGTGCAGGACGGCGAGCAGCAGGTCAAGGTGCACCTCTACGAACGCACGAATTACCCCGACATCTTCGGCGCCAAGATCTTCACCTCGGCCAGCAGTTACAAGGATACCTTCAAGGGCTGTACGCAGATGGCCGATTACGCCGATATTCCGATCCCGTGGGGCGGCATCAGCGACGGCACGAAGGCCAAGCCGACGCTCACGCTGACGGCTGCGCCCGCCGAAGGCAAGGAGTACTTCCAGCTGTCGGGCACCGTCAAGAGTACGGAGATGAAATCGGGAAAGGTTCTCTGCACGACGAAAGCGCTGCTCCCGGAACTGATCGAACAAATGGGCGAGCTTGAAAAAGTGATGAACCGCTACGGCAACCCCATCAGTTCGGCGGCTGTGACGCAGGCGAATTCGGAAACCGGAGCCACGTTCTATTTCAACGTCGATGCTGATACAGAATACATCTTCCTCGCATCGGGCACCAACGCCCACGGCACGACCATCGAACAGACCGAGGTGAAGATCCCGGCCGTACCGACGGGCGAGGCCGACTACGAGCGTTATATAGGCACTTGGACCGTGACCTCGACCTCGTCGGAAATCAACAAACAGCCCCAGACATACACCGTGGAGATCACGCCCTACCGCACCAACGAAAGCTTCAGGGTCAAGGGCTGGGGCATCACCACGCTGGGCGACGACTACCCCTTCCTGCTCAAATACAACGAGGACGGCAACGTCACGATTCCGACGTTCGACCCGCAGGGCATGTACGGCCTGACGGCATACGTATACCTTAGGTATCATTTCAACGATCCCACGCAAACGCCGCCCTACCCGATCTACACCACAGATCAGGAGCTGATCGCGGGCAGTTATGACATAGGCAGTAACTCAGTGCTGTTCGAAGGCCGGAAGTTCACCTATAACGGGACCGAATACACCGTATGCGGCATCGACTACGCCATCTATTCGGGCGGTCAGTATGTCATTTGGCCGGATCTCTTCAAGGCCGGATATACGCTGCAGGATTATGCGATCGGGCCTTACACGATGACCAAAAATTCGGCGTCCGTAACGAAGTCCGAAGTCAAGGCCGAAACCGGCATCGCACCGCTCGCCGGAACGGAGATGCCGAAAGCCGCAACCCCGACGGGCGTACAGCGGCTGATCCGCAAGTAACGACACACTGAAGGTCCTCAGGGACCCGTCAAAAAGAGGGATGCGGCCTGACGGCCGCATCCCTTTTCGCAAAACGGACGCAACGCGACGGTTACTCGACGATGATTTCGTCGGTGAAGATCCAGCCGCCGGGACGGCCGTTGTGACGGGCTTTCAGGCGGACGTAACGCGCCTCGGTCTGGCCCGTCCAGCCGAACTCCCTGTAGCAGTCCTGCTTGAATTCGACCGGAATGTCGTTCCCGACCGTGGCGAGGGGCGTGAAGCGCTCGTTGTCGTCCGAGACCGAAAATTCGACCGCACGGGGCATCCAGATATCGGCGTAGAAGCCCTGCATGAAATCGGCGGCGATGCGCCGCACGGGCTGCCGCTCACCCAGATCGACGACCAGATCGACATCGGTGTCGAGCCAGCCCAGCCAGCGTCGGTCGCCGTAGTTCCAGCCGCCGCGCAGTCCGTCGGTCAGCGAGCCGTCGCCCGCAGCGGCGTATTTGGGACTGTAGGGCGTATGGTAAATCACGGTCTTGCCGGTCGAAAGGCAGCGGAGGGGTTCGAGCGATTCGGGACGCGGCCCCACGGCGTTCTTCTGATCGAAGGGGTGGTATCCGCGCTCCTGAAGCCATGCCACGGCGTCGAGCGCACGGGCATAAAAGTCGTCGTAATCCTTCCTTTCAGGCGCACTCCACCCCACTTCGGCGACGGCCAGCAGGCGCGGCCACATCATATGCTCGGCATGCTCGGCGGTCGGGACGTGCTCGCACCAGAGGTTGCCCTGCACGCCGAGGATCATCGGCACGACCTGAGCGCCGAGCGAATCGGGAGCCGGATCGTAGGAATAGGCCTGTTCGAGGGTCAGGAACGCCGCGGCGGCGACCGGTTCGGTCGTGGGATCGTCCTGACAGAAGTCGAGGTAGCAGTAATTCGAAGGGGTCATGACGGCATGATGTCCGGCGGCGGCAGCGGCGATGCCGCCCTCGGTGCCGCGCCACGACATGACCGTGGCGTCGGGCGCAAGCCCCCCTTCGAGAATCTCGTCCCAGCCCAGCAGGCGGCGGCCCTTGGCGTTGAGGAAGGTCTCGATGCGGCGGATCATGTAGCTTTGCAGCTCATCGACGTCTTTCAGCCCCTCTTTGCGCATCCGCGCGGCGCATTTGGGGCAGGTGCGCCAGCCCTGCTTCGAGGCTTCGTCGCCGCCGATGTGGATATACTCCGAGGGGAAGAGTCCGATCACCTCGGAAAGGACGTTTTCGAGGAATTCGAACGTCTGTTCGTTGCCGATGCAGAAGTCGGAATTGAGATAGGGTTTCCCGCTGCACGAAAGTTCGGGGAAGACGGCCAGCACCTCCTCGCTGTGGCCCGGCATCTCGATTTCGGGGATCACCTCGATATGCAGGGCGCGGGCGTATTCGACCACCTCGCGGATTTCGTCCTGCGTATAGTAGCCGCCATCGGCCGCCGGATCGTCGCGGCGGCAGTAGCGTTTGCCGCCGAAGTTCCACCCCTCCCAGTCGGGATAGGGCCGCCATGCGGCGATGTCGGTAAGGACGGGGTATTTCTTGATCTCGATGCGCCAGCCGGCGCCGTCGGTCAGGTGCCAGTGGAAGCGGTTGAATTTGTAGCGGGCCAAGAGGTCCAGCTGCCGCTTGACGAACTCCTTGTCGCGGAAGTGGCGCGAGACGTCGAGCATGAAGCCCCGGTAGCCGAAGCGCGGAGCGTCCTCGATCACAACGGCCGGAATCCGGCGGCCGTAGCGTTCGGCCAGCTGGCCCAGCGACTGAAGTCCGTAGAAGAGTCCGGCGGCATCGGGCGCCGTGACGGTGATTTTTCCGCGGGCGACGTCGAGGCGGTAGCTTTCGGGCGCGCCGCCCTCGGCAAGCAGCAGGTAGAGAACGGGGATGTCGTCCCCGGCGGCTTCGGCGAAAGAGACGGGGAAAAAGCCGTCGCCGGAGCGCCGCATCCACGCCTCAAGGTCGGCCTTGGCCTGCCCTTCGAGGTTGGTCGCAAAGAGCAGCGTCGAGGGCATCCGGAAGGCGCCGTCGCCCCACGCCACCTGCTGCGGAGCGGGGATAATACCCGTCGAAAGGTCGCCGCGAGAGTTCCCGCATGCCGCGAAAAGCATGCATGCGGCGGTGAAAAGCAAAAGTCGTGGTTTCATCGGTAAGTTTTATGGTGATAAGTTCGGTTCTTCGTACAAAGATAACACAATCCGGCGCCGCGTCAAATAAATTTGCCGCCGCCGGAGAGAGTATCGCCAAGCCGGGATTCATCTCCGCCGGAAGCAAACGGTCCGCCGGGAATAAAAAGCGGAATAAAAAGAAGCCGTGCCCCGGCGGCAGTCTCCTGCACCGGCCGCACGGCTTCCGTTCAGCGGATCGGAACGATATCCGAAAGGCGGATTACATCCACTTGGTGTCCATCATCCTCGGATTGGAGCTGCCGCCCACGGCGTCGTAGCCGTGGCCCGTAAGGTCCTTGACGATGTTGCCGCCGCCGTCCTTGGCCTCCCAAGCGTTCATACGCCAGTAAGCCAGCAGGCCGTCCGATTCCGGATTGACATAATTCATGTTGTTCGATATCTCGGCCTCAGTCAGCGCACGCGTCCAGACCCGGCACTCAGCGACATAACCATTGAGCGGACGTCCACCGCCATAAGAAGCGCCGAGATAAAAACCGCCCGAATTATCGCTCGACAAGTTGATGGTCTCCCCCTGTGTCGCAACACCAGTAACATACACGCCGTCGATAAAAATATCCCAACTCTTCCCCGACCATACGGCAGCTACATGATACCACTTGCCCGTATCAAAAGGTTTAGAGGTCGCAGCAGGCTGATAATCGCCATGGCAGATCTGAAGAACGTTCTTGGGGACCTTCACGTCTCCGAAGCGGACACCGCACTCGCCCTCAATACCCATAATCGAACTAATATAAGGATCATAATTCTGGAATCCGTCCATATAGACACGGGCTTCAAGCGTTATGGCTTTGAGTGCAGCAAGATTGGCGTCTTCCTGAAACGACGGCACTTTATAAATGTTACTTGATCCGAGGTAGATAGCCTTACTGATAACCGGTGTTTTTAATACTATGAAAAGTGTCCGAGAAGGTTCCAAAACGGCAAGACCGCTGTTTTCGATCCGCTCGATGCTCACGGGCATGCAGTAGGTCGTACCCTCCTGAAAGTCATCGAGTGACGTGACGGTAAAATCGACCTCCGAGGAGCGACTGTAACCGGCCGAGATCACCACTTCGTCACCGCTGAGCGTATAACTGTCTGCGGGGGGCATAACATAATTTTTCTGGTATTTGGCATTATACTCCTCCAGCAGGTCGGGGCGCAACGAAATCTTGATTTTGGTATCCTTATTCACAGGCACCGAGGAGGAGACCGAAATCTCCGTTCCGGCCGGGGGCGTATCGATGGTAACCGACTTGGAAACCGTCTTCTGCGCATCGGTCATGTAGGCCACCGGATGGATTTCCGCCGTCTCCTGACAGCCGCAGAGAGCAGCCGCAGCGAGGAGGAAAGGGGCGATTAAATATTTCAGTTTCATAACATACATTTTTTTCTGGTTAATAAATCGCTAGTTGGCCGGGCCGTAGATTTCGGCTTCGTTCATGCTCGTCCAGCCCGTTACAAGACCCACGTAAACCCGGATATAGCGGGCTTTGACCGTTCTCTTGAATTTGACCCACTTCCAGTTGTCGGACAGCACCGGAGTGAAGGGAACGCCGGCCGAAAGGCTGTACCAGACATTGCCGTCTTCGCTGTAGGTGAGGTCGGTGCACTGCGGTTCGGAATCCTGATAGTGGATATGCCAGCGCAGGCCGGTCACGTCGTTGACTTCGCCCATGTCGATGGTGAAGTTGCCGCCGTTGCCCCACGAATAGGAAGCGCTGTTTGCATACCAGCAGTTGGCGTCGAGCTTGCCGTCGAACATGGCCGCTTTCTGCGCGGCGGAGTCGCAGTTCCAAACACCGGTGGCGCCGCTCGTCGCAGTACCCTGACAGCAGGTGATCGTCCATGCCGAGGTCGGAGCGATCTTCGAGCCGTCGAGCGTCGTCGCGCCGATTTCGACATCCATCGCGACCTTCGTAACGAAGATATAATGTACGGAGCCCTCCTTGACGGCATATCCGGCATCCGAAATAGGACTGATCACCACCGGAATCAAATAATACCCCTTTTCGATTGACTTAGGATCAAGCGTAATCGTCGCATCGGGAGAGAACACCTGATTTTCGGCGCACTGGATCGGCTCCATCTTAACCAACGACGGATCGACGGTCTCATATTCCGTACCGTTCTTATCGTTATAAACGGCTACGAGCGAATTATCCACACCCAGCGTCAACTGCATACCGCTTACAACGGGACGCGAGAACGACAACGAAACTTTATCCTGCATCGTTCCGGTCACCGAACCATCGTCCTCGACAACGAACGAAAAGTTGGAAGATTGGTTACTCGAAAAAGCCACATCGATAGGCGTTTTCCAGCCTCCGGCAGGATTGGCCATCTGAATCGCATTGCGCATAAATTGGTACGGCATGGCCGAATTACCGTATTCGTACTCCATATGGTATGCACCGAATCCGGCGCCGGCACCCTGCGTGGGATTAAAGGTCGCCATACCGTAAAGAGACGGCATTCTATTACCTTCGCGGTCCGTAAAATCCACACCGCCGGTTTTCCAATAAGACTCAAAATTCTCGGCAAAGATATACTGTTCGGGCTTCCAGCCTTTTGCATCGGCATTATTGAAGCGATTTTGCAGATCGGTATAACCAGAAGAAGCATACGCCTGCACGATACCATAGTCGAAACAATCCACAACCGAACGATCCACCGCATAAGGCACGCCATCGATTATCAGCAGGCGTCCGGTACCAGATTTCGGACCGACATACTTGCTCATGGCATTGATCAACTTGGTAAACAGAGCATTGTCATGTCCGACAAAAGGCCCTGATGCTCCATAGCCCGGCTCATAGTCGATATCGATGCCGTCGTACTGATACTTGTCCATCGAGTCTTTGCAATAGGCTTTTGCATAAGCTTCAATGGCCTCGTCGGTATATTCACCGTTGCCGATTTCAAGGAACGGTTCGGGCAGTTTATCCGAAAAAATCGTATAGGTCACTTTCGTACCCAACGTTTTCTGAACGAACTCCTTATCGGCCATTTGCTGGGGCGTGAGCGTGTGCCACTGGCTCCAGATCGAGATGATGTCCATCGAGTCTGGGGCGCTGATCAGACGCGACTGATAGGACGCGCCGACGGCCGTCCACGAACCGTACCAGCCGAAAGCCAGTTTGTGTTTGGTCTGCTTGTAGGCGCGGAGATTCTGGTAATAGGCATTGTCGCGCAGGATCGGCGACTGCTGGTCCGGATGCTGGATATTGATCCGCTCAGGCGTCGTCTCCTTCGTACAGGAGGCCACCGCGGCCGCCAGCACGAGACAAACTACTGCATGTTTCAATATATTTTTCATAGTTTACTCAGGTATAGTTTCAGGTTACTAATTCTTTTTGTCCCACCACAGCTTCGTGCCGCCGTTGTCAGGACCGCCGAGCAGTTTGACGGCCTCCTGCACGGCCGCGCCGTTGTTGGAGTATTCCGACTGCGGGAAGACCATGCGGCGGATCTGCTTGTTGGTATCGACGCCGCTGGTCGGATAGTTGGAGCGTACGGGGAAAATCAGGGGATAACCCGTACGACGGAATTCGGACCAAGCCTCGGTGCCGTTGGGGAACATGGCGATCCATTTCTGGGTGATGATGCGCTCAAGCTGCTCCTCTTCGGAAGCGCCGGCGTTCCATTTGATCGTAATCTTGCCCAAGGCCGAAATATTATACTTGGTATTGGCGGCCGAAACGTCGGTGAAGTCGGTCGGTTTGCTCGTTTCGTCGGCGGCATACCTTGCGGCGGCATCAGCGCTCAGACCGTTTTCGAGGAACGACAGCTCGATACCCTTGTTATAGAACTCCTCGGCGGTACCGCCCATCTCGGCCGTCCAGCCGCGCATGGCACCTTCGGCGCGCAGGAACGCGACTTCCGAGGCCATCATCCAGCGCAGGGGCGAATCGGTGGATTTCTCCTGTACGTTGGGTGCGGACATGGCCTTGTAATCTTCCTGCTGGGGATTGGGCATTCCGTTGGCGACACCGCGGTATTCGCCCTTGTTGTCGCCTTCGGTGACAGGCTGGAAATAAACCGGAAGACGCGGGTCGTTGTAACCGTTGAGGTAGGAGTCCATCGAAGCGCCCATGCGGGTGTCGCTATAGCCGTTCCAGATCTTTTCGAGCGGGTTGATGATCGTAATGGATCCCCAGCTCTGGAAAAGCGCGCTGTCGTCGGCCGTCTCCATCACGCCGTCGCGGACGGCTTCCATGGCGTACTGCTTCGCAAGGTCGGGCTTCACATAACAGATGCGCATGGCCAGACGCAGCTTCACCGAGTTGGCGAGCTTGAGCCATTTCGAATAATCGCCGTGGTAGAGGGCGTCGACCTCTTCGAGCGGTTTGGCGTCGGGATTGTTCTCCACGACGTCCTTCAGCACCGCGATCGCGCTGTCGAGCGTCTCGAAGAAGTGCATATAGCACTCTTCCTGCGAATTGTAAGGGTTCTCCGTCTCGCCGAAATGCAGCACGGGCAGCGGGCCGTAGATATCGCTCACGCGATGAAGCGACATGACTTTCAGGATATTAGCCACAGCAAAGATGTCATCGTTGAGCAAACCGTTGGCATGGGCATACTTCAGTTGCAGCCAAGCGGGCATGACATTGGTGAACGACTCGCTGAAAGGTACGTTGCACCAATCGGTGCCGTTCAGCGCATAAATCTGGGTGTTGGTGCCGCCGTTCCAGTTGTTCGTACCGGACATATAGCCGGCGTAGACGTCGCCGATCAGGTTATAGGCAGCCTGATAGCGGTTGTTGGGATCGGTATCCGAGCCGCTGCACGAGTAGACGGCGTCCATCTGCATGGTGGTGATGAACATCTTCAGATCCACTTCCTGCGCGGAGTTGGGGTCGGTATTGAAGCGCTCGAAGTCCCCGGTGCAGGCGGTGAACGCCAGACAGGCGGCCGCCAGCGAAAGGAATCCTTGTTTGATATTGTTTCGTTTCATAGTCGGTTGAGCTTTAGAATTGGAGTTTTACACTGAATCCGAGGGTGCGGACGCTCGGCTGCATGAAGAAGTCGACACCCTGATAGTAGGTACTCGTCGAAGCGGTCACTTCGGGGTCGAACGGAGCCTTGTTGTAGAACATGAACAGGTTGCGGCCGACGAACGATACGCTCATATTGACCTTGTTGCGGAACCATTTGGAGGGCAGGTCGTAACCCAGTGTAAGCTCGCGCAGGCGGACGTTGGTCATGCTGTAGACGTAGTGCGAAAGCATCGCCATGCCGTCGCCGCTGTTGGCATAGAAGGTCTTGGCGTCGGGAACCTGCTGGTCGTCGGAAATCCATACGCCGCCGTTCTCGCGGGCGTCGGCCGAATCCTGCGAAACGCCGAAGCGGTCCATGAGGGCCTGCGTGGCCGATACGCCGCGGCCACCGATACGTGCGTCGATCAGCACGCCGAGCGAAACGCCCTTGTAGGAGAACTGGTTGTTCCAGCCCCAGCGGAAGCGGGCTTCGGTGTTGCCGGCGAAGATGTAGGCTTCGGGATCGGGATCGAGCAGCACGGTGTTGGAGTTGGGATCGACATAGATATGACCCTTGTCGTCGGTCAGCAGGCCTTTGACATAGAAGTCGCCGATCGAACCGCCCTCGACGAGCTTGACACGGTAACCGCCGTAGTCCTTATTGACCTCCTTGATATCGACCAGCGAGCCCGTATCCGGATCGCGGGTGCCTTCGGGAACCAGCTCCTTGATCTTGTTGCGGTTCATCGAGAAGTTGAGGGTCGTGGCCCACGAGAAATCGCGCCATGTGTTCTTGTATCCGGCCGAAGCCTCGATACCCCAGTTATTGACCTTGCCGGCGTTGATGTATTTCTGTTTGTAGCCGGAGCTGGGAGGTGCGTCGTAAAGGAAGAGCTGGTTGTAGGTGTTGGTATTGTAGTAGGTAGCCGTAGCCGAGATCTTGTTGCCCAAGAACTTGACGTCGAGACCGGCCTCGAACGACTTGGTACGCTCGGCTTCGAGGTGCTTGGCCGGAGCGATCGTCGCCGTGCTCACCACGCCGTTGGTCAGCGTGTAGTTGGGACCGGTGATGTAACGTTCGGGAGCGTTGCCCACCTCGGCATAGGATCCGCGCACCTTGAGGAACGAGATGCCCGCCTTCGAGAGGTCGGCCATCGACGAAATCACGGCCGAAAGGCCCACCGAAGGATAGAAGATGTTCTGTTTGGGCGTGAAGGCCAGCATCGAGGCCCAGTCGTTGCGGACCGAAACGTCAACGTAGAGCATACCCCGCCAGCCCAGCTGCATGGTCGCATACACGGCCTGAATCTGGTCGTGGTAGTTCTCCTGCGTCGGGAAACTCTGCGAGTTGTCGGAGATGATGTTGTTGTAGGTGAACTTGTTGGGAATGCCCGCCAGATAACCTTCGTAACCCGTCAGCTGGTTCTTGTCGTCCATGATGCTGGCGCCGAGGTTGAACTGCAGGGAGAAGGCATTGTCGAAGAAGCTCTTGTCGATGCTCAGCAGCACGTCGCCGTAGAGGTTGTTGTGCGTCATCGTGCGGTTCAGGTAGCTGCCGTACTTCGAAGCGAAGAGCATGTTGGTCGAAGCGCTGAGTTTGCGGGTGTAGTTGATCGTCGCATTATCGGTACGGATACGGCCCGTCAGGCTCATCCAGTCGGTGATGTCGAGCTTCATCGTAGCGTTGAAGCTGTAGCGGTGCTGACGGTTTTCGTTCAGCTCGCGGTTGGTGATCCACCACGGGTTCTCGACGCCCTTGAGGAATTCGAGGTCCCAGAACTGCTCCATATAGCGCGAGTCGGAACCCGGACGCTCGTAAATCTCGTATTTGCGGATGTCGTTGCCGCGCGGGAAGAGGTAGATGCCCACCAGCGGGTTGCGGTACTGGCCCTGAATAGTCTGGTTGCGGGTGTACTGCTTCATGTAGGTCGCGCCCACGTCGAGCGTCAGGCGGTCCTTGATAAGCATCGTCGTATTGCGGATCGAGAAATTGTAGCGGTTGTAGACATTGTTGGGTACGATACCGCGCGAATTGACGGCGGAAGCCGACGCATAGGTCTGGTTGCGTTCGGTACCGGCGGAAAGGCCCACCGAGTTGGTCTCGTTGAATCCGGTCTGGAAGAAATCCGCGGGATCGTACGAAGTCGGCGTGGCGAGTTTGCTGCCCCAGCTCATCATCGGCTCGATTTCGCTCGTGCCGTAGGTGTTCTGGAATTTGGGCATCACGAAGGGATGGGAGAAGGTCGTCGAGTTCGAATAGTTGACCCGCACGCGGCCCTCCTTGCCCTTCTTGGTGGTGATGAGGATCACACCGTTGGCGCCCTGAGCACCGTAGAGGGCCGAAGCCGTGGCACCCGAAAGGATCGACATGGACTCGATGTCGTCGGGGTTGAAGTTGGCGATACCTTCGAAGTCGCCGCCGTCGGGCATTTCATACGTGCCTGAGGTCTGGCTCGAACGCAGGCTCGGAAGCGGAATACCGTCGATCACGTAGAGGGCGTTGTTCTCGCCGTTGATCGACTTGACGCCTCGCATCACCACGCGGGTCGAACCGCCGGCGCCCGATGCACTGGCATTGATCTGAAGGCCGGCGACCTTACCCGAAAGGGAGTTCATGAAGTTGGCGTCCTTGACCGAGGTGACGATGTCGCCGGCTACCTCCTGCACGTTGTAGGTCAGCGATTTCTCGGCGCGCTTGATACCGAGGGCGGTCACCACGACGGCGTCGAGCACCTCGTTGTCTTCGAGCATTACCACCTGAAGGGGCGCGGAGCCCGTTACGGGAAGGGTTTGCTTGGCATAGCCGATCAGCGAAATTTCGAGCGTGTCGCCGACCTTGGCCTGCGGCAGCATGAAATTGCCGTCGAGATCGACGGCCACGCCGGTCGTCGTGCCCTGAATCAGCACCGTGGCGCCGATCAGCGGCATGCCCTGAGCGTCCTTAACGGTTCCGCTGACTCCGCCCTGAGCGTTGTGGGGGGGGGGAATTTTTAGTTTTCTTCGAAAGGACGATGTGCTTGTCGCGAAGCGTGTAGGCGATGTCGGAACCTGCGAAAAGTTTGTCGAGCAGAGCCGTCAGCGGCTCGTCCTGCGCGGAAACGGTCACTTTGCGGTCGGTGTCGATGTCCGACGTGTTGTAGACGAACGAGCAGCCGGTCTGCTGCTGAACGGTTTGGAAAACGTTGACGATAGCGGCGTCCCGGACGTCGAGGCTGACGCGGGAAACGGACTGCTGCGTCTGTGCTGCGGCATGAGCGCCGAAGCATCCCAATACGAAAATCGGGATAAGAAACAGACAACGGAAACATGCGGAGACGGCATGCACTCCCCTGCCTGCTGCAAGGTAAGTTTTTTTCATGGATCTGAATTTAGGTTAGATTTTGAAAAGTAGATTGTCAAAAACCGCCGCTGCGTACAGCGGCCTGCGAAAACTGACGTATTATTCTCCCATAGGCGGTTCGGTGGTTTTCAGGTTGGTATTAGGTTATCGTTTAGGATTCGGGTAGATTTCGATGTCGTTGCCGACGACCTTGTAGGTGAACTTATAGGTGAGCTGCAGCACCGACATGATGTGGTAGATGCCGTCCTCGACGCGGAAGTCGCCGGAGAAGCGTTCGCTGCGCAGGGCTTCGTCCATAAAGCGGATATCGACGTTGTAGTAGCGTTTGAGTTCGGCGACGATCTCCCCGAAGGTGTCGTGCTCGAAGCAGAAGCGGCCGTCGATCCAGTTGATCGACCGGTCGGCCGAAGGTTCGTCGGTCAGGCGCATGGCGCCGGTCCGGGTATCGAACACCAGCTGCTGCGAGGGGCGCAGGCGCACGGCGGCCTTCTCGTCGCCCGAAGCGTAGGCCTTGACCGCTCCTTCGAGCAGGACGGTGGTGATGCGGTGGTCGCTGTCGTCGTTGCGGATGTTGAAGCGGGTGCCGAGCACCTTGATGTCGAGTCCGTTGGTCGAGACGACGAAGGGCGCCTGAGCGTCGTGCTGCACCTCGAAATAGGCTTCGCCGTCCATCTTCACGCGGCGTTCGCGCGAAAAGAACGGAGCGACGTACTCGACGCTGCTGGCGGAGTTGAGCCAGACCTTGGTGCCGTCGGGCAGCACCACCTGCGAACGTTCGCCCAGATGGGTGATGACGGTCAGGGGCTGCGCAAGGCGTTTGGAAAGCGACACGGTGGTAACGCCCCCGGCCAGCAGAATCACCGCCACGGCGGCAGCGGCGGCGGCGCGGACCGCGATGCGCCGCAAGGAGATACGGCGTCCGGCGTGCATGCGGCGCTTGAACTGACGGAGCGAACGCTCGACGTCGATACCGGCCGTATCGTTGATACGGTCGTTGACATATAATATGTAATAAACCTCCCCAAGCAGTTTGCGGTTGGCGGCCGACGCGTCGTACCACGCTTCGACGGCCGCGGCCTCCGCAGCATTCAGTTCGCCTCTCAGGTAGGCTGCCAATACTTCTTCGCTGATCTGTAAATTCGTCATCTGTTCGCTAATCTATATAGTAATACAATCCGTCGGCAGAGGATGCTAAACGGAATTCAAAAAAAATAGGGAATTTTCGGTATTTTTTCAGTGCAGGTCCGGCCACAACAGCAAAACGACGAGCGGCCAGTACTCTTTCAGCTCTTCGCGCAGCAGGCGCACGGTCTGCCCGATCCGGTAATTGACCGTCTGCGGCGACACGCCGAGCGCGGCGGCGATCTCCTTGTGGGTCCTGCCTTCGAGCCGGTGCATGCGGAAAGTCTGCTGGAATTCGGGCGGCATCTTGCGCAGCGCGGCCGTGAGACGCTCCACCAGTTCGCCTTCGAGGTAAAAATCGGGATCGTCGAACTCCTCTTCGTAGTCTTCGGCGAGCTGGCGGATCACGCGGTTTTTGATCGTATCGCGCGACATATGGTTGATCGACTTGTTCTTGACGATGGTGAACAACAGCGACTTGAGGGGCATTTCGGGCAGCAGCGACGTGCGGTTTTCCCAGACCCACATCAGCGTATCCTGCACCAGCTCCTCGGCGCGGGCCGGGGTGACGAAACGGGTGGCGTAGGTACAGAGGGGTTTATAATAACGGCGGAAGAGCGCGTCGAAACATTTTTCGTCTCCGGCGCGGAGCAAACCCACAACCGTACGGTTGTCTTGCATGTTGATTGTTTGCGCGTTATCTGTCATAGGCCGGGTTATTCGCACGATTCGGCCGCCGCTGCGGACGGAATCAGCCTTTAGCAAAAGTACTATTTAATCCGATATTTCCAAAAAACTTCGCATGCACCGCATCGGTACGGCCCGTACGGAGGAGGAAAACGCATTTTCCGAATATCGCGCCCCCGAAGCGGGAATACCGCCGAATTTTATTATCTTTGCGGTGCAGGTCCGCTCTGTCGCTGCCGGCCGTGGCCGGGAGAGGAAAGTCCGGGCAACGCAGAGCGCCGCGCAAGCTAATGACTTGATATCCGTGAGGGTATAGGAGCGTAACAGAAAAGAACCGCCCACAAGGGATTTCCCGGCGGGTAAGGGTGAAAAGGCGGGGTAAGAGCCCACCGCGGGGGCAGCGATGTCGCCCGGCAGTACGTCTCGCGGGTTGCAAGACCGTGTATACCGGCAATTAAGGGTTGCTCGCCCGATGCCGGGGGGTAGGTTGCTTGAGACGGCAGGAGACTGCCGCCCTAGATAAATGACAGAGGTCCGGGGTTCGCCCCGGAAACAGAACCCGGCTTACAGGACCTGCACGTACGGAACGTTCTCGAATAGAGAGCGTTCCTTTTTTTTCGGGCGCAGCCTTATCCGCATCCGCGGGTTTTGCCGCCCGGCCGCCTCGCGTTGCGATTCCCCGGACGCGGGTCGTCCCGATTGCTCTGCGGCGGCTGTTCAGGCCGCCGGTTTTCCCCTCCCTTCGGTCCGCCGCCGCTGTGGTGGCATTTTTTTTGACGCACTGCCGCGCAATGGCGAATCTGCGCGAACACATACGGCAAAGCAGCGGCTACAAATGGTGGATTCTGGGCATGATCATGCTCGGAACGTTCATGGCCGTGCTGGACGTGACGGTGGTGAACGTCGGACTGCCGGCGATCATGTCGGCCTTCGGCATCGGCATCTCGTCGGCCGAATGGGTCATCACGACCTACATGATTACGATGACGATCATGCTTCCTTCGGCAGGGTGGTTTGCGGACCGGTTCGGCAACAAACGCGTCTATATCCTCGGACTGGTGCTGTTCACGCTCGGCTCGTGGCTCTGCGGCAAGGCTTCGAGCGACCCGTTCCTGATCGGGGCGCGGGCCTTGCAGGGCGTAGGAAGCGGCATCATACAAGCGCTGGGACTGGCGATCGTGACGCGCGAGTTCAAGCCCGCGGAGCGCGGTCTGGCGCTGGGTCTGTGGTCGATGGCCGCGGCGGCTTCGATCTCGTTCGGGCCGCTGCTGGGCGGCTATCTGGTCGATGCGTACAGCTGGCACAAGATATTCGACGTGAACGTGCCGGTCGGAGTGCTGGCCGTCCTGCTCGCGGCATTCGTCCAAAAGGAGTGGAAGAACCAGACGCGCAGCCCGTTCGACTGGCAGGGGTTCGCGGCCATCGTGCTCTTCATGCCGCTGGCGATCTATGCGCTGGCGCGGGGCAATTCGCCGTCGAATCCCGGCGGGTGGAGCGCGCCCGAAGTGATCGGCTGTTTCATCGTCGCGGGGGCGGCGCTGGCGTGGTTCATCGTCGCGGAGCTGCGCAATCCCGCGCCGCTGCTGCAGATCCGGCTGCTCGCGGAACGCAACTTCGGAATTTCGATGGCCGTGCTGACGCTCTTCGCCATAGGCATGCTCGGCGGCACCTATCTGCTGCCGCTCTACATGCAGCGGGGACTGGGATACACGGCGCTGGCGGCGGGAAGCATGTTCCTGCCCGTAGGTGTGATTCAGGGCGTGCTCTCGGCCGTTTCGGGTTATCTGACCCGCTACGTCAGGCCGCTGCTGCTGAGCGCGGCGGGCATTCTGATCATGGCGCTGAGTTTCTGGCTCGCCAGCCGTTTCACGCTCCACACCACGCACGGACATATTCTCTTCATACTCTATCTGCGCGGCTTCGGCATGGGACTTACGTTCGCGCCGCTCAACCTCTTCTCGCTCAAGAACCTCACCCAGCAGGACATGGCCGCGGCGGCCGGCATTTCGAACAGCATCAAACAGCTGGCCGGAAGCATCGGAATCGCCCTCCTGACGGTGATCTTCTCGGCGCGAACCTCCTACCACGCCGCACACGAGACCGTCTCCGCGGCGCAGACCTACGTCGAAGGGGTCACGGACGCCCTGCGCGTGGTGGCGGTCATCACGCTGGCGGCGTTGCTTCCGCTGCTGGGGGTCTTCCGGAAAAAACGGCCGGGAAAGAGCGGAGTGAAAGGTGCGGCAACCCCTTCGCCGGGAGAGGCCGTCTCCGGCAAAACCGACAAGACAACCATTTACCGGACAAAACCCGAATAGGGCGGCGTCCGCCGGACACAAATAAAACGCCTGCACCCGGAGAAGGATGCAGGCGTATTCGTATGCCGGGCAGGGTTATTCCAGCCCCATGCGTTTGCGGGCGAAGGGCATGACCCACGCCGGAGCCTGCTGTTTAGACAGCAGGTCGCGCATGTATTCCATGTACGGCTCCACGTGGCGGAAGTAGATTTTCAAACCTTCGCAGAGCGAGTTTTTCGGGCTTCCGTCGGCACCGCGGTCGAAGCGGTGCTTGGGGCACTCGCCACGGCAGGCGAAGTAGAATTTGCAGCGCAGACATTCCGTGGGCAGCGTGTTGCGCTTGTTCAGGCCGAATTCGCGGCGTTTGGCCGTGCGGTAGATTTCGTCGAGCGGCGTCTGGGCGATGTTGCCCAGTTTGTATTCGGGGTAGACGAAGTGGTCGCAGGAGTAGACGTCGCCGTTGTGCTCGACGACCAGCGCGTCGCCGCACGTCTCGCCCATCGAGCAGACGCCCGGCTGCACGCCGCACCACTGGGCCAGCGAGGCGTCGAACATCTGGACGTAATAGCGGCCCACGTCGCCCACGACCCACTGGTCGAAAACGTCGCACAGAAAACGCCCGTAGCCTTCGGCCGTGACGGACCACTCGGCCACCCGCGCGCCTTCGCGGTCGGGGGAGACGATCAGCGGACGGTGGAAGCCCGGCTTGTCGACGACATGCTCCACGGCGGGCAGGAACTGCATGTATTTGCTGTGGACCGTGTCGCGGAAAAAGCGGTAGATCTCCGCGCCGCGGCCTTCGCAGCGGCGGTTCACGACGCTCAGCGTATTGAATTCCACGCCGCTGCGTTCGAACATCCGCACGGTCTCCATGACGCGCGCGAAGGTCGGCTTGCCGCCTTTGGTAAGGCGGAAAGCGTCGTGAATGTCTTCGGGACCGTCGAGCGAGACGCCCACCAGAAAATTGTTCGACGCGAACAGGTCGCACCACGCCTCGTCAACCAGCGTGCCGTTGGTCTGAAGGGTGTTCTCGATGCGTTTGCCGTCGGCGTATTTCCGCTGGAACTCCATGGCCCGGCGGTAGAAATCGACGCCCAGCAGCAGCGGTTCGCCGCCGTGCCAGCAGAACTGGACCGTATCGACTTCGTTGGCGCAGATGTATTGTTTGACGTAAAGTTCCAGCAGTTCGTCGCTCATCACGGCCTGCCGGCCGCCGTACTGCACCGCCTTGTCGAGGTAATAGCAGTAGTGGCAATCGAGGTTGCAGGCCGAGCCGGCCGGCTTGAGCATCGTCGAGAAGGCAACGGGGCCGGCCTGTTTCTCGGCGTCGCGGAAAGTGAAGATGTCTTTCGATTTCATAGGTAAGCAGGAAAGTCCGGACAAAAATAATAAAATCCCGGCAATATCCGCCATGAATGTTCAAAAGAGTCTCCGAAACGGCAAATCCGGAAAGCCGCCGCGACACCGCGAATGGCCGGCGTCCGGAATGCGTAAGGGCGCGGCGGGTCCGGCACCCTGCCCGCAGAGCACGGCCGGAGTGGACAATGGAAACAAAAAAGTGACCATATAAAGGATTTATTGAGATAGTTTTTGTATTTTTGGAGCCATAAATCCGTTCAAAAAATGCACTATTCGGACTTGGACTCCATTAACGGCCTGATTTTCAACCGGACAGAAGTTTCGCTCGGCGAAGCGGAACTCCGGGAAGTCGAGGCATGTTACCGTTTTCTCGAAGATTTCGAGCAGGGAAAAGTAATATACGGCATCAACACCGGTTTCGGCCCCATGGCCCAGTACCGGATCGGCGACGCCGACCTGAACAGCCTGCAATACAACATCATACGTTCGCACAGCTGCGGCGCGGGCGAGACGCTGCCCGACATCTGCGTGCGGGCGGCCATGCTTGCGCGCCTGCAAACCTTTCTCAACGCCAAATCGGGCGTACATCCCGACGTGGTGCGGATTCTGGCCGATTTCCTCAACAACGAAATATATCCGCTCGTGCCGCGCCACGGCAGCGTCGGCGCCAGCGGCGACTTGGTGCAGCTGGCGCATATCGCGCTGGCGCTGATCGGCGAATCGGAAGTGTCGTTCCGCGGCGAAACCGTCTCCGCGGCCGAAGCGATGAAGGCGTGCGGCATAACGCCGCTCAGGCTCCGCATCCGCGACGGGCTGGCGCTGACCAACGGCACGGCCGTGATGACGGGAATCGGCATGGTGAACCTCGCGCAGGCCCGCCGCCTGCTCGACTGGGCCGTGAAGGCTTCGGTGATGCTCAACGAGGTGGTCGAATCGTACGACGACTTCATGGCCGAGCCGCTCAACGCCTGCAAGCTCCACGCCGGGCAGATCGAAATCGCCCGCCGGATGCGCGAAATATGCGCGTCGAGCCGCCGCCTGCGCAAGCGCGAAACGGAACTTTACAGCGGCGACACGGGAGAGGCTCCGACCTTCAAGCACAAGGTGCAGCCCTACTATTCGCTGCGCTGCACGCCCCAGATACTGGGTCCGGTGCTCGAAACGCTCGAACAGGCGGAGAAGATACTCGTCGAGGAGTTCAATTCGGTGGACGACAATCCGGTGGTGGACCCCAAGACGGGGACCATCTACCACGGCGGCAACTTCCACGGCGACTACGTTTCGCTGGAGATGGACAAGCTCAAGATCGCCGTCACGAAGATGACGATGCTCGCCGAGCGGCAGCTGAACTACCTCTTCCACGACCGCATCAACGAGACGCTGCCGCCGTTCGTGAACCTCGGCAAGCTGGGGCTCAACTACGGCCTGCAGGCGGCGCAGTTCACGGCGACCTCTACCACGGCCGAATCGCAGACGCTTTCGAATCCGATGTACGTGCACTCGATACCCAACAACAACGACAATCAGGATATCGTCAGCATGGGCACCAACGCCGCGATGCTGACCCGTCAGGTGATCGAAAACGGCTATCAGGTGCTGGCGATCGAGATGCTCGCGCTGGTGCAGGCCGCGGATTATCTGGAGTGCGCCGCAGAACTGTCGGCCCAGACCCGGCAGCTGTACGACGACATCCGCCGCATCGTACCCAAGTTCATCGACGACACGCCGGAGCTCTTCGACATCGACACTGGCCGGGACCGCGCCACCAAGGTCCTGAAATACATCGCGGAGATCCAGGTCCAGAACCCCTCCGCCGAGCGCAGGCAGCTGGACGTCCCCCGGTTCCCGCCCTATGAGAACACCCCGCCCAAGTGCACGGGCCTCAAGCAGGTGCTGGACCAGGGCGGCCCCGAGGCCGTCAAGCAGTGGGTGCTGGACCAGAAGAAGCTGCTGGTCACCGACACCACCATGCGCGACGCCCACCAGTCGCTGCTGTCCACCCGGATGCGTACCCGGGACCTGGTGAAGGGGGCCGAGGGCACCGCCGAGATTCTCAACGACTGCTTCTCCCTGGAGATGTGGGGCGGCGCCACCTTCGACGTGGCCTACCGCTTCCTCCACGAGTCTCCCTGGGAACGGCTGGACCTGCTGCGGGCCAAGATCCCCAACATCCCCTTCCAGATGCTCCTGCGGGGCGCCAACGCCGTGGGCTACACCAACTATCCCGACAACGTCATCCGGGAGTTCATCAAGGAGGCCGCCCGCAGCGGCATCGACGTGTTCCGGGTGTTCGACTCCCTGAACTGGATCCCCGGCATGGAAGTGGCCATGGACGAGGTCCTGAACCAGGACAAGATCTGCCAGGCCACCATCTGCTACACCGGCGACATCCTGGACCCCAAGCGGGACAAGTATCCCCTGGACTACTATGTGAAGCTGGCCAAGGAGCTGGAGCACCGGGGCGCCCATATGCTGTGCATCAAGGACATGTCCGGCGTGCTGAAGCCCTATGCCGCCAAGAAGCTGGTCTCCACCCTGAAGCAGGAGATCGGCATCCCCATCCAGCTCCACACCCACGACACCTCCGGCAACCAGGTGGCCGCCCTGCTGATGGCCGCCGAGGCCGGGGTGGACATCGTGGACGCCGCCATCGACTCCATGGCCTCCATGACCAGCCAGCCCTCTCTCAACGCCGTGGTCACCGCCCTGAAGGGTCAGGACCGCGACACCGGCCTGGACCCCGACAAGCTGCAAAAGCTGTCCGACTACTGGGCCGACGTGCGCCTGCGCTACGCCGCCTTTGAGGCGGGCATCAAGAACCCCTCCACCGACATCTACCGCTATGAGATGCCTGGCGGCCAGTACACCAACCTGAAAAGCCAGGTGGAGAGCCTGGGCCTGGGCCACCAGTTTGAGGACGTCAAGGAGATGTACAAGGCGGTCAACGACATGCTGGGGGACATCGTCAAGGTGACGCCGTCCTCCAAGATGGTGGGCGACCTGGCCATCTTCATGGTGCAGAACGACCTGACCCCCGAAAACATCGTGGAAAAGGGCGCCGCCCTCACCTTCCCCGATTCGGTGGTGAGCTACTTCAAGGGCATGATGGGCCAGCCCGCCTGGGGCTTCCCCGAGGACCTGCAGAAGGTGGTTCTCAAGGGCGAGGCGCCCATCACCTGCCGCCCGGGCGAGCTGCTGCCCCCGGTGGACTTCGAGGCCGTGGAGAAGAAGATGCGCGCCTTCATGGGCGACGACCGGATCAACCGCCGGGCCATGGTGTCCTACTGCCTGTACCCCAAGGTGTACGAGGAATACCGCAAGCACCGCAAGGAGTACGGCTACATCATGCGCATGGGCTCCCATGTGTTCTTTAACGGCATGGCTCTGGGCGAAACCAACAAGATCAACATTGAGGACGGCAAGACCCTGGTCATCAAATACCTAGGCCTGGGCGATCTGAACGAGGACGGCACCCGCAACGTCCAGTTCGAGCTCAACGGCATGCGCCGTGAGATCGCCGTGCCCGACCCCCGCGCCGACGTGCAGACCCACACCGTAGTGCTGGCCGACCCGGAGGATAAGAGCCAGGTGGGTGCCTCCATCCCCGGCGCTGTCAGCATTTCTCTGGACGCTGAGGGCGATTCCTCGCCGTTCTATGCGGATGGCATCGTGTATTTCCGTTCTAACTCCAACAACGGTTATTCCGGCGATCTGGAGATGGCGCTGATCCCGGAGTGGTTCCGCACCGAGATCCTCAAGGAAATCCTCGACAAGAACGGTGTGCTGGTGGAGCGCTCCGATATCACGGAGACCGAGAAGTTTGCCCTGCTCTTTGAGTTTGACGGCGACGTCCGTGCTATCCGCCACGTGCTTTATAACTGCTCCGCGTCCCGTCCTTCCATCGAGTCTGAGACCAAGGAGGACACCATCGAGCCGGGTACCGAGACCCTGTCCCTGACGGCTGACCCCAGAGAGGACGGCCTTGTCAAGAGCCGCACCGGTGACAACACTGCATCTGAGACCTACCAGAACTGGTACAAGTCGGTGTATATCCCGGAGGAGCTGGTAAACCCTGAAGATAACGTCACAACCGGAGAGTAAGGAGGAGGGCCATGCTTGAGAAAACCGTAAACATCAGCGGCACGGAGGTGCGGTTCCGTTCCTCCGCTGCCATTCCGAGACTCTACCGGATCAAGTTCAAACGGGACATCTTCAAAGACCTCTCCAAGCTGGAAGCCTCCTACAAGGGCAAGACCACGGGCGACGGCGAGATCCCGATTGAGGATCTGGAGATATTCGAGAACGTGGCCTATGTCATGGCCTACCACGCCGATCACACGATCCCCGGCAACATTGATGACTGGCTCGACCAGTTCGAGATGTTCTCGATCTATGAGGTGCTTCCGGAGATTCTGGAGCTCTGGGGAACCAACCTGATCACGGACGTGAACGCTAAAAAAAACTTAAACCGAGTAGCCGGGAAATGACGACGCCGTTGTTCCTCCTGCGCTGCGTGGAGATCGGGATCAGCATCCGCGACCTTGACCTTCTGACCATCGGCCTCGTGCTGGACATGTGGACGGAAAAAGGAAACGACGGTGCCACTTACTCCAAGATCGCAACGCAGGAGGATTTCGACAAATTTTAAGGAAAGGAGGCGCATCCTATGGCGAACCGCATCAAGGGCATCACTGTCGAAATCGGCGGTGATACCACTGGTCTTGACAAAGCGTTAAAGTCAGTCAATTCCAGCATCAAAACCACACAGAGCTCGCTTAAGGACGTCAACCGCCTCCTGAAGCTCGACCCGAAAAACACAGAGCTTCTCTCCCAGAAGCAAAAGCTCCTAAAGGACGCCATCGGCGCTACAAAGGAAAAGCTCGACTCCTTAAAGCAGGCACAGGAACAGGCAAAGCAGCAGCTGGAAAACGGCGACCTCGGTCAGGACAAGTATGATGCCCTGCAGCGCGAGATCGTTGAAACCGAACAGGAGCTGCAGCGCCTGCAGCAGGAAGCGGAAAAGGCAAACTCCACCCTCTCCAAGATCGATGCGGTCGGCCAGAAGATGGAGACCGTCGGCAACAGCATCGCCGGTGCCGGTAAGAAGATGATGCCGGTCACACTGGCCATTGGCGGAGTCGGGACTGCAGCCGTAAAGACAGCAGCGGACTTTGATACGGCCATGAGTCAGGTGGCGGCAGTTTCCGGTGCCACCGGAGAGGACTTTGACAAGCTCCGTGCCAAGGCGCGTGAGATGGGATCAAAGACCAAGTTCTCCGCTTCCGAGGCAGCCGAGGCCATGAACTACATGGCGATGGCAGGCTGGAAAACCGAGGACATGCTGGATGGTATCGACGGCATCATGAATCTTGCCGCAGCCTCCGGTGAAGACCTCGCCACTACATCCGATATCGTAACAGACGCCCTGACCGCCTTCGGCCTTTCTGCCAAGGACTCAGGGCATTTTGCTGATATTCTGGCGGCGGCCAGCTCCAATGCCAATACGAACGTCTCCATGATGGGCGAGACCTTCAAGTACTGTGCGCCTATCGCCGGTGCGATGGGCTACTCTGCGGAGGACACGGCGCAGGCCATCGGCCTCATGGCCAACAGTGGTATCAAAGGCTCTCAGGCAGGTACCGCACTCCGTACCATCATGACAAAGCTGCAGGGCGAGCTGAAGCTCTCCGGTGCAGCCTTCGGCGACATGACCATCCAGACGGCAAACGCGGATGGTTCCATGCGTGACTTAAATGATATCCTCGCCGACTGCCGTGTGGCCTTCGGTCAGATGACCGAGTCCGAAAAGGCACAGGCAGCAGAAACGCTGGTCGGCAAGAACGCCATGTCCGGCTTCCTTGCCCTGATGAATGCAGCCCCGGCAGACATTGCCAAACTGGAAGGCGCAATTGATAACTGCAACGGCACCTCTGAGGAGATGGCCGAAATCATGCAGGACAACCTCTCCGGGCAGCTGACCATCTTAAAGTCCCAGCTGGAGGAGCTCGCCATTTCCTTCGGCGACCTTTTGATGCCAGCCATCCGGAACATCGTCAGCAAGATTCAGGCCTTCGTCGATAAGCTGAACGGCATGGACGACAGCCAGCGGAAGGTCATCATCCGGATCGCGCTTTTAGTCGCTGCGATTGCACCGCTCCTTGTGATCATCGGCACCACCATCTCCAAAATCGGTGTTGCCATGCAGGGCTTTGTGAAGCTGGCTGGTGCGGTTGGCAAAATGAAAACGGCCATGAGCGCCGGAACCGGCATCATGGGGAAGCTGGGTGCTGCCCTTGGCGGCATCTCTGCACCGGTGCTGGCAGTCGTTGCTGTCATCGCCGTCCTCGTGGCAGCCTTTGTGCATCTCTGGAAAACGAACGATAAGTTCCGGGAAGCGATCCTTGGCACTTGGCAGCGGATCAAGGAGACCGTGTCGAATTTTGTCGAAGGCATCAGGGAGCGGCTTTCTGCCCTCGGCATTGACTTCGGTGACATCGTCGAGACCATCAAGAAGATCTGGAATGGCTTCTGTGCTCTTCTGGCTCCGGTATTCGAGGGTGCCTTTAAGGTAATCGCCTCCGTGCTGGAGACTGTTCTGGGTGTCATCACAGGACTCCTCGACGTGTTCATCGGGATCTTCACTGGCAACTGGGATCAGGCGTGGGCTGGTGTAAAGAGAT
>ERZ1106939.433-NODE-433-length-37465-cov-25.398931_pt1 | contig 37465 bp, 26 predicted proteins | sample MGYA00403669_ERZ1106939 | MGnify/ENA primary metagenome ERZ1106939 (study PRJEB35170, sample SAMEA104062447) | human gut metagenome | biome: human gut; feature: human-associated habitat; material: faeces | place: Denmark | collected 2012-09-28 ...
GCTGAATTTGCAGCAGCAGATCTCCGACGAAATGGAGCAGGAACGCCCCAGCGAGGAACGGATCGTTGGCCTGCTCTGCGAAATTGCAAGCCAGCTTTACAAGGAAACAAATGCCAAGATGCAGATCACTGCACAAATCGCAAGAAAGCGTGTTTCTCTGATGAAGCCGCAGGATGCTTTCAATGCCGCATATTTTTCAGAACTGATCGACACCGTCTCCCTTCATATGGGAGGCGGCGTCGTTTTGCATACAAAAACAGAAACCGATATTTGCGAAAGTGAGGAAGAACCGAATGGAAGTCCAGAGAATCCCGAAACGGACAGTTTCCGTAATTGAACCCCAAAAGTCCATCCTTGTGGACAAAGAGAAATATCACCAAAAGCGGGTGGCAGCCTACTGCCGCGTATCCACAGATTCCGAAGAACAGCTTACATCCTATCAGAACCAGACTCGCGTTTACACGGAAATGATCGCAGCCAACAAGGAATGGGAGTTTGCCGGCCTTTATGCCGATGAGGGCATTTCCGGCACAAGGGCGGACAAACGCCCGGAATTCCAGCGCATGATCCGCGACTGCCAGAACGGGAAAATCGACTATATCATCACAAAATCTGTATCCCGATTTGCCCGAAACACGGTGGAGTGTCTGGAATATGTGCGCTCCTTAAAAGCGCAGGGCATTGGCATCTTCTTTGAAGAACAGAATATCGACACGCTGAAAAATGAGAGTGAATTATACCTTGTCATTTACGCGGGCTTTGCGCAGTCCGAGTCTGAGAGTATCAGCAAGCATATCACATGGACGTATCGCAAGAAGTTCGAGGAAGGAAAAGTGAGCTTTCAATACAAAAATTTCCTTGGCTACCGAAAAGGTGCGGATAGCCAGCCAGAGATTGTGCCGGAAGAAGCGGCCATCGTAGAACGGATCTACGAGATGTTCCTCGCCGGTCAGCCGGTCAAGGTGATCGCCCAAACGCTGCAAGCCGAGAAAATTGAGATCCCCGGAAAGAATCTCAGCTTCAGCAAGAACATGATCATGAACATCCTGCGGAACGAAAAATACTGCGGAGACTGCATCCTCCAGAAAACGGTCACGGTCGACTGCATCTCCAAAACACGGAAAGCGAATCAGGGTGAAGCGCCCATGTACATTGTTGAGAACAATCATCCAGCAATTATCAGCCGCGAGGTGTTCAACCGCGCGCAGGAAGAATTGTCACGCAGAAATTCGCTGCGGCTCCAATCGGATAAAACAGCAATTACGGCAAATGGGCGATACTCAAAGTATGCTTTGACTGAAGTCCTTCACTGTGCAGAATGCGGCAGCCGGTATAAACGTGTCACATGGAGTATCCACGGAAAAAAGAAAATTGTCTGGCGGTGCGTCAGCCGTTTGGACTATGGCAAGAAATATTGCAAGAAATCCATCACCGTGGAAGAAGCCACCCTGCATGGGGCCATTGTCCGAGCGTTGAACCGCTTTCACGTGGAGGACGAGTCCACACATACCTGACGCTCATGAAAGCCACCATCGGCGAAGCTATCGGCATAAATGGCGGTTCGGAGGAAATCGACCTGCTGACACGCCGAATCGATGCACTGAACAAGCGGATGCTGGATCTGGTCAATGAAACCGTTGCCGCTGGAAAAGACGTAGAAAGCAGCGAAGACGAATTCAAAGGCATCTCCGATCAGATTGAGCAGTTGGACCGCCGCATCGTAGCAATTCAGGAGAGCATCCACAAGGACGGCTCCCGGCAGGCGCGTCTGGAAGAAATTCAGAGCATCATTGCAAAACGCAGCGCCAACGAAACGCAGTATGACGACAGCATCGTGCGCCAAATGATCGAGTGCATCAAGGTGCATAGCGATGGCCGCTTGACGATCATCTTCGGCGGTGGGTATGAGATTAAGGAAGTGCTATAAGTACATTTCCTCTCATTGTTTTGCAGCATACAAAAGTTTATGTTATGTAAAGTTGTTCACACATTTTAAGAACGACTACTATGAAACAAAGAATCACTGCTGATGATAATTATGAAGCAATACACGGGCTTTCCTATTTTGAATCTATGATAGAATCTGTTCTGCATTTTTTAGATGCATTTACAATTGATTTTCTGCTGAAATTTGGTATTATTATATTATAAAAGACGGCATATGGAGGTTCAAAATGACAGACGAAGAGTATTTGCTTTACTCCGTTTCCACAGTTGAGACTTACCCATACAAAGAACTTAAGAAGCTTCTATCTACCTTTCTTGAACGTGGTATCGCACAGACTGACAACCAGTTAGTGATAGAGCACGAAAATGCTGTTAATATTTCTGACCTGACTGGGAATATCCAAGAAACAGTTATCACTTGCGTAATGAGAAACTCGGACAGCTTGGATATTTTAGAAGAGTGGGAATTTTTAAGAGATTATAAATACTCTGCACTCTTTTCAACACCTAGTTTCAAAGACACACTTGAAAAACTTTCAACTGAATATGCCATTTCATTTAATAAAAAAGCATGCCCCGTATATAATAGAATAGAGAGCCCAGTTTTCTGGGATTATAATGAGCACATTGCCTTTTTGAAATTCAATCAAAAATTTGATGCGGTCTCGCCACAGACTGGAAAAGAAGTACGAACGCGCTATCCTGTTGTGGTTGCTTTCCATAAAGAAGAAGAACTTGTGGAAATTAGATTTGACACACTTCGTACAATATTCATTGATACACAAGATGTTTTTTATGTACACCTTATTAGTACGGTAGTCAATTGCCTTAAGCGAGAATTCGCTTGTGATCTTGCAGCGCTAAATTTGGACTTTCTCGTTGCAGCAGCCCAAAATGCTGTCTTAGGTGTTCGGTTGGTCGCGCAAAATATGCGTATGGCTAATGGAACATATGCCGAATTAGATGTTGGAAAAAACGAAGATTATTTATTGCCGTTTGTTGGAGAACTATCTGATTTCCTGTTGAAATATCAAAACGACTTTGAAAGAGTTCCCGAATTAAAAGAAGCGTTTGAGAATTTTATTAAGGAGAAAAATATCACTTCAGATTATCCGTGGATAACATTGCTATGGGAGAACGGCGGAAAAACCAAATCCTATAAAGTTAAATTTACATTCAACTATTATCAAAAGGGCTTTTGTCTGCTTCAGCACTATTTTAGTAGTGCATTAGTTGGAATGGAAAGGATGAACAATGTTGTCAACTTTATTAACAGAATTAGACCACATACTTCATGATAAATATTCTTTTACTGAAGCGCGTCAGAAGCAATTCGCCGCTTTTTTCTCACACTACAATGCTGGAGATTGGATATACCCAGGCGTTGTAAAGCGGCAGTTGTCAGTGTCAATTGAGGATTCATACAGGATTCTATCAGCACTGGAAAAAGCGAAAGTTTTAGAAAGCTGGTATGAGTATTGTTGCGGGCATTGCCAGCGTGTTTTAGGGACGGTTCAGCGATTTAACGAGTTGCCTGATTCTTTTGATTGTGAAGTTTGTGGCACACATATGAACACTATGGATAACACAATAAAGATTTATAAGGTATGTCAGCCATGATGGGTGAAATTCCTCTTTCTGAATTAGCAAGACGGTGCGCCACGGAGTTTAGTACAAAAGAATTGTGCCGCCTCACAGATGCGCAGCATCAAGAATATCTTCGTTTGCTTTCTGCGTTAAAGACACTAAATGCTTCGCATGCCAGCGATACAAAAAAAGGCGCAATTCTGGAGGAGTTAGTCTCGTATTTGCTAAAAATTTCTGGAAATATTTTTAACGTTTACAGAAATATTCATACAAAAACTAACGAAATCGACCAATTCATCACATTGAATGACACCGGAAAGCTTTTGGCCGGACTAAAAATGCTGCCTTGTAGATTTGAAAGTTTTTTGGGTGAGTGCAAAAACTACAGGAATAAAAGTGACGTTACACATATAGGAAAGTTCTATAGTTTGCTTATGTCGACATCTATAAAAACAGGAATTTTATTTACATACCATGGAGTTACTGGATCTGGATGGAATGACGGAACTGGATTAATCAAAAAAATGTATCTTCAGCGAGAGTTGGACGATAATAGAGTTGCAATAATAGTTTTTTCAATTCAAGACTACGAGCGTATTGCTGCAGGCGAAAATTTTATAGACCTTTTTAACAGGAAGCTTCTGGATTTAAGGTTGGACACCAGTATTGATACTTATATCTCGCCGCACGAAGCAGAATTGCAGTTGAACCAATTATCATTAAGCGATCAACAGGAATAGGAGTATATCTTAAAGGGTGCAGCTTGCCATAAATCGCCGTATTTCGTGAGAAATGCGGCGATTTCTCTATCATTTTGTTCGGAATTCTCCGTTTTGCTCATTTGCAATTCATGTTCCCCGTGGAGTCTTTGCTCTGATTCACTGGACATGGCTTCCATATTAAAGTGCTTCAGAAGTTCTGGTTGGAATGCTGCCGTTTGACAGCTTTACGCGCTATTTGCAATAAAGTATGCAATAGCGCGTTTTTTCGTTTTATGCCGTGTGGTTTCGTCGCTGCGGAAAGGTCGGCAAAACAACATCTGCAAACTTGGCGCGAGGGGCAGCACCATTTAATCTCGGCGCTGCATCCATCTGCCCCATGTTAAGATAATCGCTCATCATACCGATGGCCTCGCGCTCGATATCTTCGTTTTTGTGAAGATATTTGCGCGTTGTTTCAATCGACGAATGCCCCAGAATTCCCTGCACGATGTTGAGCGGCACCTTGTCTTCCACCAGCCGCGTCGCCAGTGTGTGCCGCAGCGCGTGGGGATTGACCTTGCGGATCTCGCAGCGTTTGGAAACCGCGGCCAGCCGGATCTCAAAGCTCTTGGGGTCGAGATGTGTCCCGGCCTTGGACGGGAACAGCAGTCCGTCCGGGTTCGGCCATGTGGAATTTGCCAGCGTGAACAGATGCCGGATCAGAAGCTCGCACAGGCCGTCAGAAATCGCGATCTCGCGGTTCGACGTGCTTGTCTTCGGTGTGTTCTGAACGATAAGGTGTGTTTTCTTCTTCGGATCGTAATTCAGAATCTCAATGTTTGGATTCTCTGGAGAAACGGCCGCTGTTGGAACACGGATCAGATTTTTCGTGACCGAAAGCGTTTGCTTCTCCAAATCCAGATCGGAAATTTTCAGCGCCAGCACCTCGCCGACGCGGAATCCGACGAACAGGGTCGTCAGAATCGCGACGCGCTGCGTTTCCCGCATGACCTCCTCGATGAAGACCTGCATTTCTGACGGACTCAGGACACGCATCTCCGGCGTAATAACTTCCGGCCTTGTCGTGTCAATCGTGGGATTACACGGCAGGTGATATTTCCTCATGGCGTACGCGAAAAAGTCCTTCAGCAGCATATGCTGGTTCTGAATGGTCTTTGCGGACAGGCCGCCTTTCCGCCCATCCAAACGGCCGCCGTTTTTCTGTTTTCTTTGATAATAGTCCTGTATGGTGTCCTGGGTGATCTGGTAGAGCGGCATGTTTCCAAAGGCTTCGGCAAAGTGGATTCGGTAAGTATCCAGATAGCTTGCATAGGTAGACGGCTTTCTGGCAGGCGGCGATTTGTAAAGCTCAAGCCATTTAAGGAAGGCTTCTGAGAACAGTATCTCCGCCTCGATGGGGTGGCCGAGCTTGGCCCGGAGTTCTTCGAGACGGGCGGATTCCGCCGCCTGTGCTTCCTCCTCCGCCTTGATGCGTGCCTGTTCTTCTTCCCATTGTGCGCGGCGCTCTTTGCAGATCGTCTTGGTACGGCCCTTGAACGCTTTGCGGTATGGACTGCCATCCTCTTTTCGGCCGTATGTAACCTGATAGACCCATGATTTATCCTTTTGCTGATAGAAGCTGCCTTCTCCGTTTGAACGACGTGCCATGCTATCAACCTCCAATTTCTTTGTAATATTTGGAGATTTGACGTTAATTCATAATCGTATGCGAGGACTTCATCCACTCATAAAACGGTTCCTTTGGAACGCGAAAAGAATTGCCGATGCGAATGACTGGAAATGACTTGCTGTGGATCAGATTGTACGCAGCGTTGATGCTGATGTTCAGGATCTGCTTGATATCTCGTACAGTCAAGGTTTCATTTTCTCTCTTTTCCATAGTGGAATCCTCCTCATACGAAGTAAAATATGAACTTTTCAAGGTGCAGAAGCTGACTCGTATAGTTATTGTACGACAACTCTGCGGGGTATGCAATGGCAAACGGGCGCAGACCGCCACTTTATTTTAAAAGATGTTTCTCTTTTCTGGTTCTCAAATCCTGCGATATACATGCGGGAGCTTTATTCTTCCGGGCCGTCAAAAACAGCTCCGGTGAACGTATACATCTGTACAAGCGCATCGACCGCTTGCTGCCGTGTGGAATAAGCCGTCCGAAGCGAAATGCCCATGTTTTTTGCGATATCACCCCAGCTATTCCGGTGGATGTAATATTCCTGTATGATCTCCGCCTGCCGTGGTGCTAAAAGGCTTATGCGGTGATGCAGCCGATCACGCTCCCGGATCATGGAGACATATGTTTCCATGACACTCTCTGCGACCTCATGATTGAGGCGCTGGGCGATCTCTTTGTAACACAACGCAATTTCCGGCACGGTATGCGGGTATTTTGCGTTCGCCTCAGCATCCTTCTTGGAAAAGGACATGACCTCTATCATTTCCTGCGGCGAAACGACCATTGAGGAATATAACTCATAGCGCATGAGTTCGATCCTTTTCGATGTTTCCGGATAGGTCTCCAAAAGCGATAAGACATATTGATTCACATCTTTCCCCATGAACAGCACTCCTTCAAACTCAAAATTTCAATGGATGCGGAACGCAAGAAAGCAAAAACAGATGACTCTGAATCGGTCCATTCAGAGCATCTGTTTTTTCCATTTTAAGAATAGCACAGGCACTTGCGAAAAAACAAGTACACACACCAAGCAAATTTCCTGCAAAACTGTGCAGAAAAACTGCGGGCACAGTCCAGTCTTATCATAGGTGCTTTTCAACGTTCCACGTCCCTCCTCTGTAAGATGTATTTAACGAGCTTGTAGAAAAGTGACAGTTTATACAGATTGAAATACAATTCAGTCTGCTGCACTTCGCAAAAACGCCGCCCCATCCGATATGATGGGACGGCGTCATTTTTTGTAGGTGGGCTTAATCTGCGGTATAAACTCCCGTATCAGAACCGCTGGAATTTGACGCATAGAACGTGACGACTGCACGGTAGCGGCTATCAGGATATTGCGGCGTATACAGTACTGTTTCAGAATAAATTCCAGCATCTTTGCTTTGCAGTTCCGGTGTTTCTGGGTATGTAAAATTGTATTCTGTCCGCCAGTAAGATCCAGTATATCTTTGCACCGAGATCCTGCTAACACCAAGCTGATCCATTATGGCTGGAGCAATCACTTGAAAATGGATGCTCAGATCTCCGGTTGACGTCTTTGTTATGGTTGCGTAATATGCGGAAAGATATGCACTGGCCCTTGCGGGAGCAGCAAATATCGTAGTTGCCAGCAAGATGGAAAAAATGACAAGCACGGCCAGAATACGCATTGCTTTTTTTATCTTCATAATACAATCCCCTTATTTGTGTTTCGTATTTACTGCATTGACAATAGAATTTCTTTTAGCATGTCAATATCCATGGCATCTGTTGGTACGCTGATACAGCATTCAAAGTGAGGTGTAATCCATGCAGCAGTACGATTGTCAACGTTTTCAAATACGCTGTACATGATACCGCTTGTTGAAAATGTTTCCAATAGGGAGCCGGATTTTTCGTAATACATAAGCGGAGTTGACTGATAACTGTTGTAACTCACAGCAAGGAGTTGGCCGGATTTATTTGTATAGCCAGCAAGAAATTCCAACCAAGTTCCGTTTGGCTTGACAGCAACAATTCGAGGGGTAAATCCGTCAGGAATCCAGCGTGGAGCAACAACCTCCGTTACGCCATAAAAATCAAGAGCCTCTTGCAGCGACGTAAACTGTTGATTTTTGTTCAGGTCAATCTCCGGCCATTTCCCATCGACGACAAGGCTGCGGGTTTCTTCGGTTCTTCCAAAGCTAAACAGTTCTTCCGTCCATCTGACTATCGCACCAAAAACATCGACGCCGCTTGCCTGTACCGTCAGCAGCGAAGCAATGAGAAATACCAGTGTTGCCGCGAGAATGGTGAGTTTCCGCACCGGCTGACGCCGATGTGTGTGCATGGGCTTCCCGCTTATTGCAGCACAAGCCTTCGCATCAGGGGCACAATCGGCATAGTCGGATATCTTCCCGGAATACTCCTGCTCAAATTCATTCCACGCTTCTTCCGAAGAACGAGATGGATCGTTGATTCCGCGACGCTCCATTTCCGCAAGGATCATCTCTATTTGTTTGACATCAAGCGCACCATCCGAAAATGTTTCGCAGCGGAGAGTATTTTGCAGTTCTTCGTCGGACATTTTTCGATATATTGTTTCGGCGAGACTGGCTCCGCTATCATTTTGCATTCCTTGGCCCCTCCCTTCATAAAAGCTATTTGAATATATCGTCCAAAAGTGACACACTAGAGCAATTTATTTTTTTCGATAGCTTTTTTTAATGCCTGTTTTGCCCGCTGAATCCGCTTTTTACAGGAATCCAATGAGATCCCAAGACGGTTTGCAGCTTCCTGATAGCTTGTGTCTTCACAGTATATCCAAATCAGCAGAGACAGAGCCTCATCGTCGATCAGCCCCGCGTACATATCGTTGATGGAATGCACATACTCGCCCGCTTCATCGGCTATGGCGTCAGGACTCAGTTCCGTATATATGAATTGCCGCTTCTGATATGTATTGCCGATCACGTTCTTCAAGGTGTTAATCAGCCATCCTGTTGGGTTTTCGCTGCTTGTTACCCGGTCCAGCCGTTTTTGTGCGATTAAAAATGTTTCCTGTACGAGATCTTCTGCCAGATCCGGATTGACAAAGCTTCGCGCGAAGCGGTAAAGGTAACTGTAGTGCTCAACATACAACTGGTGTAACGGATCATTTTGCTGCATCCTGTTTCCACCTCCGATAAGAACAATCCAATACCTCCAAGTTGTTATTTTGATTTTTGGTTGAGCCAGTTACACACTAAAAGAATGTTGTTCTCGATAAATTCTAGGTCGTCATTCGGCATACTCTCCAGCATTTTTACAATGTGTAAAATTCGCCCGTCTTTTGTGTTGCCGTAAATCAGGATATCGGCACTGGTTTGCAGACCTTCTGCCACCTGAACCAGTGTTTCGATGGACATCATGCGCTGACCGGTTTCGATCTGCGAACAATAAGCTGCGCTGAAATTGCATATCTCCGCCAATTCTTCCTGAGTAAGCCCTTTGGAATCTCTGCATTGACGAACATTTTCCCCGATTTGCAGTTGTAATTCATTTTTGTTTTTGTTCATGTTCTGTCTGTCAACCTAACTGAGAGTTAAAAAAACTATAACAACATCATAATTATAATCAGCATGAACAAGAGAATTGAAGCTGCTAACAGCTATATTATTCTAGCTGTCAGCAAGGTATGAAAAATATTCCCTCCCAGATTGTCACTTTTGCAGCCTCGTATCAAATAGTAAATATAGAAGCAGCGTGGAAATTTATTTCCCCCAAACAACTTGGATGTGTTGTACCAGAGCAAGCTGTCTGCGCTGACTGGTTATGAAAAGGCAGCAGAGATAAAGGTAAACAAGTTTTTAGAAAAAATTCGCGTAAAGTGTCCCACTTTACGAAAAGAACCGCCGAAGCGCCTGCAATCACAGGGGCTTCGGCGGTTGACTGACCAGATTTTTGACGACAAATCGGCAGACAAAAACCCACCGGCTACATGTGCCGGTGGGCGCAAAAAGACAAACTAAGCACCGATCTTTAGGAAGCTGATCTGCTGGATGCAGCGGCGTTTGCTCTCAAGCGACGGATGAACGTACAATTTCAGTGTTGTCTTGATATCCGCGTGTCCCAACATTTCGCTAATGCTTTTGATATCCGCGCCGTTTTCAATATAGCGTGTGGCAAATGTATGCCGAAGGGCGTGGAACCCCCGGTGATGGATGCCGCAGCGCTTCAAAAGCACCGTAAACTGATACTGGCAGGTACGCGGGTCCATGGGCTGGCCAATCTGCCCGGTCATAATATAGGCGTCAGACGGTAGCTTTGCCGTCGCTTTTTTCAGGAAAAGCAGCAACTCCGGGTGCAGGGGCACGATCCGCTCGGAACTGTCGCTTTTGGGCCGCTGCACAAGAAGCTGAGACTTGCCGTTCAGCGTGACCCGCTGCACAGAGCGGCAGACCTGAACCGTTCCAGCCAGATAGTCGATATCACAAACGCGCAGCGCACAGACCTCGCCCACGCGCAGACCTGCGTGTAACGCCAGCATAACGGCAAGACTGATTTTCTTTGACGGCAATAGGGCTTTTCCCAGCACGGCCAGCTCCGTGTCGGAAAGCACCTCGACCTTTTTCTGCGTATAGACAGGAAGACGCGCGTTCAGCGCGTCACAGACACAGTGATATTCTGCTTGAGCAAACCGGAGGGCTGACTTTATCAGAACCGCCACATCCCGCACGGTCTTTGGAGACAGGCCGCCTTTTCCGTCCAGCCGCCCGTGATTCTTCAAATGCCGCAGGAAGTCAGAAAGTCCTTTCGCCGTCAACTTTGAAACAGGCGTCTGCCCAAGCTGCGGAAGAATGTGCCGTTCGATCATGAAGCGGTATCGTTCGCGCGTGGAGGGTTTCACATCCGCCTGCGCAAGATACCGCGCAAAAAGCTCTTTTACCGTCAGATCACAGGCTGCGGCCGGCTCCTTTGCCAGCGCCTGAATTGCCGCCATCTGCTTTTTCTTGACAATATCATGCGTTTTCCCATAGACAGACTTGTACTTCGCCCTGCCATCCGGCAGACGCATTGCGATATAACGCCCTTCCCAGCGGCCATCCTTGCGGCGGTAGATGTTTTCTCCGTACCTAGGCAACTGCTTCACCTGTCCTTTTACCAGAATCATGACGGCAAATACAAGGCAATATCGTTTCGCATTGGCTCCCGCACATCCGGATACCCGTGCAGTGAGCGCAAAACATAACACAATTTGCAGAAAAACAGGGAACTCTTGTCTGAAATCAGATTGACTTTTCCCTATCTGCCTGTATAATAGAGACGAGAGCAGAATATCTTGGTTTTTTTCTTTCGCGTAAAGTGGGACACTTTACGAAAGAAACCTTGCCGTACATATGGCTTAGGGTACCACAAAGTTAGAAACTCGATTCTGCGATTTTACAATTTCATATTGTTGGTTTTTGTTTGCTGAGGATGTGTAATCACAGGTCGCGGCCGGTTGGACTGAGCCTGTGATGAAAGAGGAAGACTGTGCGCATTGGGAGTGTGCGCGGCTGCTCGCCCGGAGCCGTAAGGATGAGCAAGATTCCAAAGTGCTCCGCGGGGAAGCGTAAGACAGCGCTTGTTCGCGGGTCATGTGGCCGAAAGGCCGCCATTGTGGGGATTCCCATGAGAAGGTAGGAATCAGAGCGCGGATGCGATCTGCATCCATAGTCCGAGTCGGAAGAATTGCTATTCTCGCTGCATGGGATTCTGTCTGGTTTATGATCCCGCGACGTGCAGGAGGCGAACGAAAACGTATGGTAGGCAGCACGATGATCTGCTTATCGTACTTGGCACGGGCGTCAATTTGTTTCCCCTTTTACGGGCAAATTGCGCCTTTTTTGTGTCAATCCAGATTATCCCACCATAGGGGTAGTATGCGAAAAAGTACGACAGGAGGAGCATCATGCACGACGAACAGCAACGCCAGCCGGACGCGCGCACCCAGCAGGTATTGAATCGCGTCAGGCACATCATCAACAAGAAGAACACCCAGTTTATTCTCGACCACCAGCACGACAGCCTTGCGGCGCTGTCGCTGTACCTGCGGGACTGCATGGAGGACATCGGCCATCCGCCCGCGCGGGTGGAAGTTATCGGCGGCGATTTCTTGGAATACCGCTTTGGCTCGTGGCAAAAGGCGCTGCGCAGCGTCTACGACGGCAAAGCCGCCGAATTCCTGAAAAATCCCCCGGCGTTCGCGAACCGGAAGATCGTGCGCGACCTCTGCGCGGCAGCGGGGGTGCAGCTATGAAGGACAAGCCGTTTTACTATCAGGATAACCGGGCGCTGCACGAACGGAAAATGAACGAGGCCGCGCGGTTGGAGATTTCCCGCCGGAACATCGAATTCATCTTGGAGCACCAGAAGGATTCGGCGGCAGAGCTTGCAAGGTACCTGCGGCGATGTCAGGCGGAGCTGGGGCACGTCCCGGCGCAGTCTGAAATTCTCGGCGGCGATCTGCTGGCCCTTCGCTTCGGCTCATGGGTCAACGCGCTGGAATACAGCGGCTTTTCGGTCAGCACTGGCCCGGCCGTGAGCAATTTCCCGCTGGAACGGACAGCGCTGTTCCAAGCGGAGTACGAACGCCAGTCCGCGATGCACGCGCAGGCGAAAAAAGACCGCAAAAAAGCGGCCGAGGCCGCCCGGCGAGAGCAGAAGTCCGAGAAAAAGAAAGCGAAAAAGGCGGCAGAAGCCGCGGGAGGCGCTGAATGAGCGGCGCACAGGGCAGGTTTGACGGCGGACAGGTACGGGAACGGATCATCCGCACGCGCGTCAACGCGGCGCTGGCCGATCTGCCGCCTGCCGTGCGGAAGCTCCGCTACGACGAAGAATACAAGCGGCAGACGGAGCTTTACAATCAGGAACGCAAGGAGAAACGGCGCGCCAGAAGCGCGCGAAACTCATAACGGATACGATCTGTTCGGGAACAGATTTGTATAGGCCAGCGGCCCCATCCCCCTGGGGCGGCTGCCGACGCGCCGGGAGGCGCACCGAGTCTCCCCGGCTCTGAATTGGGAACGCAGAGCCGGGGAACCCCCAAACGCATATCCTGCGCACCATTTGTTGTCTACAGTCTTCGGCTGTGACATAAACCCGGTACAGCACTGTTTCTCGGCTGTATTGGGAGAACGTGAGAAACGAATCTTTGCGAAAAACGAAAGGAGTTTCAGGTTATGAAACGGACAAGCAGCGTTTTAGCGATTCTTCTGGCACTTGCAATGCTGCTCAGCGTAACAGCATTTGCAACAGAAACCGCTGCATCGTGGTCGGTCTTTGGCGGTAATGCCGATCATAATGCCGTGGTAGGCAAAGCACCCACTACCGATGTTACGGTAACAGCACTTAAACTTTTAAAGCCGGACAGCGGTTGGGATGGCGTTGACACCGTTCCGCTCATGCAGACGGTTGGCAACGTAACCTACGCTTATGTTCTCTATGATGGACACGCAGATGGATGCACACTTGCAAAGATCAATTGCAGCGCAAATACACCCTATGTCGTTTGGCACAAGCAGCTTGAGAGCAAAAGCGGGTTCCAGCTCTCCACGCCGCTGCTGGTGCAGGGAAGCAATGACAACAGCGAAGCAGATGATGTGATCTATGCGGCAAGCAACAGCGGTGCTGTTTATAAGATCACAGGTCTTCAGGCAAGCGACACCGATGCAACCGGTGTGGAAGCCACAAAGATTTACACCGTCTCGAAGGGCCAGATCAACACTCCCATTGTGAGTTATGGCGATTATATTTATTTTGGCACTTGGGTTGGCAATGGCACCATTGAAGGCAGCACAGAGCCGGGCCGTTATTACCAGGTGCAGGTTGCAAACGTTCCGAGTACCTCGAATGATAGTTACCCGGTTCAGTCTGTATCCTCCATTTACAAGGGCTTCTACTGGGGCGGTGCAGTTGCTGTTGGCGAAAAGGTTTACTTCTGCGGCGACGGCGGCTATCTCTATTATCGTCCCATGGGAGACGGCTTTGGCACAACGGCGGATACGGATATCTATGCCACCAGCATCTCTTTGCCCAGCGTTGATGGAAATGCCGCTGGCGATGTGCGCTCTACCATTATGACCAAGGACGGAAAACTGTATTTTGCGTCCAAGGGCAGCAGCATCGGTAATGTTTATTGCTACACTATTGGCAGCAACGGCGTACCGGCATTCTCGTGGGGCGCGAAGCTGAGTTGCACAATTGGTAACGATACATATTCCGGCAACTGCACTTCCACGCCTGTTATTGCAGATAGCGGCAATATCTATGTCGGTTTCTACAGTGGCTTTAGCGCGGGCGGCCTGATGAAGATTACCGCTCCTACCTCTGGCACACTTGGAACAGCCAGCCTGATTACAGTAGAGGGCGCGGCATTTACGCAGCCTGTGCAGTGCACTCCGGTCGTATATACGGACGATGGCATGGATTATTTCTACTTCAATACGAACTCCGGAACTGGCGCTGGCTATTGTTTTGCGGTTCTTCCTGACGAAACAGACGCTGTAGAGATGTGGAAAACTGACAATGATACCTATGCTCTTGGAGGAATGGCAATTTGTAATGGTTATGCCGTATTTGGAAACGACTATAACCACCTCTATATTGTGAAGTAATTCAAAATAGCTTTATGCCATAGGTAAACCCGGCAGGCGGGCAAGCCGCAGACCCCAACTTGCCCGCCTGCTTCCACAATGGATATGAGCCTTACCACTATTGTAATACTGAGGACAGGCTCATTGTTGAGGTTAGAGTATATGAGAAGAAGTATCGCTGTACTTCTGTGTATTCTGCTTGTGCTATCGCTGCTACCCATTCAGATTTTTGCATCTGACAACGATTGCGCTTTTACAGTCGAAGGAATTCCTGAAAGCATTGATTATAGCGTTAAAGCAGTTTATACAGACACGAAAAAGAATACTGAAGATTATTCCATCACGAATGGACAATTTCCGCTAAAAAAAGATGGAAAATTTTTTTATCAACTGGTTTTTTCACTTCCAAAAGTGGCGGGATTGGAACTGAAAAATGTAGCATTTAAGGATTATAAGCTGTCAGCGGATAACTCATCCATTAGCTTTACAGGGAACGGAATCAGGGCGCAGATGCGATGGGCCGAGGATGCACAGAATTATACTGTTGGCATATATTGCACACTTGCCATGGAAAAATTCTGTACCCCTGCTGCCCAGTATATAGATGGAAGTAGCTTTACTTTTGCCATTGAAGAAAAAGAAGCCAATCCGAGTACGGCATCCTCTAAAGCAATACCTGACGCAGAGTGGAAAGATAATATCAACACCACATACTATGGAAAAGATGAAGATGGTGCTGATAAATGGAAGGTATCGGCTGACATTATTCCGGATGCGCAGAACTTTGACTACTGGAGCGCTGCAACGAATGATGGAAATCCATACGATTTAGGCGGGCATGAAAAGGAAAATCCATTAAAGTTGTCGCTGAAGGCAGATGTGATTTTCACTCCGCATTTCAAGCCAATGGATATTTCCCTCTTGGGTAACTTCAAACTCAATGAGATCTATGTTGGAGCCGACCCGACCAACGGACAAGTAACGCCCGAAATTGTCCAGAACCAGACACCGAGCCTATATTCCAAGCTAATCACGGACAGCAGTTGTGTTTGCTATCTGACATTTTCGCTCCCAAGCAATTTGCCGGAAAACGATACAGCTAAATTCGTAGTGCGCCTTTACTCTGGCAACAGTGTGGACGAAAGTAAGGCGCTCGGACGCACGGAATTCATTGCCAACAAGCTGAATGCTGGCAATCATTATTTCAAGATGCGTCTGGACGATATCCCCAACGACATGACGCAGATCACGGCTGCGGTCGATTTTTCCTCCGATGCCGGTGTACGGGAAACACAGACACGAACCTATGACCTGCCCGCTACCATCCTGAACACCCGCAAGGGCGATGCTCTGCGCTATGTGGAAAATGCAAAGGGCTATATCACAATGGCAGCCGCAGGTGTGGACAATGTGACAGGTCATCTCAATCTGGTCATGAGCGATGGCAGCGGCCTGTTCACACTGGAAAAAGGAAACCTGTCCTTTACCAGCTGCGACGTTTCCAGCCTACATCAGCTGAGCCAGGTCAAGGCGCTTGCATCCGCAGACGACGGTACGGTCTGGGCCTATATTGCTTCTGAGGACAAGCAAGATCTGCCCACTCCTTCCGATGGCTACGCCTATAACGAAAGCTATACCTACACGGTCGGCTATCTCGCTTCCTACGATGGCGAGACGTGGACGCTCCTTTCAGATAGCAAGGTCTATGATCTCAACGAGAATGGCACGGAAGCAACCTGCTATGCTGCCGATCTCGGCGCGATCATCCCGCTGGAGGACGGCGTTGTCGTAGCGAAGGATAAGACGTGGACCGGCAGCAAATGGGCGAACGGCGGCCACGGCAAGGATAAGCTGATCCAGATGGACGGCAAGACCTATGCTGCGGACAGCAATGGTGTTTATGTTTTTGATGCTGACAATCAGACGTGGCAGACGCTCACGACGAAAGTAACGGCTGGACAGTATGACCAGCTGAACGCCGCAAACGGAAAGATTGCGATTTCGGCAAACAGTGACAATAGTACCTCGCCGAGATACACCCATATGACAATTTTGTCTATCGACAGCAAAACTACAGAAAAAGTTGATACGACAATTTTCGGAACAGGTGGTGCAGGGTATCTCGTTATCAACAGCACCGGTCTCAGCTATGATGGGGCTCCGTATTATTACTATTCCGGCCCGGTGTACAACGGAAACGACGACCGAATGACAGTTCTCTGCCGCTACGAGGGCGAAGATGAGAATGCTGAATGGATTCGTGTCAAGGAAGCTGCATTCTGGTCGGAAGATGAAAACCCGAATCAGTTTACAACAAAGAGCCGCCCCGCAGCAATCAATGTATGTATGAACGTACTTCCCGGTGTTACGCTGCACGGCGAAACCTTCGGGCATACGAAACAAAGCGGATCACTCTATTTAGAGACTGCATCTACCACAATCACCTTTGACCCCAACGGCGGCACACTGAACGGTGCGGAATCTGTCACGGGTCAGATCTACAGTGAGATCCCGGTCAGCGTCCAGACGACCGCCGCGCGCGACGGCTATGTGTTCAGCGGCTGGAGCTATGACACCGAAGGCAAGACCACCTGGACGAGCAATGACACGGTGTTCCCCGCAAAGGACATCACGCTCTATGCCAAGTGGATTGACCCCAGCGAGGTCGACGACCCGCTGGCCTACCACCGCCAGAGCGCACTGGAAAGCCTGAAACGCCAGTACGAGAAGTACAGCAAGTCTGACTACTCCGAAGAAAACTGGGCAAAGCTCGAGCAGGCGTATCAGGACGGCATCAAGGCGATCAATGAAGCCCCCGCCGCCGACGGCAAGTACATCGAGGACAATATCATCGCCGAGCTCAACAAGGCATTGCAGGCGATGGGTGCGATCAAGCCCGACCGCGCAGGCAAGATCGACATTATCGTCTCTCTGGACGCGCAGACGCTCGGCCTCGGCTACTACATTGATCCGACCATCGTTACGGTGGACAAGTACACGCAGGCCAGCTATGTGATCACCGATCTCATCAAGCAGACGATCAAAGAGAGAGACAAGATGGATCTGGAAGGTGCGACCGTCGATCACGTCAGCGAACCGGACGTCAATCCTCCGTATGCCTACATGATGACGGGCACCGAAGCGAACAGTTTCTATCTGGCGCAGGTATATTGGCCGGATCAGAGCAAGGCCAAAGTCGCGGAATACATTAAAAAGGCCGCGACCAGCAAAATTACCGAGGAAGGTTATAAGGATGGCAAATACCTCGGTGAGTTTGACTATTGCGAAAAGTCCGGCTGGATGTACTCCATCGCGGATCGCATGACAGGCAATCCCTCCTTCCCCGGCGTTGGCGCTGCGGACTGGAGACTGTCTGACGGCGAAGTCATGCGCTGGCAGTTTACGGTCTGGGGCTACGGTGCTGACCTGAATGCGGATAACTCCGCATGGGGCCAGCCCAGCATCACCGGAAACAGCGGCGACAAGACCGAACTGACCGTCATGATCGCAGAACTGCGTCAGGTCTACGGCGACAAGCTGCTGCGGAACAACAAAACATATTTCGATATTTATCGGGATGTGCTCTGCAACCCGCTTGCCACGCAGGAAGAACTCGACGCGGCTGTCGCAAAGCGAAGCCAGATCGAGGAAGAACTGAAGGATGCTTATGCAGCTGAAAATGCCAAGGATCTGATCGAAGCTATCGGCACCGTCACACTGGAGCGCAAGGCCGCCATCGAAGCAGCCCGCGCAGCGTATAATGCGCTGACCGAAGAGCAGCTTGCCATCTTCAACGAGCTCTATCCTGACCATCTGAAGATCCTCACCGACGCGGAAGCGCGCTATGAGGAACTGAAGAAGCAGGCCGAGCAGGAGGAGATCGATAAGGCTGCGGCGCAGGAAGTTATTAAGCTGATCGATGATATCGGCGGTGTTGAGTCCGTCACCGGCAGCAGCGGCCCGAAGATCAGAAAGGCCCGCGCAGCTTATGACGCACTGACCGATGCGCAGAAGAAGTACGTTACCAACTATGATGTGCTTGTTGCCTGTGAGGAAGCGTTCGACGCGATCCCCAACCCGGTCCCGACTCCTGTCACTCCGTCGAAGCCGAGCAAGCCGAAGGACGACAAGCCCACCACGGGTTCCTCGTTCACGGATGTCCCGGCTGGCAGCTGGTATGAGGATGCTGTGAAGTATGTTTCTGAAAAGGGCCTGATGAACGGCACCTCCAGGAACGGCTTCAGTCCGAACGCCACCACCACGCGCGGCATGATCGTTACGATCCTTGCCCGTGTCGAGGGCGTCAACACGAACGGCACTCCGTGGTATGCGGCAGGCCAGAAGTGGGCGATGGACAACGGCATTTCCGACGGCACGAACATGGTCGGCGAGGTCACGCGTGAGCAGCTGGCGGCCATCCTGTACCGCTACGCGAAGCAGAAGGGCTATGACGTGAGCAAATCCGCCGCCCTGACCGCCTTCTCCGATGCGGACAAGGTCAGCGGATACGCGGCAGAGGCCATGCAGTGGGCAGTCGCCGAAGGGCTCCTTCAGGGCTCGAACGGCAAGCTCAATCCGCAGGGCTCCGCCACCCGCGCACAGGTCGCGACCATCCTCATGCGCTTCATGGAAAAAATCGCAAAATGAAACACGCAGTCCAACATTCTAAATTGAATATTGGATAACCACCCCAAGCTGGGCGGTACCCCACGCGAAAGCGTGGGGTACCGTGCGGCTTATTCGTGCGTTTAAGGGAACTTCTTAAAAGTACGAATAAGCTGCACAAAATGCAGACTTTTTTAAGGGGGAAGCCCTTTTCCCGGAGGGCGAACACACATGAAAAAATTTCTTGAAAGGTACCCATGGGTGCAGCAGGCCGGCTGCGGCGTACTGATCTGTGCGCTGCTGCTGAGTATCTGTCTGCCGCTCATGGGCATGCGGTCGGTCGCACCGGAAAATCCAATTCTGGACGCTGCGCCGCAGGAGATCACCGTCCTGCAAGCAGGACAAGCGCCCGGCCACGCCGGAAACGGCGAAGCCGAAAGCACCGGCGCAGCCGGTTCGGGCGGCAGCACCGACAGCAAGCTGACCGGCGAGCAGGAGCAGCCAGACCCGGAGGAAACGGAAAACCAGACCGAGCAGGGGCAGGACACTCAGCCGGAGCAGCAGCCGCAAGGCAAGCCCCAGCAGGAGGTCCTGGCCGATGCCGCCATCGGCACGAATACGGATTCCAACAAGGGCGACGAGGGTGAGGAAGCCGGGGATACCGGCGAGACGGACGAGGATCTGCCGGAAACGGAGCTCGACCTCGGTGCGCTGCTGACGTGGTACAAGTACGGCTCACAGGCAAGCTCCATGGTCTGCGCACCCGGAGACTCTGTCGGCAAGCGTGTCTTACTTGCCCAGCTCGACCGCGGCAGACTGCGCTATGAACTGAACCTCACCGGCCTCGACGCGGACGACGCAAAAATAACCGGTGTGCAGGTCGCCGTGGGCAACGGCGTATCACAGAAAGCGGATACGCGCGGCGTGCTGGACATGACGCTGCCGGACGGCGCAGAGTTCCAGAACTATATTCTCACCGTGCAGGCCCATGCGGCGCAGAAAAATCAGAAGGGCGAAACCGTGGAGACAGACGTGAATTTCGCGTTCGTTCTGCGGCTGGAAAGCGGCATTGACCTCGATTTGCAGCTTACATGGCAACCCAACGGTCAGGCCACCTGCCCGGCCAACGGCTCGGTCAATCGCACGGTCAAGAGCGACACGCTGACAGACGGAAATTTCGCATACGCGCTGCAATTCCTCGGCGAAAACGCGGATGGTGCAACGATCCGCACGGCGGAATACTGGGCGACGGACGGCGAACGCGGAACGCTCTCGGAATCCGGCGAGATCCAGATGGCCGCCGCAGACGGCAAGGACACGGAAACCTATTATCTCGCCGTGACCGCCGAGGTGCTGGGGCAGACCATCAGCTATACATTCGTCGTAACGTATGAGGATGGTCTCGATCTCCAACTGCAATTTACATGGTACGAAAAGTCCGTCACGGCGCAGAACGTTCTCTGCGATGCGGACAAGCGCGCGGCGCTGACCATCAAGCATAACCAGATCAATAACAGTGAGCTTTTGTATAAGCTCGGCCTAACCGGCAGGAGCGCCGAGGCCGCGCAGATCACAAGCGCCAGCTTCAACGGTGCGGCAATGAACACGGACAGCGGCTCCGTGCGGCTGGAAGCCACGGACAGCGGCGCGACCTATACGGCCCTCGTGACCGCGAAGGTCAAGGAACGCACGGTGAACTTCACAATTACGATTCGCTACCAGAGCGACGTGAGCATGGAAATGTCCTACACGGTCATGGAGAACGGCGCGGCAAAGCCCTGCGTGCTGACGTGTGAGAATAAGAAAACTGTCAACGCGGAGCCGGTCTATGACGATCAGCTGACGGAAGGACTGCTCACCTACACATTCGCAATCCGTGGTGAAGAAGCGGCAGATGTGACCATCCAGTCTGTCCGCTGCTACCAGACCGGAAGCTTCCAGACGATCACGCTCCCATCCCCCAGCGGCAGCGTGACGCTGCTGTTGGACGGCGACAGAACCGGCGACAACACATTCACGGTCACGGCCGCCAGTTCGGGTGGCGAAAGCTATACGTTCATTTTTAGCATTCCGTACAAACATCGCGGCGAAAACAAGGTCAAAATCCAGACCAACCTGCATGACGGCGACACCGTCACCAACGGGCAGGAGGTCAACCTGACCGTTGAAGCATGGACGGAGGATGCCCAGGGAAACCGCGTCAGCCATATCCTTGCCACTGGCACGGAAACAAAGCTGACCGTCCAGCTGGACGGCAAAACCGTGCAGTTTGAAAGCAGCTCCGGCTATGTGCAGCAGTATCTGCTTGTTCCGGAGAATCTGGATGTGGGCGACCGGAATGAACATGAGCTGTATATCTACGCCGAGGATGAAAAGGGCAACTTCGGTGAGCTGCGCCTGAAGCTCATCGGCAAACGCACCGAAGAAGGTCAGAAGATCGGCACGGCCAGCATCTATATTGACATGAGCGTGCTGGGGCTTGGTGTCCGCGGACCAATCAGCTACGATGTGCTGTCCAAGGAACCGATTTCCTACGCAGTTGCCAAGGCTGTGTGGGATTATGACGCCGGCGACCCGTTCGGCACAGCAGCGTCAAGCTTCCACTGGCCGGCCAGCCGCTGCTCCTACAGCGGCACGCTGGATACGGGCTTCTATTTACAGACCATGGACGACGGTTCCGGCCTTGGCAGCCGCGCGAACGCACTCAGCGGCAACTGGAGTCAGTTCGGCAGTACAGAGGACGAAATCCTCGCCGGGATCGACAGCCATTTCGGCGCGGGCAGCAATGAGGCAATCCTCTGGCGCTGCATCTACCGCAACGGCATCCCGCTATCCAGTACAAGCACCGGCATCGGTGAGTTTGATTACACAATGGGTTCCGGCTGGATGTACTCCATCGGCGGTGCGGACTTCTACCCCGGTTCGCCCATGTCCGGCTATTACCTGCAGGACGGTGATACGCTGACGCTCCGCTACACACTGGCCTACGGCTGGGATGTCGGTACAGGTGAGAGCGGCTACGGCAATAACGTGGGCTACTGCATTACCTGCATGAACGGCAGCTGGTCGGTTCATCACAGCTATGAGACGGTCACGGCGGAGGATGGTACGACAAAGTACGTCTGCCGCAGCTGCGGCATGGTCGAGGGCTGCCCGCATGAGCATAAGGAATATCAGAATCAGGGCGGCGGAATGTGCGTGCAAGTCTGTAAAGATTGCGGCGAGAAGATCGGCGTGCCGCGCGCACATGAGCTGGAATATACCGCAGACGAGGGTGCAGATACGCATACCGCGAAGTGCAAAAACTGTGACTTTACGGAGCAGTCCGCGCACGAGTGGGAAGAGCTTACCGACACGGCAACCTGCACCGAAGCGGGCGTGAAGACTTCCGTGTGCAGGATCTGCAACACACAGAAGGAAGAGGAATCTCCTGCAGCCGGGCATAAGCCGCAGAACGTGTGGATCAGCGACGAGGATCATAAGCACCACTATCAGGAATGCCAGATCTGCGGCGAAAAGCTGGAGGATACTGTGGGCGAGCATCACTATGTCCCGTATGGCGACGATTGGCAGTGCAGTGTCTGCGGCCAGATCCACGGCTTTGACTGCGATGGCAGGCTGATCCCGGATGCATCACGGTCTACCTGCTCGCACTTGATCGGATACTGCTCAGACTGTGGACTGGAATTGGAGAAGATCGGTTCAGCGGGCGAGTTTACAGACTATCATACGTTCAGCGAGGGCGTCTGCACGGTTTGCGGCACGCCAGACCCGAACTACAAGCCGCCGACACCTGACCCCGATCCGGGCGAAGGTGGAGACACTGGCGGTGGCGGTGACACCGGTGGCGGCGATGGCGGCGGTGGAGACACTGGCGGAGGCAATACCGGCGGCGGTGACGCAGGCGGTGGAGACGACGGCAGCGGAGACACCGGCGGAGAAGGATAACGACATAAAAAATAACGAATAGGAGCAGCTTGCTATGAATACAAAAATCAACGAGATTTTACAGGAGATCGAGTCCGTTATCGTCGGCAAAAATGAAATTGTCGAGAAGATTTTAATGGCCATTCTGGCGCAGGGCCACGTTCTCATGGAGGACGTGCCGGGCGTCGGCAAGACCACGACAGCCATGGCCTTTGCAAAGGTTCTGGGCTTGGAGACGCGCCGTGTGCAGTTCACGTCGGACACCGTGCCGTCGGACATCATCGGCTTCTCTGTCTATGACAAAAAAGCGGACGAATTTGTCTATAAGCCCGGCGCGATCATGACGAATCTGCTGCTGGCAGACGAAATTAACCGTACCTCCAGCAAGACGCAGTCCGCGCTGCTGGAGGCCATGGAGGAGCACAAGGTCACAGTGGACGGCAAGACGTATGATTTGCCGAATCCCTTCATCGTCCTTGCCACGCAGAACCCGGTTGGTTCTGCCGGTACGACGATGCTCCCCAATTCCCAGCTTGACCGCTTCCTCATCCGCGTCAGCATGGGCTACCCCGACCATAAGAGCAGCGTCAACATCCTCCGTGACCGCCATGTGGATAATCCCCTTGACCGGGCATATGCCGTGGTCAACAAGGAAGAACTGCTGGGACTGGTGCAGGACGTGCGAAAAGTCGATATGCGCGACGCCGTTCTGGACTATGTGACCACATTGGTGGAGAAGACCCGCACCCATCCGCAGGTCGCGCTCGGCGTCAGCCCGCGCGGCGCGCTGGCCGTGTGCCGGATGGCAAAGGCATACGCGTACCTCAACGGCCGTGACTTTGTGATGCCGGAGGACGTCGCCGCGATCTTCCCGGACGTCTGCGCGCACCGTCTGATGCTGAACAGCAAGGCCCGCATGATGGAGGAAAAGCCGGAATCCGTTCTGGCCGAGATCCTCAAGACAACGGATATGCCGGTGCTGAAAAAATGAAAATAGTACGAAAATTCGTCTGGCTGCTGCTGACGCTGGGGCTTCTCGTCCTTGCCGTCCAGACAGCCAGACCCATCGCGCTCGGCCTCGCCGCCTGCATGGTGCTGCTGCCGCTTTTGTGCCTGCCGGTCAACCTGTACGCGGCCAAAAAGCTGAAACTGGCGGTCGGGCTGCCGGTAAATCTCCGCAAAGGTGAGAGCGGAACGGCAGAGCTGACCGTGCAGAATCCAACATGGCTGCCGGTCTGCCAGATCGCCTGCCGTGTACGGCTGGAAAACCAGTTGAACGGAGAGACGCAGATCGTAAACGTGAGCGGCGGCATCTGGCCGAAGGGCAGGCGGACAATGAAGATTTCTCTGCAAAGCCCGTGGTGCGGACGCATTCGCCTGGCCGTGGAATCTGCCCGTCTGTATGACTGCTTCGGCCTCATCGGCGTGAAAACACAGCTTGACGCGCACGGGGCCTGCGTCGTGCAGCCGGATACGTTTTTGCAGACGCTGGTGCTGTCCCCCGCGGCCGCGCACATCGACGATACCGAGGATTATTCCAACGAGCGTCCCGGCTATGACCTGTCCGAGATGTTCCAGATCCGTGACTACGTTCCCGGCGACAGCCAGCGGCAGATCCACTGGAAGCTCAGTCACAAATATGGCAAGCTCATTGTAAAAGATCCGTCGCTGCCCATCACGCGCTCTGCCGCGGTATTCTGGGAGCGCACGGAAGAAGCCCCGACGGCAGACAGAACAGATGCGGAAGCCGAGATCGTCGTCTCCGTCTGCCGGAACCTTCTCTCCCAGTCCGTCCAGTTTACGGTGGGATGGAACGAGGGCGATACAGGCCGCTGTGTGTTCCAGCAGATCCGGGATATGGACGACCTCATCGGTTTGCTTCCGCGTCTGTTTACGGCAAAGGCGGCAACCGGCGTCAGCGGTGCGTCGCTGCTTCTCCAAGAGGTACCTGCCGGAAGCTGGTCGCATCTGATTTACGTTTCCGGAGAACAGCAGGCGGAAACGGAGCAGCTTTCGTCCATTGGCCGCCTGACTGCGCTTGTCTGCGGCGAGCGGTTCAATGAGAAAGACTACGCCGCGCAGCTCTCCGAGCTGGAACTGTAAGGAGGGCCGATATGAAACAAAAAACTTTGACTGGCCTGCGGGCTGGCGTTTATCGGGAAAGCAGCAATCAAAAAAGTGCGCTGCTTGACCTCCTTGCCAGCGTCTTGATTTTCCTCGCGCTTGCCGCAGTTTGTTACACGGTAAGCGGCTTCTCTGCAATGCTCTGGCTGCTGGGCGCGGGTATTCTGACTTGCATTGCAGCCGCAATCATCCGGCATTTCCAAAAAACGAAGCTGCTGTTCCCCATTCTGTTGGCGGCACTGCTGCTCGTTGTCCTGTTTGCACGAAATCCGCTGCTGAACGGCTTCGGCGCGGCATGGAACACGCTGCGTGACCTTTGGGCGGCGGAAAAAGGCATCCTCCTGCCGCTGGCGGAAACAAACGGCTCCGGCCTCTGGCTGGCTGGGATCGTGAGTGGCATTCTGCTTGCGATGGTGAGTGTCGCGCTCTCGCGCGTACCGACACTGACGGCGGTTTTACTGGCAACCTTGAGTGTAGCGGCAGCATTCATGCAGCCGGGCTTCCTGCTCCTTGCAGCGGCAGCGATTGCTCTTCTGATGCTGACATGGCAGAAAAACAAAAACGCCGTCTCGGCGGCGAGCTTCCTGATTGTGGGCGTGATCGTGGCGGGCATAGCCGCAATTTCTCTGCAAACAGGCACGATGCAGGCCCTTTCGGAAAATGCGAAGAACGCTTTGCACTACTGGCGCTACGAAAAAGCGGGAGAAGTCCTGCCGGAGGGCAATCTGTCCGAGCTGGTTACAAAGACAGAAAGCACAGATGCGATTCTGTCTGTCACGGCGGACACAGCGCAGACGCTCTATCTGCGCGGCTTCGTCGGCGACAGCTATGAAAACGGCGTATGGTCTGCGCTGGACGCGGAAGCCGCCGCAGAGGAAAAAGACCTCTTTTACTGGCTGTATCAGTCCGGCTTCTATCCGCAGAGCCAGTTGGCTTCTGCTGCCCGGCTGATGGGCAATTACCGGTCCGGCAGCGTCAGTGTGCAGAATCTTACCGGATGCAGTCTGTACCGCTACGAGCCGTGCACGATTCTTCCGGAACGCGCATGGCTGGCAAGAAACAAAATTCAGCCGTCCGCAGTCGAAACGAGCGGTCTGCGCGGTGAACGCGGCTATTCCTATGAGACGGTTTCGGATGCGCAGACGCTGCTGCCGGAGCTGCTGGACTTTTTGCAGAATGACACGTCGGACGGCGTGAAATCGTACTTACAGATGGAAAGCGCGTACCGGGAGTTCGTATATTCCTATGCGCTGACTGTTCCCGCGGAGTCCCGCGCGCAGCTTGGCGCGGTGCTGGATAGCTGCTGTGAAAGCTACGGCCCGGCAGACGACTTGACAAAAGAACAGGCGCAGACGGCGGCGCTGGCCTTTTTGGAGCGCTGCTTTGACGGAAGCGGTGATATCGCGCTGCCGCTGGCGGATACCGCGGACGGCACGACGTACCAATACGCGACCGTTGCGGCTTTAGCCCTCCGCTATTACGGCATCCCTGCCCGCTATGTCGAGGGGTATACAGTAAAAACCACTGAGAATGAACCGACAAGCGTAGATGCAAGCGCCGCAGGCGCATGGGTCGAGGTGTATCAGGACGGCATCGGCTGGCTGCCCCTGGCGCTGACACCGGGCCTTGAAGACCTCTCCGCCGAGCAGACCGAGAGCGGCATCAAGCCGGTCGGCGCAGGCAAGGAAGGCAACGGCGACGGCCCGCGCGTAACAGAGGGTCAGGAGCTGGAACAGGACGATGCAGAGCCGGACAACTCGGAGGACAACACCCCGGACGGCGGCCAGCGCACCGGACTTCTCCATAAGCCCGCGTTCTGGACCATCCTCGTTGCCGCGCTGCTGCTTCTGCTGCTTGCGGCTGTCTTCATCCGTCACGCGGTCATCCTCAAAAAGCGAAACGAAGCATTCACGCAGGAAGACCAGTCCGCCGCAGCCGCCTGCCTGTTTACAGACTGCGCGGCGCTGCTGGCCGCGATGGGCCTCAAGCGCGGCACAGGCTCCATGCTGGAGCTCTGCGGGGACATGAAAGAGCGTTTTGGCGAGGAAGCTGCTTCCCGTCTGCGCGACATGACGATGCTCAACGCACGGGCGCTGTTTTCTGCAAAAGCGCTCACAAATGAGGAGCGGACAAGCATGGAACAGTTCCATGCGTCCGTCCTTGACCTGCTGAAAACCCACACAAACTGGCCGAGAAAGCTGCGGCTGAAATGGCTGGATTGCCTGTACTGATGGGAGGAATCTTGATGAAACTGAAACGAATGACCGCCGCATTGCTCCTGCTTGCCATGCTCCTGTCCTGCCTGCCGCTCGGCGTGCTGGCAGCGGACGCAGAGCCGGTCGAAGAGCCGGGAACCGTAGACGCTGTGCCCGTAGAGGATACCGGCACGGAAGAAATTGCAGAGGAACCTGTGGAAGAAGCCGCAATTTCGACACAGGCGGTCAATGCAAACAATTACTTCTATTTCTCCGCCGAAACAGCAAGTAAACTGCTCATTGCGCCGGTGCGGCTAGCCTTTACGGACGGCCAGACCATCCGGCAGGCGCTGAACGCCAGTAAATACAGCTTTACGACGGACGCCAGCACCGGCTTTATTTCGGCAATCGAGGGCGTCATCGGCAACTATATCTACGGCAGCACGCCAAGTGACGTTTCCATTGACAGCGCTGCCAATACCGTGACGCATTTCAGATTCAGTGAAGCTATGAACAGCACCCCGTCTTCCGGCCTGCAAACGCTGATGCAGGTCATGGCGGACTATCTGGAAGAAGATTCCGATGTGCAGAATGCCGCGGCGAAGGAATATCAGACGGCGCTGGACGGCTATCTGGGTGTTGCCAGTGAGAACGCGCAGAGCTATGCAAATGCGATCACGGCAAAGATCAACGCCTATAAAGACGGCCAGAAAACCCAGTATACCGTGACCTTCTCCGGTTATTCCGGCGATAGCTATACTGTGTCCGCCGTCAATGACTATGGGAAGCAGTTTACAGACCCCAACCGTACCGGTACGCTCCAACTCCCGGCGGGCGGCTACACCTTCTATGTCCGGCAGGAGAACCGGATGGTCTCCGGGAAGATCACGGTCAGCAAGGCAATGACGGTCAGTGCCAGCCTGCCCAGCGGCGACTGGTTCAATGAGAGCAGTCTGAAAATTTCCAGCGGCTATGACGCGGATTTCGATGCAAACTGCTATGCGTATACGCTGACAGACCATACCGCGACCGTGCAGGTGCCGGACAGCTTTACGGGCCGCCTGTATCCGTATTTTGAACTGAGCACTACCGGTGCAAAGGTCAAGGCAGTCTACACGGATGTAAGCGGCGCGGCCAGAGAAAAGGACATCCCGGCCAAGTCCAAGGCGACCAGCATCGACAATGCGCTCTCCCGCGGTGCGGCAGGCAGTACGGTCATTCTCCGCGCCAGCAAGACAGGTTCAGACAACTATACGCAGAGCATGGATCTGACGCTCCGGCTCGACCGTATGCCGACGCTCGGCAGTCTGCGCGTGACCAACGCCGCCGGAACGGCGCAGGCCGCGACGGAGCGCTTCTCCAGCACCAAGACGGAATATACTTATAAGATCCTCGATTCCGAAAAAACACTGAAAATTTATCCGACTGCTACGGTTTCCGGGTCTTCCATCACGGTCAACGGAAACGCGCTGGACGCAGACGGCAGCGTGACCGTAACGGTCTCCGGTGAAACGACGGTTTCAATTCAGGTTTCCTCTGGAAGCTATGCGACGACCTACACGCTGACGATCCAGCCCGGTCAGGGCAAGAAGATCACGTTTGCAACGGCCAGCGATGTTGACCTGACAGTTGTGAATAAAAATGGCGAGGAACTGGCTTATACCAAAACGCTCGGCGCCGGGAATACGATCAACTATCTCTATACGCTTGTGCCGGGCGAGGACTACTCGTATGTTGCAACGCAGGGCACCTACTATCACGCGAAAAAATCCTTCACACTTGGCAATAATGAAATCATTCAGGTTTCTGTCAAACAGGAGGACTGGCTAACGTCTCTTGCACTCAGCAGTGCTGCCGATGAAAAGTACAAGGGGGATATCGAGTTATCACCGAGCTTTGCAAAGTCTGTGCATACCTATACGGCTACGGTTCCGGACAACTCCAGTTCCGTCTATGTATGGAGGACGAACAGCAGGGGCAGTTGTACGGCAGTTTATAGTATGCTGAGTACAGCCTCGGACTGCGGAAAAACGAACGAGGTCACACTGGAAAGCCGATTTGAAGGCGATGGCCTTGCAAAAGTTTTGCTTCCGGGCAGTGCGTATGGCAACACAGTTACCATTCGCGTAACCTACACGGATAATACAGACGGTGTGACCTACTATACAGATTATATTGTTTCATTGGAGCGCAGCCTGAGCCTGAAAAATATCAGCGCAAGCTATAGCGGCAGTTCGCTTCCGCTCCAGAGAAAAAACAGTCAGCAGACAGGCTACAGTCTGGATGAAAAAGAATACAGCATATTGATCCCTGCGGCTGCAACGACGTTGGATCTGCTGCTACAAAAGCATACAGAAAGCCCGAAGTACGGTGACACGGACAATGGTTATGTGATCACGGTAAACGGGAAGCCGGTTTCTTCAAAAGGCACCGCAACTGTGAATCTGACTGGCAATGAGGAAGAGGAAACTGTTCAAATCAAGGTTACGAATCAATATGCCCCCGGTACTTCCAGCGATTATATCATCACAGTAAAAAAGGCAGCAACGACTGCCGTTACATTCCAGACAGATCCGCAGAATGCTTTGATCTATATTTACGAACAGGGTGCAGGAAATCGTGTCTGGCCGGCAGACGATGGGAGCTATGCACTATCAGAAGGTTTCAATTATTATTGCAGTATCTCACTGTACGGATATGCCGCAAAGGCAGGTACGCTGCAAATCGCGAATGAAAACGGTCAGACTGTCCTGCATTTTGACGGGGAAGATTATACAAATCTCTCCGCGGTACCGGTCACACTTCAGGCAGCGGCAGAAAATCCGGAAATCGACCGTGATCTTGATACCGAATGGTCAAATTTCCGCGGCACGGACAGCAACAACGGTATTACAAACGCAAAAACGCCGGTCAGCGCGGCGGACGGTATGCTCTACTGGGCTTCTCCACTGGGCAAGGGATGGGATAATGGCGCGGTCAGCAGCCCCATCCTTGTGGACGACTGCCTGATTGTCTATGCCGGTGAGCACATTTACCGTGTAAATAAGGCGACCGGTGCAATAGAAGCCACGGGCGATATGGCGGGTGCGTCCAGCTTTGCCATCAACGGCCCGACTTATGCGGACGGCATCCTGTTGGTCGGCTTGTCCAATGGCCGGATTCAGGCTTTCAACGCAAAAACGCTGGAATCTCTGTGGCTCTATACAGACCCGGTTGGCGACCAGCCAAACTGCCCGATTGCAATCTTGAATGGCTATGCTTACACGGGCTTTTGGAACGGCGAAAGCGAAGACGGCTGCTTCGTGTGCATTTCTCTGACGGATGAAGATCCGGAAAACGAGATGGAAGAGAAAGCTGCGACATGGCGCATGACACAAAACGGCGGCTTCTATTGGGCCGGGGCCTATGCCTGCGGTGACTTCGTTATGGTCGGCACAGATGATGGCGAGGCACAGTGCTCTTATCTCTATTTGCTTGACCCGTTGACAGGCAAAGTCCTGGACGCGAAGAGCGGCCTCGATGGTGATATCCGCAGTACGATCTGCTATGACAAAGACACTGATGCGTACTATTTCACGTCAAAAGGCGGAAGTTTTTACAGAGTAAAGGTTCAAAACAAAGTGATTACCGACTGTGATTCGCTGACGTTAAAGAATGGAATTCAGGATGAGTTGGCTATGAGTACCTCTACGCCGGTCGTCTATAATGGCCGCGCGTATATCGGCGTCAGCGGAACGGGCCAGTTTACAGCATACTCCGGTCACAACATCACGGTTATCGATCTGGCAAACTGGAAAATTGCGTATAGCGTAGAGACGCAGGGCTATCCGCAGACGAGCGGCCTTCTGACGACAGCCTATGAGCAGGACCCCGGATATGTCTATGTCTACTTTATCGACAACTATACGCCGGGAACGTTCCGTGTCCTGCGTGACAAGCCGGGGCAGACAAAAGCGGATTATCTGACAACAGAGACTTTCAATGGAGTAACATATCGAACAGCCTATGCGCTGTTTACACCGTTTGACAAGCAGGCGCAGTATGCCATTTGCAGCCCGATCACAGACAGCGACGGCACGCTCTACTTCAAAAACGATTCCGGCTATCTGATGGCGTTCGGCAGAAGCATTGAAAAGATCGAGGTCACAACGATGCCCAAAAAGACGAAGTACGCAGCCGGTGAGACCTTTGACAAAACCGGCATGGTCGTGACGGCGACGCTTACGGACGGTTCGACGCGCGATGTGACCGATATGGTGTCCGCCCCGTCGGAGCCTCTGGCAGACGGCACGGAGGAGATCACGCTGGAGTTTGGCCGCGGGCAAACTATGTACCGGAATCTGCCGGCCGGCGATAAGATGAGCACCGGCAATAACGTTACCTCGATTACGACAACGATTCCGATCCATGTGGGTGATACGACCGAAACCGGTGCGCTCACGGACGATATCACATGGAGCTTCCGCCCGGCGGCAAATACGCTTTCTATTGACGGCGAGATCCCGGAAGGGCATAAGGTCCTGATCGCCTGCTATGATGAAAACGGAATGCTGACAAAGCTGGAGGTGCTGACCATCAGCGGCAGTGTGAAGTTGCCGGACAGCGCAAGAATTCGCGTATTCTATATTGACGGAGACAGTAAGCCGCTCTGTGCCGCCGCAACGGTTCTCGAATGATAAGGAGATGCAGCGCATGAAACGATCTGGTTCTAAATTACTTTGTATCCTGCTCCTGCTTTCTCTGCTGCTCTCCCTGACCGCCTGCGGCAAACCGGAAACACAGCTTGAAAAAACGGCTGGCTATCTGCAAGCGCAGATCGCCGAGCCGGGGACAGGTTCTGTTGGCGGAGACTGGCTGATTTTCGGGCTGGCGCGTTCCGGTGTGAAGGTTCCGCAGAAATACTTTGACGCCTATTACGAAAATGTAGAAGCGGCAGTCCGGGAGAAGAACGGTGTGTTGAGTGACCGGAAATACACCGAATATTCTCGCACGGTGCTGGCGCTGACGGCTATCGGGAAAAATCCCGCTGATGTGGCCGGATTTGACCTTCTCAAACCGCTTGCCGACTTTGAACAGGTCACCAGGCAGGGCATCAACGGCACGATCTTCGCGCTGCTGGCGCTGGACAGCGGGAACTATGAAATTCCGGAGAATCCGGACGCCGCCGTGCAGGCGACGCGGCAGATGTATGTGGACGAGCTGCTTGCGCGGGCGCTGCCGGACGGCGGCTGGACACTGACCGGTGGGGAGCCGGACGTGGATATTACGGCAATGACGTTGCAGGCGCTTGCCAAATACCGCGACCAGGCGGACGTGACGGCAGCCGTGGAGCGCGGTCTTGCAGTCCTTTCCTCCTTGCAGGAGCCGGACGGCGGGTATGTCTCGTGGGGGTCCAGCAACAGCGAATCGGTCGCGCAGGTGATCGTGGCGCTGACGGAGCTCGGCGTTCCGCTGGATGACGAGCGCTTCACGAAGAACGGAATTACCGTCGAAGACGCGCTTCTGCGCTTCGCGCAGGAAAACGGCGCGTTCGTGCATGTGCGTGACGGCAGCGGCGGTGACGACGGCATGGCGACCGAGCAGGCGTTTTACGCGCTGGCCGCCATCCATCGTGCCGAGACGGGCGAAACCACACTCTATGACATGACGGATGTGATGCAATGAAGCAGCTTTACAGACTGGCCACGCTCCTTCTGGCGCTTCTGCTCCTTTGCGGGTGCGCGGCGGGAAACGGCTACGGCAAGCCCGAACGAAAGGAGGGTCAGGATCAGTACCTGACCGATCCCGTTCCGGAGGGCAAGCCGCAGCCCGTCGAGCCGCAGAACGTGACGGTCGGTGATACGGAGTACACCTGTACGATCTCCATTTCCTGCGCGTCAATTCTGGAGCACATGGAGCTGTGCGACAAGGAGAAGGCCGAACTGGTGCCGGAGGACGGCTGGCTGCTGAAGCCTGTGGAGGTCACGTTTCAGGAGGGGCAGAGCGTCTTTGACGTGCTCCAGCAGGTCTGCCGGGAGAATAAGCTCCACATGGAGTTTTCCATGACGCCGATCTACAACTCCGCCTACATTGAGGGCATTGGAAACCTCTACGAATTTGACTGCGGGGAAACGTCTGGCTGGATGTACAAGGTCAACGACTGGTTCCCGAATTACGGATGCAGCCGCTACCAGCTTCAAAACGGCGACGTCGTGGAGTGGGAATACACCTGCGAACTGGGCAAGGACATTGGCGGCGGCTATGCGGCAGGCGGTGAAACATGAAAAACAGAGATACCTTCTCCGGCTATCATCCAACAGTCAATTTTCTCTATTACGCACTCGTTCTGCTCTTTTCCATGTGCCTCATGCACCCGGTCTATCTGGCGATCTCGCTGACCGGGGCACTGGCATATGACATTTATTTAAAAGGCCGGAAGGCCGTGCGCTTCGCTGTCATGGGCTTGCTGCCCATGGCAGTGCTTGCAGCGCTGGTCAATCCGGCCTTTAACCATGAGGGCGCGACGATTCTGACGTATCTGCCCTCCGGGAATCCGCTGACGCTGGAATCCATGCTTTATGGCGCTGCGGCTGCGGTCATGCTGGCAAGCGTCGTTCTCTGGTTTTCCAGCTACAACGAGATTATGACCTCAGACAAGTTTGTGTACCTGTTCGGGCGCGTGATCCCGGCGCTGTCGCTTGTTCTGTCCATGGTTTTGCGGTTTATTCCGAAATTCAAGGCGCAGATGCAGACGGTTTCGGAGGCGCAGGCGTGTATCGGACGCGATGCGAAAAATGGGAGTGTGTTCCGCCGTGTCGGAAATGCCGTCAAAATTTTCTCGATCATGGTCACATGGTCGCTCGAAAATGCCATTGAAACGGCGGATTCCATGCGCTCACGCGGCTATGGCCTGCCGGGGCGCACGGCGTTTTCGATCTATCGCTTCGATGACCGCGACAAGGCTGCGCTTGCGTGGCTGATTTTTTGCGGGGCGTATCTCGTTTCCGGCTGGATGGCGGGCGGGACGTATTTCCGGTATTATCCGACGATAAAAGCTGCCGCATTCACGCCGATGACGGTGAGCTTCATGCTCGTGTATCTCGCGCTGGTGCTGACACCGATGATGCTCGACCGAAGGGAGGACAGGCAGTGGAACTCTTTGCAATCAAACATCTGAATTTCACATATCCCGAACAGGAGCAGAACGCGATTTCCGATTTCTCGCTGTCCGTCCGGCCGGGAGAATTTCTGGTGCTCTGCGGCCCGTCCGGGTGTGGGAAATCGACGCTTTTGCGGCAGATGAAAACTGTGCTTGCGCCGCACGGACGAAGAAGCGGGCAAATCCTGTTTGACGGAAAGCAGCTTGATGAACTGTCCCAGCGCGAACAGGCCGAGAAGATCGGCTTTGTGCAGCAAAGCCCAGAAAATCAGATCGTCACGGATAAGGTCTGGCACGAGCTGGCGTTCGGGCTGGAATCGCTCGGCTATGACACGCCCACGAGCCGCCGCCGCGTTGCAGAAATGGCGTCGTTCTTCGGGATTCAGGAATGGTTCTACAAGCCGGTCACGGAGCTGTCCGGCGGACAGAAGCAGCTTTTGAATCTTGCGTCTGTGATGGTCTTGCAGCCGAAGGTGCTGATTCTCGACGAGCCGACGAGCCAGCTTGACCCGATTGCGGCGTCGGATTTTTTGGCTACCCTTGGCAAGATCAACCGGGAGCTTGGCACGACGATCATTCTGACGGAGCATCGTTTGGAAGAAGCGTTCTCCTTCGCCTCGCGTGTTGCCGTCATGGACGGCGGCAGGCTGCTTTGCACCGGAACACCCGCCGAGGTGGGCGCGGAATTAAAGTCCAGCGGGAACGCGATGTTTTTGGCCATGCCTACCGCCATGCGCATCTGGGCAGCGACGGATTCCGAGGCAGCCTGCCCGATCTCTGTCTGTGATGGGCGTAACTGGCTGCTGGATTACGCAAAAAAGCACGAACTGAAACCGATTCCCGAAGAAACAAAAAACACGCCTGACACGGAAACCGTCGTGTCGGCGCGGGAGCTCTGGTTCAAATATGACAAGGATTTGCCGGATGTGGTAAAAGGTCTGTCGCTGGAGCTGCGAAAGGGCGAATTTCTCGCCCTGCTCGGCGGCAACGGCACGGGCAAGACCACCACGCTCAAGCTGCTGGCAAGCCTGAAAAAAGCGTATCGCGGGGAATTAAATATAACCGGCACTGTCGGAATGCTGCCGCAGAACCCGCAGACGCTGTTTGTGAAAGCCACGGTGCGCGAGGACTTATTGGAGATTTTACCAAAATCCGAACGGAAAACCGAGCGGCTTGCACAAGTCGTTTCGCTCTGCAAGCTGTCGGAATTGCTTGACCGCCATCCCTATGATTTATCTGGCGGCGAACAGCAGCGCGCAGCGCTGGCAAAAATTCTGCTTCTGAATCCGGACATTTTACTTCTTGACGAGCCGACGAAGGGATTGGACGCGGAATTCAAGCAGACGTTTGGGCAGATTTTAAGGACGCTGCAAGCGTCTGGCGTGGCAATTCTCATGGTCAGCCATGACATCGAATTCTGCGCGAAGTATGCGGACAGGTGTGCCCTGTTTTTTGACGGCAATATCGTCACCGAGGCTGCGCCGCGCGTGTTTTTCAGCGGCAACAGCTTCTACACGACCTCCGCGAACCGCATTGCGCGCGATGTGCTGCCGGAAGCCGTTACGCCCGAAGACGTAATCGCGGCCTGCGGCGGCGCGGTCGAGCCGGAACCGGCGCTGCCGGAGTATCAGCGCATTCCGCCCGCACCGGAGAAGGAATCCCAAGCGCTGAAAAAACTCCCGATCTGGCGCAAGGTGCTTGCCGCCGTGTCCGGTCTTGCGTCACTGGCGCTGATCGTGCAGGCCATTGGTGTGACCGATTTAACAAAGCTGGTGGACGCGGGTGGACTGACAACGCTTGCGGGCGGCCAACTCAAGCTCTACGGCATTCTGCTTCTCTCGCTGCTCGTGTTTGCACTGTCCATTGGCCGCAAGGCGGACAGGCCGGATTATCTCATCCAGACGCCCGTTGAAAAGCGAAAGCTGAGAAAACGCACGATCCTTGCGACGGTTTTGATCCTTCTGCTCATTCCGCTGACGCTGTTCATCGGCGTGTACTGTTTCGGCGGGAAACGGTACTATTTCATTTCGCTGCTCATTCTGCTCGAATGTATGCTGCCGTTCTTCCTCATCTTCGAGGGCCGCAAACCGCAGGCGCGGGAATTGGTGCTGATTGCTGTGCTCGTTGCCTTGAATGTCGCGGGCCGCGCCGCGTTCTTCATGCTGCCGGAGTTCAAGCCAGTCGTGGCAATGACGATTCTGGCAGGCGTAGCCTTCGGCGGAGAAACAGGGTTCCTTGTTGGGGCCATGACCATGCTTGTCTCGAATATGCTGTTCTCCCAAGGGCCGTGGACGCCGTGGCAGATGTTCGCAATGGGCATCATCGGCTGGCTGGCAGGAATTCTGTACCGCAAGGGCGTTCTGCGGCGGTCGAAGCTCAGCCTCTGCATTTTCGGCGTGATTGCCTCGACTGTGATCTTCGGCGGCATTATGAATCCCGCGTCGGCACTTATGTGGTCGAATACAGTCAACTGGAAGATCATCATGAGCTACTATGTCACCGGCATCCCGGTCGATCTGGTACGCGCGGTCGCTACGTTCGTCTTCCTCTGGCTCGGCGCGGAGCCGATGCTGGAAAAGCTGGACAGGGTCAAAACAAAATACGGCTTAGCGGAGTAAATTGTCGATAGCATTTCCATCTGTATGGAAGTGATAGGGCAAAGCTATAAAAACGAATGCGGCCCCGGCTCGGTTCAATTCCGAGTCGGGGCCGCCGTATGTCCATCAGAAATCCATGTCAAGCCGCTTTCCGAAATCGCAGGCCGTTTGCCCTCACAGACAGCTCCTGCGAGAGAAGGCGCAGCGTTTCAAATTCGTCGTCGAGACCGTCGAGTTCCCGGCGGAGAATTTCTTCATAGTGCTGCTTCTTCTGCTCCAGCGTGGCAATTTTGTTCACCCACCGCTCCATAACAGCGGGGCTGCGGCTGCCGCTCTGGATGAGATAGTCGGCCTTTTCCTGATACAGCGCG
>ERZ1106939.451-NODE-451-length-36762-cov-19.583949_pt1 | contig 36762 bp, 34 predicted proteins | sample MGYA00403669_ERZ1106939 | MGnify/ENA primary metagenome ERZ1106939 (study PRJEB35170, sample SAMEA104062447) | human gut metagenome | biome: human gut; feature: human-associated habitat; material: faeces | place: Denmark | collected 2012-09-28 ...
TGGGGATGGACAATACCGCCAATCTCCTTAAACCCATTGTACAGCTCCACATGGGTGGCGGTGTCAGAGGAAGGGTTCATCTCCCCCTCCACCTTATTGCCCTCCAAACGATACCCGATCTCCAGAAGGAAAGGGAACGGATAGGCTCTCAGCGTGTCCGGGGTACTTTCCAGCGCGAAACGCAACTCGTTCTCCGCCTCATCAATCAACGTAAAATCCATATCCCGCGCAAAGCCGTGCTGCGACAGCGGATACACGGTTCCCTCGTTCCGATACTCGGCCTTCCATACGCTCCCGACGATCGGGAACAATACCGGGGAATGACGTTTCCAGAAAGCGGGGTCCGCTTGCCAGAGATACTCCTTTCCCGTAGCGTTCGCTACGATACTACTCAACTCCGCTCCATGTTCGGAGACACGGATCGTTAGTTCTTGATTTGATACTGTCTTCATTCCTTATGATAAGTTTAGTAATTGTTCGGCGGGAAGTCCCTTGCTTTTCAAGAAACCGTTCAAAGTCCCGAATAATAAGGGCTGTCGCCGGAAATCTTCCAGATAAACCCGTTTCAGGCAGCGCGAAAAGCCGCCCGAGGCGTAGCGCTCGCTCTCGAGCGTCCGCACCGTGTGCTCCAGCGTCTCCGCCGCGCCCCGCGCGGGCACGATCACCGCCGTCTCGCTGCGCACCCGCTCGCGCGGATGCGTCAGCGCCGTAACGGTGAACCATACGATCGTCGCCAGCCCCACCGCGGCAAGCGCCGCGATCACGCCGTCCTGCAAAAGCTGCATTTCTCCACCCCTCTCGCGCCAGCTTATGAAAAACCGCCGAAAAGGGTGCGAAACCGCTTATAAAACCTTCTTCAAATACTGTCCCGTGTAGGACGCCTCACACGCCGCGACCTCCTCCGGCGTGCCGCAGGCAACGAGCGTACCGCCGCCGCTGCCGCCCTCGGGGCCGAGGTCGATGAGATAGTCCGCCGATTTGATGACGTCCAGATTGTGCTCGATGACGAGCACCGTGTTGCCCGCGTCGGTCAGCTTCTGCAAGACCTCTAAGAGCTTTCGCACATCGTCCGTGTGCAGGCCGGTGGTCGGCTCGTCGAGGATATAGATGGTGCGTCCCGTCGCGCGCTTCGATAGCTCGGTCGCGAGCTTCACGCGCTGCGCCTCGCCGCCCGAGAGCGTGGTGGAGGACTGTCCGAGCTTGATATACCCCAGTCCCACGTCGCGCAGCGTCTCGAGCTTGTTCGCCAGCTTCGGCAGGTCGCGGAAGAACTCCAGCGCCTCCTCCACCGTCATCTCCAGCACATCCGCGATGCTCCTGCCCTTATAGTGGACCTCCAGCGTCTCGCGGTTGTAGCGTTTGCCCTTGCACACCTCGCAGGGAACGTAAATATCCGGCAGGAAGTGCATCTCGATCTTGAGCTGACCGTCGCCGCCGCAGGCCTCGCAGCGTCCGCCGCGCACGTTGAAGCTGAAGCGCCCCGCGTTGTAGCCCCTCGCCTTCGCGTCCGGCGTGGAGGCGAACAGGTCGCGGATGTCATTAAAGAGATTGGTATATGTCGCTGGGTTCGAGCGCGGCGTGCGCCCGATGGGACTCTGGTCGATGCAGATGACCTTGTCCAGATTCTCCTCGCCCTCGATGGCGCGGTGCTTTCCCGCGTGCGCCTTCATGCGGTTGAGGTCCGCGCCCAGCTTTTTGTAGATGATCTCGTTGACGAGCGAGCTTTTGCCGCTGCCGGAGACGCCCGTCACGCAGGTAAACGTTCCGAGCGGAACGCTCACGTCGATGTTCTTGAGGTTATTTTCCTGCGCCCCGCGCACGGTGAGGAGCTTGCCGTTCCCCGCGCGGCGCGTTTTCGGCGTTTCGATCTTCTTTCTCCCGCTCAGATACTGACCGGTCAGGCTCGCCTCGTTCGCCATGACCTCCGCCGGCGTGCCCGCCGCGACGACGCACCCGCCATGGACGCCCGCCCCCGGGCCGATGTCCACGATATAGTCTGCCGCACGCATCGTGTCCTCGTCGTGCTCGACCACGATCAGCGTATTGCCGAGGTCGCGCAGACGCTTGAGCGTCGCGAGCAGCTTGTCGTTGTCGCGCTGGTGCAGTCCGATGGACGGCTCGTCGAGGATATACAGCACACCCATCAGGCTGCTGCCGATCTGTGTGGCAAGCCGGATGCGCTGGCTCTCGCCGCCGGAGAGCGTCGCGCTCGCGCGCGAAAGCGTCAGATAGTCCAGACCGACCGACTGCAAAAAGCCGAGGCGGTTTTTGATCTCCTTCAAAATGCGCTCGCCGATACGCAGCTGCTGCTCGGTAAGCGCGAGGGAATCGACAAACGCGATCTCCTCCGTCACGCTCATGCGCGTGAACGCGTCGATGTCCATGCCGCCGACCGTCACCGCCAGCGACTCGCGCCGCAGCCTGCGGCCCTGACACGCGGGGCAGGGGCACTCACTCATGCACTCCTCCAGCTCCGCGCGCACGCTCTCGCTCTGCGTCTCCTGATAGCGGCGTTCAAGGTTGTTGACGATGCCCTCAAACGGCTGGTAGAGCACGCCCTTGCCGCGCGGCTGGTCGTAGTGCAGCTCCAGCTTTTCGCCCTTCGTGCCGTAGAGGATCACGTCCATGACCTCCGGCGAGAGTTTTTCCACCGGCTCGCGCAGCGAGAAATGATATTTCTTCGACAGCGCGTCGAAGTACATCCTCGAGATGCCGTCGCCGCGCACATTGTTCCACCCCGACGCGCAGATAGCCCCGTCGAGGATGGAGAGCGTCTTATTCGGAATGACCAGCTCCGGATCGACCTTGAGCTGGCTGCCGAGGCCCGTACAGGCCGGGCACGCGCCGAAGGGATTGTTGAACGAGAACATCCGCGGCGTCAGCTCCTCGATGGACACGCCGCAGTCCTCGCAGGCGTAGTTCTGCGAGAACAGAATATCCTGCTCGGGATTGAGCACGTTGATGAGCACCAGTCCGCCCGAGAGCGCCGCGGCAGTCTCCGCCGAGTCGCTCAGGCGATGCACCACATCGGGCTTTAGAATAAGGCGGTCCACCACGACCTCGATGCTGTGCTTGATGTTCTTTTCGAGCTTGATCTCCTCGCTCAGATCGTACATACTCCCGTCCACACGCACGCGGACATAGCCGGACTTGCGCGCATCCTCGAAAACTTTGGCGTACTCGCCCTTCTTTCCGCGGATGACCGGCGCCATCACCTGAATACGTGTGCCCTCGCCCAGCGCCATCACCTGATCCACGATCTGGTCGATGGTCTGCTGCTTGATCTCTTTTCCGCAGTTCGGGCAGTGCGGCGTGCCGACCCGCGCCCAGAGAAGGCGCAGATAGTCGTAGATCTCCGTCACCGTACCCACCGTCGAGCGCGGATTCTGCGAGGTCGTTTTCTGGTCGATGGAGATGGCGGGGGAGAGGCCGTCGATGTAGTCCACGTCGGGCTTTTCCTTCTGCCCGAGAAACATCCGCGCGTAGGACGACAGGCTTTCCACATACCGCCGCTGTCCCTCGGCATAAATGGTGTCAAACGCCAGCGAGCTTTTTCCGCTGCCGGACAGTCCCGTGATGACGGTCAGCTTGTCGCGCGGGATGCTCACATCAATGTTCTTGAGGTTGTTCTCCCGCGCGCCCTTGACAATGATATTTTCCTGCATAGTTTACCTTTTGCTCCTGTTTATTTGTGTCGAGACCGGTTTTCGGTCATAGCATACACAAATCATTTTTTAATGTCAATCCTTGTATAAATCAATATAAATTCCGCTTTTTCCGAACCTTTCCGTTCGTTACTCCACGATGATATCCGCCGTCTCCGCGCGCACCAGTCCCATCAGGTCGGTGGGCTTGACCTCCACCTGATAACCGATCTTCCCCGCGGACACGATGACCGTCGGCAGGTTTTCCACCGAGCTGTGGAAAACCGTCGGAAACAGCTTCTTCATGCCCACCGGCGAGCAGCCGCCGTGAACATAGCCCGTGAGCGGCAGCAGCTCCTTCTGGTGGAGCATCTCGATGCTCTTCTCGCCCACGGCCTTCGCCGCCTTCTTGAGATCAAGGCTCTCCGCCACCGGCACGTCGAACACATAATACTGCCCGCTCGCGCCCCGCGCCACCAGCGTCTTAAAGACCTGCGCGGGATCAAAGCCCATGCTTTTCGCGACGGTCACGCCGTCCACCGCCACGCCCTCCTCGTGCGGATAGCTGTGCGCGGTATAAGCGATCTTCTTCTGCTCGAGAGCGCGCATCACATTCGTCTTTTCTTCCTTATTCTTTGCCATCTTCGTTCACCTCAATACATACACGCAGGCGAGGATGCACCCCAGCCCTAAAAATACCATCAAGCTCACCGGCTCGCCGAAGGCGAGGATGCCCACGAACGACGCGACCACCGGCTCCAGACTCGCCAGAATGCTCGCCTTGCCGCTCTCGACCCTGGCAAGGCCGTTCGTATACAGCAGATACGGCAGCACCGTCGAAATGACGATCAGCCCCAGCGCGACGAGGACCATTCTGCCATCCGCGAACACCGTGCGCATCTCGCCCGCGTCGAGCAGGAAGAGCGAGCCGAGCCCGCCGAACACGAACGTCCAGTACACCACGGTGAACGGCGTATAGTGCCGCAGGCCGAACGGCGCGAAGATGGAGTAGAGCGCGTAAAGGAAGCCCGCGCCCAGTCCGAACAGCACGCCCACCGCCGTCACGCTCGCGTCCCCGCTCCATACGCCCGTCACAAACGAGCAGCCGAGCAGCGCCAGCGCCAGCGCCAGGAGATTCTTCCTGGTGATCCTTTCGCGGAACACCGCCGCGCTCATCAGCACGACCATCGCCGGCGCGGTGTAGAGCAGAATGGCGCTCACCGCCAGCGAGCACAGCTCCTGACACTTGAAGTAGCACAGCGTAAAAAAGACCATGCTCACCACACCCGTGCCGAAAAAGATGGGCAGGTGCTTCGCTTTCACATGGAATACGCTCCGCTCGCGCAGCGCGAAAATGAGCGTCAGCAGCACAAGTCCGCCGAAATTGCGGATGACGACGATGTTCGCCGCGCCCATGCCCGCGCGCATCAGAAAGCGGTTGAACAACCCGATGCAGCCCCAACAGGCCGCCGCACCGAGGATATTCAGATAGGGAAGGTATTTTTTCATGGCTTTTTCTCTCTTTATTTTTGTTCCTTGCGCAGCTCGATGATGCGGTCGCGCAGCACGGCGGCATACTCGAACTCGAGCATCCGGCTCGCCTCCTGCATCTGCTTTTCCAATTTCCTGATCTCCTCGTCCCGCTCGCGCTCCGAGAGCTTGCGCTTGCCGCGCCGGCGCGCGCCGTCCTCGTCCTTCTTGGAGATCTCCAGGATCTCGCGCACGTCCTTGCGGATGGTCTGCGGCACGATGCCGTGCTCCTTGTTGTACTTGTCCTGAATGGCGCGGCGTCGCTCGGTCTCATCCATGGCGCGCTTCATCGACGGCGTGACCGTATCGGCGTAGAGAATGACCAGACCGTCCGCGTTTCGCGCGGCGCGGCCGATGGTCTGCACAAGGCTCGTCTCGCTGCGCAGGAAGCCCTCCTTGTCCGCGTCGAGGATGGCGACGAGCGACACCTCCGGCAGGTCGAGGCCCTCGCGCAGCAGGTTGATGCCGACGAGCACGTCGAACTCGCCCAGCCGCAGGTCGCGGATGAGCTCCATGCGCTCGATGGTCTCCACGTCCGCGTGCATATAGCGCACACGCACGCCCACCGTGCGCAGATATTCCGTCAGGTCCTCCGCCATCTTCTTCGTCAGCGTCGTCACAAGCACGCGCTCATTGCGCGCGGCGCGGGCGTTGATCTCGCCCACAAGGTCGTCGATCTGCCCCGTGACGGGCCGCACCTCCACACGCGGATCGAGCAGACCCGTCGGGCGGATGACCTGCTCCACGATCTGCCCCGCGCGCTCGCGCTCATAGTCGCCCGGCGTCGCGGAGACATAGATGCGCTGATGCACACGCTGTTCAAATTCCTCAAACCTGAGCGGGCGGTTGTCATAAGCGCAGGGCAGGCGGAAGCCGTACTGCACCAGCGCGTCCTTGCGCGCGCGGTCGCCGTTGTACATCGCCCGCACCTGCGGCAGCGTGACATGGCTCTCGTCCACAAAGAGCAGAAAGTCCTTGGGGAAGTAGTCGAGCAGCGTCATGGGCGCAGATCCCTCGGGCCGCGCGGAAATGACGCGCGAATAGTTCTCGATGCCCGTGCAGTAGCCCAGCTCACGCATCATCTCGATGTCGTACCTCGTCCGCTGGTGGATGCGCTGCGCCTCCACCGCCTGTCCGTTGTCGGTGAAGAACTTCTCCCGCACCTCCAGCTCGCGTTCGATCTCCTCGATGGCGCGCTCCATCTTGTCCTTCGTCGTCACATAGTGCGACGCGGGATAGATCACCGTGTGCTGCAGGGTCTTCGTCACCACGCCGGTCACGGGCTGGAACTCGCGGATGGCGTCGATCTCGTCGCCGAAGAACTCCACGCGCACCGCGCGGTCACGCCAGTAGGCGGGGTAGATGTCCACCGCGTCGCCGCGCACGCGGAAACGGTTGCGCTCAAAGGCGACATCGTTGCGCTCGTAGCGATCCTCCACCAGACGGCGCAGCAGCTCGTCGCGCTCCATCGTCTGTCCCGGGCGCAGCGAGATCATCAGCTTGGCGAAGTCGTCCGGCTCGCCGAGGCCGTAGATGCAGCTCACGGACGAAACCACGATCACGTCCCGCCGTTCGAGCAGCGCGCAGGTCGCGCTCAGCCGCAGGCGGTCGATCTCCTCGTTCGTCGAGGCGTCCTTGGCGATGTAGGTGTCCGTATGCGGGATATACGCCTCGGGCTGATAGTAGTCGTAGTAGCTGACGAAGTATTCCACCGCGTTTTCAGGGAAAAACTCCTTGAACTCCGCGCACAGCTGCGCGGCGAGCGTCTTGTTGTGCGCCAGCACCAGCGTGGGGCGCTGGACCTTTTCGATCACGCTCGCCATCGTGAAGGTCTTGCCCGAGCCGGTCACGCCGAGCAGCACCTGCTCGTCCAGTCCCAATTCGACACCGCGCGCAAGCGCGGCAATGGCCTCCGGCTGGTCGCCGGTCGCCTGAAAGGGCGCATGGAGCTTGAATTCCATGGTCTGCCTCCTCAATCCAAAAGTCCGTTATCGCGCAGGCACACAAAGTCCCCATCCGCGACGATCACATGGTCCACCAGCTGCACACCGATGTCCGCAAGCGCCCGCTTGATCTGTAAGGTCGTCTGGTTGTCCTCCTTGCTCGGCAGCGCCACGCCGCTCGGATGGTTGTGCGACAGCACCACCAGGCTCGCGTTGGCGTTGAGCGCGTTTTCCACCACCCGGCGCATATTGATCGTCACCTGATCCGGGCTGCCCTCCGCCAATCGGTAGCAGGCGAGCAGCTTGCCCTTCGCGTCCAGACAGGCCTCGTAAAAGACCTCCCGCCGCTCGCCGAGGAACAGCTCGATGAAATACGCGCCGATGTTCTCGCGCGTGTTGAAAATGACCTCATGCCTTCCGCCGCTCGTGCGCACACGGCGGCAGAGCGGGAAGAGCAGCCGGATAAGCGTCGCGGCGTTCTCACCCACGCCCTCGACCTTCTGCAGCTCGTAGGCCGGCGCGGAAAACACGCCCTCGAGCGAGCCGAAGCGCTCGATCAGACGGTGCGCGATGGGGTTCGTGTCCTGCCGCGGAATGGCGTAATAGAGCAGCAGCTCCAACGCCTCATGGTCGGCAAAGGCGTCCAGCCCATGCTCGCGGAACTGCTCCTTTTTTCTCTGTCGGTGCCCCTCGTGTACGCTCATGCGCTCACCCTCTCCGCGTCGTTTTTGAAGTATATTATTGTACCACATTCCGCCGCATAGTACAAGCACTTTTTCAAACAGATGTTCGCTCTGCTTCAAAATTCGGCAACGTCACAAAAGGCGGACGCCCATGGGCGTCCGCCTTTTCCGTTCATTCCAGCTCCAGCATCACGGGGCAGTGGTCACTGCCCATGATCTCGCTCCAGATCTCCGCCTTTTTGATGTGCCCGCGCAACCGCTCGGACACGATGAAATAGTCGATCCTCCACCCCACGTTCCGCGCCCGCGACGCCGCGCGGTAGCTCCACCACGAATAGGCGTCGGCGCGGTCTGGCCAGAGCGCGCGGAACGAATCCACAAAGCCCGCCGCGAGCAGCTCAGTCATCTTCCCGCGCTCCTCGTCGGAAAAGCCGGGGTTGAAGTGGTTCGTCTTGGGATTCTTCAGGTCGATCTCCTCGTGCGCCACATTCAGATCGCCGCAGTACACCACAGGCTTCGTCTGATCCAGCCCGCAGAGGTATTCCCGCAGGTCGTCCTCCCACCGCATCCGATAGGGGAGACGCCTCAGCTCATCCTGCGAGTTCGGCGTATAGCAGCACACAAGGTAGAAGTCCTCGTACTCCGCCGTGATGACGCGCCCCTCGTGCCGGTGCTCGTCGTCGCCGAAATCGTAGGTGACGTTCAGCGGCTCCTTTCTTGTGAGCACCGCCGTGCCGGAGTAGCCAGCCTTGTCCGCGCTGTTGAAATACATCCGGTAGTCCGGCAGCTCGAAGCTCACCTGATGCGGCTGCAGCTTCGTCTCCTGCAGGCAGATCACATCCGCGTCCGCGAGCGCCACAAAATCCAGAAAGCCTTTGTTCAGGCAGGCCCGCAGGCCGTTCACGTTCCACGATACCAGCTTCATGAGGATCGTCCTCCCGTTTCATTTCTCCGCTCCATCATAGCAGAGCTTCGCCCCTGAAAAAAAGAAAGACGCCGTATGGCATCTTTCTTTTTCGCTGCTATTTACTGCTTTGTGCGGTCGTAGGAGACCACCACGCGGCGGTTCGGCTCCGTGCCGATGGAGAAGGTCGTGATGTACTGCGTGTCCTGCAGTGCCGTGTGGATCACGTGGCGCTCGTAGGCGTTCATCGGCTCGAGCGTCACGTTGCGGCGGTACTTGACCACCTTGCCCGCGACCTTCTGCGCCAGACGCTCCAGACTCTCCTCGCGCTTTTCGCGGTAGTTCTCGGCGTCGATCTGCACGCGGGCACGCTTGCTCTCGCCGCCGCGGTTGATGGAATAGTTCGTCAGCTGCTGAATGGCGTCGAGCGTTTCGCCGCGGCGACCGATGAGCGCGCCGAGCTTTTCACCCTCTAAAATGACCTTGTAGCGGTTCTTCTCGACCTCATAGACCTTGACCTCGGCCTTGGCGTCCATGTGCTCGAGCAGACCGGAGAGGAACGTGCGGATCTGCTCGCTCTTCTCGTCGCGGATCTCCTCGCCGAGCACGGCCGGCTCGCGCGGAGCCTTCTCGGCCTTCGGCTCGGCCCTGCGCTCGCCGCGCTTGGCCTCGCGCTCCTGCTTTTCCCTGGCGCGCACTTCCTTCTGCAGCACCTCGGCGCAGTAAACGGGTTTCTTCTCCGCCTTGGGCGCGGCGCTCTTGGGCTCGGGCTTGACCGGCTCCGGCTTCGGCTCCGGCTGACCGTCGTCATAGCTGACGCGGACCGTTGCGGGCGAGCCGCCGATGCCGAGGAAGCCGGACTTCGCGCGCTCGAGGATCTCGACGGAAACGTCGTCGCGCTCCAGACCGAGCTGCTCCAATGCGCGGCGGATGGCCTCGTCCTCGGTCTTGCCCGTCATATCAATAAACTTGATCATCTAAGACAAGCTCCTTTTCGTTATTCGCCGTAGTGGTCGGCGTTGAACGAACGGCCTCTCGCGTACGGACGGTCTCCGATGCGGCCGTTCTCGGTGGTGGCCTTCTTGGCCTTTTCGGCCTTGGCAGCCTTGGCGGCCTGCGCGGCCTTCTGCTTTTCCTTCAGGCTCTTCTTCTCGGCCTCGCGCTGCTGCTGGGCGACGCGGGCCTCCTCCATGCGGCGGAGACGGTCCTCCATGCGGGCCTTTTCACGTGCCTCGTCCTCCGCAGCCATGCTCTTCTTGAAATACTTGTTGAGCACCTTCTCCTGCACGAGCATCAGAACGCTGTTCGCGATCCAGTACACGCCGAGGGAGGCGGGCAGGGTAAAGCCGATCCAGAGGGACATGATGGGCATCATCCACATCATCATGCGGCTCGAGCGCGCGGTGGGGTCGTTGGGGTCCGCGGCCGAGGGATTGCCGGCCATGGAGACCTTGGACTGCCAGAAGCTCAGCGCGCCGGAAACGATGGGAATGAGCAGCACGCCGATAACAGCCCAGCCGCCGGTCCCGATCTGACCGATGACGTCACTGGGGATCATGGTGAGGTCCATGCCGAGGAAGCTGAAGTCCATGTGGATCCAGCCCTCGGGCAGGGCGACGCCCAGCTCCTGCGCGGCCTTCACGAGCGTGATCTGGCCGTAGGGCTGCAGCTGCGTCAGACCGTCCTTCACGGTCACGGCGCCGTCGTTCGCCGTCATGGCGATGGCGGCGAGGTCAAAGCCCGCCGCGCTCACCGCGTCGATCACGCCCTGCATGGCCGTGGTCGTGAGCATCATGAAGCGCGTGATGGGCTGACGGATGATGGAATACAGGGCAATGAGGATGGGGAAGGGCAGGAAGCTCCACAGGCAGCCGCTCATGGGGTTGACGCCTTCCTCTGCGTAGAGCCTCTGCAGCTCCTCGTTCATCTTGACCTGATTGTTCTTATAGCGGGTCTGGATCTCTTTGATCATGGGCTGGAAGCGGCTCATGCGCATCATGCTTTTCTTCGATTTCATCTGGAAGGGCAGCATGATCAGCTTGATGACCACGGTAAAGAGCACCAGCGCCCAGCCGTAAGAGCTTGTCAGCTCATAGAGCGCGCGGAGCAGCCATGCGAAGGGGATACAGATATAGTATCCGATCGTTGCAAACATTTTTGTGTCCTCCGTGTTTTTTGGTGTTCCCCCTCAGGGAACGGGGTCGTAGATCTTTCCGCCCCGATAGAACGGATGGCACCGCATAATTCGTTTGAACGCCAGCCATCCCCCCTTGAGCGCGCCGTACTTCTCGATGGCCTCGAGCGCGTACTGCGAGCAGGTGGGAATGAAGCGGCAGCAGGGGGGACGCAGGGGAGAGATGCTTTTCCGGTAAAAGCGCACGAGCGCGAGAAGAAATCGCTTCACGGCTTCTTCTCCCGCAGTCCAAGCTTTCCGCACACGCTGAGAAACGCGCGCTCGAGCTCGCGGTATTCCGCCCCCACCGCGCGCGTGCGCGCGACGAGGATCATATCATACCCCTGCGCGAGCCCGCTTTGGTTCAGCCGGAAAATTTCCCGCAGACGGCGGCGGACGCGGTTGCGCACCACGGCGTGTCCGAGCTTTGTGCTCACCGTTACGCCGAGGCGGTTACGCCCCCGCCGGTTCGGGCGGACGTAGACCACAAGGTACGGCGAAACGCCGGACCGCCCCTTGGCGTAGATCCGGCGGAACTCATAATTCTCCTTAACGGTCATCGTTCGCTTCATTGCTTCTCTCCTGCATCCGTCCTTTTCCGCCGTTCCGGCGTTTTCGGACGATAGCCTCTAAGGGACGGCGATTTTTCCCATCGTCCGTCCCTCGGTCTATCTATATGCGATGCGCCTTTGGCTCCCTCAATGGGTCAGACGGGCGCGGCCTCTTGCGCGGCGGCGGGCCAGAACCTTGCGGCCGTTGGCGGTTGCCATTCTCTTGCGGAAGCCGTGTTCCTTGGAGCGCTGAAGCTTCTTGGGCTGATAGGTACGAGAAGTAGCCATTGCGTTACACCTCCTGAAAAAATTTGCCGGCGGCCATTGGCCGCTCTTACTCGACGGCGGCGGTCTCCCGCCCCCGCAGTAGCCTTTTTCCTGCGCCGCATTCAACGCAACGCAGAGGATATTATATAAGATGCGGCCCACCCTGTCAAGCCACAAAATCTTGTGGTCTCCCGCTTTTCCGACCGCAAATCGCCCCTTTCACGGCTCATCTTACCTTATCTAAATATAAAATACGGTTGCTTTTTTCCTCCGTCTCTGGTATAATAAAGAGGTGATATTATGCGCTGCTCCACTGCGGGCCGCGCCTTCATTTCCGCCCACGAAAGGAGCGTTTTCTTTGAACTCTGTAGCTGACGTCTGGCAGGTCGTGCTCGAACGCCTGCGCGCCGGCGGTTTGGCCGAAACGGCCATCTCCACCTGGTTCGACGAGGTGGAGGCGGTCGCCATCCGCGATATGACCTTTTACCTCTGCTGTCCCAACGACTTCAAGCGCGGGACGATCGAATCCCTCTTTCTGCCGAACCTCAAGGCGGCATTGAAGGAGATCTTCTCCGCCGATTTCGACGTGAAGCTCCTCTCCGCCGCCGAGCGCGACGCTTTTGGGCAGGAGAAGCCCAAAAAGCCGACCTCTCTTTTGGAGTCCGGCGAATTTACCTTCGATACCTTCGTTGTGGGCGACAGCAACAAGCTCGCCTACGCCGCGGCCCGCGCGGTCGCGGACGCGCCGGCGGAGCACTACAATCCGCTTTTCATCTACGGTGACTCCGGCCTCGGCAAGACGCACCTGATCTATGCCATCGCGCACGAGATCCGCACCAAAACGCCCAACGCCAAGATCGTCTACATCAAGGGCGACGATTTCACCAACGAGCTGGTCGAGGCCATTCGCACCGGTAAGAACGTCGAGTTCCGCAGTAAGTACCGCGACGCGGACCTTCTGCTGATGGACGACGTGCAGTTCATCGCCGGCCGCAAGCAGACGCAGGAGGAGTTCTTCCATACCTTCAACACCCTCTACGAGTCCAAGCGTCAGATCGTCCTCACCTCCGACCGTTCGCCCAAGGAGATGCAGCTGCTCGACGACCGTCTTCAGACCCGCTTCGAGTGGGGCCTGCTCGTCGACGTCCAGCCGCCCGATTTTGAAACGCGCCTTGCCATCGTCAAAAACAAGGCGGCCCAATGGGGCAGCGTCATCGACGACGACATTGCCAAGTACATCGCAGAGAACGTCTCCAGCAACGTCCGCCAGCTTGAGGGCGCGATGAATAAGATCCTCGCCTACCGCGACCTGATCGGCAAGGAGATGGACGAGGAGAGCGCCAACCGCGCCGTGCGCGATATGCTTCGCAAATCCAACGAGTACATTCCCACCGCCGCCTCCATCATCGACGAGGTCTCGCGCTTTTTCGGCATCGACGAGGCTGTGGTCAAGGGACCCTCCCGCAGCCGCGAGGCCGTCACCGCCCGTCAGGCCGCCATGTACCTCGTCCGCCGCATGACGAATCTCTCCACGCCCGACATCGGCCGCGAGTTCGGCGGACGCGATCACACCACCGTTCTCCACGCGCTCGAGCAGGTCGAAACGAAGCTTCAGAACGACCCGGGCTTCGCCCAGACCATCAAGGACATCACCATCAACATCAACTCCAAGAAGTGATGTTTTCCCCTGAGTTAACACGTTTCCGGCCGCGCCTTCTGTGGATAACCTCAACTTTCCACAAAGACCGATTCTTTCCATTTTCTTTCCCCATCGTTTTTCACAGCCGAAAACCCTTATTTTTCTAAGCCTCTCTCCCCTTTTCCACAATTTTTCTCCTCTACTACGATAACGACGAAATAATCTATTCTTTTTTCAAGAAAGGGATCGCAATATGAAATTTTCCTGCGAAAAGCTCCTTCTTCAAAACGCCGTCAACACCACCTCCCGCGCGGTCGCCGCGAAAAGCTCCATTCCCGCGCTCGAGGGTCTCCTGCTCCAGTGCGGCGACGGCGTGCTGACTGTCTCCGGCTACAATATGCAGACCGGCATCCGCACCCGCTTTCCCGTTGAGGAGCAGGAGGGCGGTGAGCTGGTCCTCTCCGCGCGCCTGTTCGGCGACATCATCCGCCGTATGCCCGACGATATGATCACCTTCTCGTCCGATGAAAAGCTCATGGTCCATCTTTCCTGCGGCGATGCCGACTTCGACATTCTCGCCCTCTCCGCCGCCGACTTTCCGGAGCTGCCGGAGGTCGAGGAAAAGTATTCCGTCTCCCTGCCGGAAAAGACGCTGCGCTCCATGATCCAGCAGACCTCCTTCGCCGTCTCCACGAACGAGGCCCGTCCCGTTCACATGGGCGAGCTCTTCGAGATCGGCGACAACGGTCTGACCGTCGTCGCGGTCGACGGCTTCCGTCTGGCGCTTCGCCGTGAGCCGCTCGAGCGGATCGAGGGCGGCGCGTTCTCCTTCGTCGCGCCCGGCGCTGCGCTCAACGAGGTCGAAAAGATCTGCGAGGACATCGACGCTTTCGCGACCATCACCCTCGGCCAGCGCCACATTCTCTTTGAAATGGGCGAGACCGAGCTGATCTGCCGCCGCCTTGAGGGCGAATTTCTCGACTACAAAAACGCCATTCCGCGCCGCAACCCCATCTCCGTCACCGTGGATACCAAGGCAATGCTCGAGAGTCTTGACCGCGTGAGCGTCGTCATCTCCGAAAAGCTCAAGAGCCCCGTGCGCTGCATCTTCGAGCAGGACCGCGTGCTCCTCTCCGCCAAGACCGCCAACGGCGACGCCAAGGACGTCTGCCGCATCGTCGGCGACGGGCAGGGCCTCGAGATCGGCTTCAACAACCGCTACCTCATGGACGCGCTGCGCTTCGCGCCCGCCGATGAGCTCAAGCTCGAGCTGAACACCGGCATTTCTCCCGCCATCCTCGTCCCGACCGACGGCGAAGAAAGCTTCCTTTATATGGTCCTTCCCGTCCGTCTCAAGGCACAATAAAAGAAAAGAGGTCCCCTTATGACCGTTCTTCCCATCACCACCGAGTATATCAAGCTGCAGGATCTGATGAAGCTCGCCGATCTCGTCTCCACCGGCGGCGAGGCCAAGCTGCGCATTCTGAATGAAGAGGTCACCGTCAACGGCGAGGTCTGCACCATGCGCGGCAAAAAGCTCCGCCCGGGCGACGTGGTCGCCTTCGCGGGCCGGGAGCTCACCGTCGAATATGCGACTTGACGCCATCACGCTGGAGCATTTCCGCAACTACGCGCACCAGAGTGTGACCTTCGATCCCTCGGTCAACGTCATCGTCGGCGAGAACGCGCAGGGCAAGACGAATCTGCTCGAGGCCGCTGTCTACCTCTCCTGCGCCAAGTCGCCCCGCGCCCGCACGGAGAAGGAGATGATCTCCTTTGACGCCGACACGGCAAGGCTCACCGGCAGCGTCTTTTCCCGCGGCCGCGACTTTACCGTGGAGATCGAGCTGTTCCGCGGCAAGCGCCGGAAAATGAGCGTCAATCAGGTCCCCTGCAAGCGCGCGGGCGATCTCTCGGGTGTGCTGAATACCGTCTATTTCTGCCCCGACGATCTCCTGCTCATCCGCGACGGCGCCGCGGCAAGGCGGCGCTTCATGGACCTCTCGCTCTCCCAGCTCCGCCCGCGCTACGACGCGGCGCTGAGCGAGTATAACCGCCTCTACGACCACAAGACGCGCATCCTGCGCGACGCGGAGGAGCACCCCTCGCTGCTCGACGCGCTCCCCGATTTCAACCTCCGCATGGCGCAGTGCGGCGCGGTGCTCATCTATTACCGCGCCCGCTTCTGTAAGCTCCTCGCGGACTATGCCGCGAGCGCCCACCGCGAATGCTCCGGCGGGCGGGAGGAGCTGACGCTCGCGTACAGGACCGTCGGCACCGTCGCCGATCCGATGGCGCCGCAGGAGACGGTCTTTGAGCAGCTCATGGCGCACCAGCGCGACCACTATCACGCCGAGCTTGCCTCGCGTCTTTGTCTCTCCGGACCCCATAAGGACGACATCGAGGTCTCCATCGGCGGCGCTGCCGCCCGCGCTTTTTCCTCGCAGGGCCAGACCCGCACCGCGGCGCTCTCCCTCAAACTCGCCGAGCGCGATATTTTCCGCGAGCTGACGGGCTTTTCGCCCGTCCTCCTGCTCGACGATGTGCTCTCCGAGCTGGACCCCCGCCGGCAGGAATTTGTCCTCAACCGCATCTCCGGCGGCCAGGTCTTCATCACCTGCTGCGAGGAGGACCGGCTGGAAACGCTTCTCGGCGGCAAGGTCCTCCACGTTGAAAACGGAAAGGTGGTCTGAAATGTACCTGCACATCGGCCGCAATCAGATGCTTGCCGAGCGGCGCATCATCGGCATCTTTGATCTTGAGATCACCTCGCAGTCCAAAACGACCCGCGCCTTTCTGGACCGCGCGCAGCAGGAGGGCACAGTGCTCGAGGTCTGCGACGACCTCCCCAAATCCTTCCTCGTCTGCGATCACCCCTACCACCCCCAGATCGTCTATCTCTCCGAACTTTCGAGCCAAACACTGCAAAAAAGAATGGAGGAATCGACATGAAGACCCCGATCGCCCTGTCTATGCTGTTAAGTCCCTTTTCCCTTCCTCACGACGAACGGTGGGTGCTGCCCCTCGCGCTCGGCGCTCTACTTTGCGCCGCTCACAGGCATTGTGTTTCTGTGCGTGCTGAGTGAAGCGCTCGTGTATGGCGTGTACCTTCTTGCGAAGAAAAAAAGACAGGCCGCGATGTAAGCGGCCTTCCCATCCGAAAATACTATACAAGGTGCGAAGAAACGTGTCGGAAGCCGTTCCGGCCCGGTTCTTCGTACCCTGTACCGAAAGGAGAACCCCATGGCAGACAACGAACTTCTGCAGTCCACGGCGGTCGACGCCAACAACGATTACAACGCCTCGGAAATTCAGGTCCTCGAGGGACTGGAAGCGGTGCGCAAGCGCCCGGGCATGTACATCGGCTCGACCTCCACGAGCGGTCTGCACCACCTCGTCTATGAGATCGTCGATAACTCCATCGACGAAGCCCTCGCAGGCTACTGCACGGACATCACCGTGCAGATCAATCCCGACAACACCATCACCGTCGTCGATAACGGCCGCGGCATCCCCGTGGACCTTCAGGCGCAGACCGGACGTCCCGCGCTCGAGGTCGTCTTTACCGTCCTGCACGCGGGCGGCAAGTTCGGCGGTGGGGGCTATAAGGTCTCCGGCGGCCTGCACGGCGTCGGCGCGAGCGTCGTCAACGCGCTGTCCGAATGGCTGACCGTGCAGGTGCATAAGGACGGCAAGATCCACGAGATGAAATTCTCCCGCGGTCACATCACGCAGGAGATGACCATCGTCGGCACCACCGACCACACCGGCACCACCGTCACCTTCAAGCCTGACCCCGAAATGTTCGAGGATACGGTCTACTCCTACGATATCCTCCACACCCGTATGCGCGAGGAGGCGTTTTTGAACGCGGGCCTGCGCATCCGCACCATCGACCTGCGCGAGGGGCAGGAGCAGAGCGACGAGATGTGCTACGAGGGCGGCATCCGCGAGTTCGTCACCTTCCTCAATAAGTCCAAGGACGCGCTGCACTCCGGCGTCATTTACATGAGCGGCACCAGGGGCGATTCCTACGCCGAGGTCGCCCTGCAATATAACGACGGCTATCAGGAAAACATTCTCTCCTTTGCCAACAACGTCCACACCCCCGAGGGCGGTATGCACGAGACCGGCTTCAAGGCCGCGCTCACGCGCGTGCTCAACGCCTACGGCCTCAAGGTCGGCCTGATCAAGGAGGGCGACAAGGTCTCCGGCGAGGACTGCCGCGAGGGTCTTACCGCCGTCATCTCCGTCAAGCTCACCGACGCGCAGTTTGAGGGTCAGACCAAGGCCAAGCTCGGCAACGCCTCCATGCGCACCCTCGTGGACGCCATCGTCTCGGATAAGCTCATGCAGTTCCTCGACGAGAACCCCGTCGTCGCCCGCACCATTCTGGATAAGGCGATGATGGCCAACCGCGCGCGCGAGGCCGCGCGCAAGGCGCGCGAATCCATCCGCCGCAAGAGCGCCCTCGGCGGCGCGGCGATGCCGGATAAGCTGCGCGACTGCAACGAGAATAACCCCGAGCTGACCGAAATTTACATCGTCGAGGGCGACAGCGCGGGCGGCTCCGCCACGCAGGGCCGCGACTCCCGCTTCCAGGCGATCCTGCCGCTTTGGGGCAAAATGCTCAACGTCGAAAAGGTCCGCGCCGATAAGATCTACGGCAACGACAAGCTCCAGCCCGTCATCGTTGCCCTCGGCGCGGGACTGGGCGAGGATTTCGATGTCAACAAGCTCCGCTACCACAAGGTCATCATCATGGCGGATGCCGATGTGGACGGCTCCCACATCCGCACCCTTCTGCTGACCTTCTTCTTCCGCTATATGCGTCCCCTCATCGAAAACGGCTACGTCTACGCCGCCGTGCCGCCGCTGTTCAAGCTCGTGCGCGGCAAGACGACGCGCCTTGCCTTCTCGGAGGAGGAGCGCGACAAATACTCCGCCGAGCTGCGCGGCGACAATCCGAACGCCAAGGTCGATATCTCCCGTTTCAAGGGCCTCGGCGAGATGGACGCCCACGAGCTGTGGGAGACTACCATGGACCCCGAAAAGCGCACCCTGCGCCGCATCACGCTCGAGGACGCCATCCTCGCCGACGAGACCTTCACCGTCCTCATGGGCGAAAAGGTCGAGCCGCGCAAGGAGTTCATCGAGAAGAACGCGCAGTACGCCGTCAATCTTGACTTCTGAGAAAGGAGGACATCTTCAAAATGGCTCACAAAAACACAGACTACAAGCCCGAGGACATTCGCTTCCCCGAGCAGAAGATCGTCACGAGCGAGCTCGTGCATGAAATGACGTCCTCCTACATCGAGTACGCCATGTCCGTCATCGTCGGCCGCGCTCTGCCCGACGTGCGCGACGGTCTCAAGCCCGTCCATCGCCGCATCCTCTACGCCATGTATGAGGACGGTCTGACGAACGACAAGCCCTTCAAAAAATCCGCCACCTGCGTCGGCGACGTGCTCGGCCGCTACCATCCCCACGGCGACGCGTCGGTCTACGACGCCCTTGTCCGTCTCGCGCAGGACTTCTCCATGCGCTATATGCTCGTCGACGGCCACGGCAACTTCGGCTCGGTCGATGGCGACCCCCCGGCGGCCTACCGTTACACCGAGGCGCGTATGTCCAAGCTCGCCAACGAGATGCTGCGCGACATTGATAAGGACACCGTCGATTGGGACCCCAACTTCGACGAGTCCCGCAAGGAGCCGCGCGTGCTCCCCAGCCGCTTCCCGAACCTGCTCGTCAACGGCTCATCGGGCATCGCCGTCGGCATGGCGACCAATATCCCGCCCCACAACCTCACCGAGGTCATCAACGCCTGCATCTGCGTGCTCGACGATCCCGAGGCTACGCTCTCGGATCTCATGCAGCACGTCACCGGCCCCGACTTCCCGACGAAGGGCATCATCATGGGCCGCGCGGGCATCCGCGCCGCCTACGCCACCGGACGCGGCAAGATCGTGCTCCGCGCCCGCACGGAGTTTGAGGACTTCGGCAAGGACCGTGTGCGCATCATCGTCACGGAGCTTCCCTATCAGGTCAACAAGCGTATGCTCATCAAGAGCATGGCCGATCAGGTCAACGAAAAGAAGCTGGAGGGCATCTCCGACATCCGCGACGAGACCGACCGCACCGGTATGCGCATCGTCATCGAGCTCAAGCGCGACGCGAACCCGCAGGTCGTTTTGAACCGCCTGTTCACGCAGACGCAGCTCCAGACCAGCTTCGCCATCAATATGCTTGCGCTGGTCAATAACCAGAAGCAGCCGAAGATCCTCTCCCTGCGCCACATTCTCGATGAATACCTCGCCTATCAGGAGCAGGTCATCACCCGCCGCACGCAGTACGACCTCAAGAAGGCGCGCGAGCGCGAGCATCTGCTTCAGGGCCTCCTCATCGCGCAGGACAACATCGACGAGGTCATCCACATCATCCGCACCAGCTACGACGACGCCAAGGAAAAGCTCATGGCGCGCTTCGACCTGTCCGACATTCAGGCGCAGGCCATTCTTGAAATGCGCCTCAAGGCCCTGCAAGGCCTCGACCGCGAAAAGCTCCAGAACGAGTATGACGAGCTGGAAAAGAAGATCGCCTACTTCGTTGAGCTTCTTTCCAACGAAACGATGCTCAAGGGCGTCCTCAAGGACGAGCTGATCGAAATTCGCGACAAGTACGGCGACGAGCGCAAGACCGAAATTCAGGACGTCGAGGACGAGATCGACATTGAGGACCTCATCGAGGAGGAGCAGTGCGTCTTCACCCTCACGCAGAACGGCTACATCAAGCGCACCGGCGTGAGCGAGTATGCCGCGCAGGGCAAGGGAGGCATGGGCAAGAAGGGCATCACCACCCGCGAGGAGGACACCGTCGTGGACGTGTTCACCGCCTCCACGCACGACTATATCCTCTTCTTCACCGACACCGGCAAGGTCTACCGCAAGAAGGGCTATCAGATCCCCGAGAGCGGTAAGGCTGCCAAGGGCACGAACATCGTCAACATCATCCAGGTCGAGACCGGAGAGCGCGTGCAGGCCATGCTCCACTTCCGCGAAAAGGGCGACGAAAAGCTCTACCTCACCATGGTCACGCGCAACGGCACGGTCAAGCGCCTGCCCGTTGAAACGCTCAAGAACCTGCGCAGCAACGGCATCCGCGCCCTGAGCCTTGACGAGGGCGACGAGCTGGTGGCGGTCCGCGAGACGGACGGCAGCCAGCGCATCCTCATCGCCACGCACGACGGCATGGCCTGCGTCTTTGACGAGACCGACGTCCGCGCCATGGGCCGCACCGCCGTCGGTGTGCGCGGCATCCGTCTGCGCGAGGGCGATTACGTCGTCGGCGCCGCCCGCGCACAGGCGGGCAAGCAGGTCCTTTCCATCACCGAGAACGGCTTCGGCAAGAAGACGCCGGTCGAGGAATACCGCATCACCAACCGCGGCGGCCTCGGCATCAAGAACTATATGGTCACCGAAAAGACCGGCGGCGTCGTGGGCGTCAAGGTCGTGGACGGCAGCGAGGACCTGCTCCTCGTCACCCGCGCGGGCATTCTGATCCGCACCCCCGTCGCGGACATCCGCTCCACAGGCCGCGCCACGCAGGGCGTCATCGTCATGCGCTTCAAGGAGGAGGGCGATCAGGTCATCTCCATGGCCCTCGCCGAGCATGAGGAAGCCCCCGCGCCGGAGACGGCAGAGGTCCCCACCCCTGTGGAAAACGCGGACGAATAAGCCACATGTAAAAGCAAAGTTGCGTCGGAATGCTCCGGCGCAACTTTATTGTTGTAGACTTTTTTCCGGTTTTATGCGATACTGTGGATAGAAAAGAACAAAACCCCGTCAGACGCAGAAAGGAGAAAACACCATGAAGTACCTTCTGATCGCCGCTCTGCTGCTCGCCTTCGGCGCCTTCGGTAAGCTCATCGGCAGCGGCGTAGGCCCCGCGGAGGACGAGCGCCGCGCGAAGTGGCAGGGCAAGCGCAAGCCGGCGCTCGATGAAGACCCCGACATTCAGGGCAGTATGCACGCTGCGTCTGAGGAACCGACTGAGGAGGCATGAGATGAGAAGACGGCGCATCACCCGTAAACCCACAAAGGGCGAGAGCATTTTCGGCGGCATCGTCTGCTTTGCGATGGGCTGCTTCGGCCTGTTTGCCCTTCCGTCGGGCTTCGACCCGGTCTTTGCAGGCTTCAAGGCCATCTGGTGTCTGCTGGCCTTCGGCATGGGGGTTTATAATTTTCTGATCGCCGCGGGCAAGGTCAAAATGGGCGGCTACGAGATCACGGACGACGAGCCGGACGACCGCCGCGCCGCTCCGCGCTCCGACGCGGAAGCGCGCCTGACCGAGCTGCGCAGCCTCTACGACCGCGGCCTCATCACCGAGGAGGAGTACGAGGCCAAGCGCCGCGACATTCTAAGCGACCTGTAAGGAGGAGAGCAGAATGGATTTTTTAATAATGATCGTTGCCGCTGTCATCGTCTTTGGCAAGCTCGCTGCAAAAAGTGAGGGGGAGGGCAAGAAGAAGCGCACACAGAACGTCGGCCCCACCGCGGAGGAATGGGCGGAAAGGCTCCGCCAGTCTGCCGCCGGCGGTGAGGTGTCCGACAAGCTCAACAGCGCCGTCAATGCCCTCAAAAAGAGTCCGCGCCGCCCGAGCGGGCGCGATATCGAAGCGGAGCAGGCGCGTGAGCACGCCGCCGAGCGCCGCCACAGCGAGAAGCGATGGGCGGAGGCGCGCCGCCAGCAGGCGGACTCCCTGCGCGTCCACGCCGCCGGTGTCGACAGCTGCGAGGGCCGTCTCGAGAGCCTGAAGGTCCTCTACGACGCCGGTATCCTCGACCGCGACGAATACACCCAGCGTGTCGCGCGCGTCAAATCCCGCCACACACTCCGTCAGTAACCCGAAAAGCAAACGACATTCGCCGCAGCAGCGGCTGAGCGGAAAGAGAAGCACACCAAATCGTTCAGAAGAAAAATACCGCCATACTGTTCCCAAAAAGTAGTTCAATACGGGCAGTTCGGGGGTCAAGGGGCGGATAGCCCCTTGCGTTCTCTTGGGGTCGCGCAGGGGTGATTCTCTTTCGCAAAGAGAACCACCCCTGCGAAATACGCCGTACACAGCGGCGAAACAGAGGTGTTCTATGAAAACCGTTACCATCTGTACCGACGGCGGGGTTTGCCTCGCAAACCCGGTCAATGCCAACTCGCTCGCCCCTTGCGGGGCAACCGCTCGCATGGCAGGCACGCGCCGTCTGAACGGAGGCCCACAGTGAAAACCGTTACCATCTACACAGACGGCGCGTGCAGCGGCAACCCCGGTCCCGGAGGCTGGGGCGCGGTGCTCAAATACGGGGCGCACGAGCGCGAGCTCTCCGGCGGCGAGGCGCAGACCACCAACAACCGCATGGAGCTCACCGCCGTCATCGAGGCTCTGCGCCTTTTGAAGGAGCCGTGCGAGGTCGAGCTGTACTCGGATTCCAAGTACGTCATTGACGCGCTGAGCAAGGGCTGGGTGTACGGCTGGCAGAAAAAGGGCTGGGTCAAGAGCGACAAGAAGCCCGCGCTGAACGTGGACCTGTGGGAGCAGCTGCTGCCGCTCATCGCGGCGCACGACGTCCGCTACCACTGGGTCAAGGGGCACGCGGAGAACGAATACAACAACCGCTGCGACGAGCTCGCCGTGGCCGAGAGCCGGAAATACAAATAAAGCCGCGCAGCAAAAGGGGGTATTCTCTACGGCAGAGAATACCCCCTTTGGTTATGTGCGCCGCAAAGTGCGGCAGGATCATCTCAGAACGCGCACTTCTCGCGCAGATACGCCTTGACCTCGCTGATGGGCATACGCACCTGCTGCATCGTGTCGCGCTCGCGCACGGTCACGCAGTGGTCGGCGGGCGTGTTCTCGTCGCCGACGGTCTCGAAGTCAAAGGTGATGCAGAACGGCGTGCCGATCTCGTCCTCGCGGCGATAGCGCTTGCCGATGGAGCCGGTCTCGTCGTAGTCGACCATGAACTCCTTGCTCAGCTCGGCATACAGCTCCTGTGCGGGGCCGGTGAGAACTTCTTTCTTGCTCAGAGGCAGGATCGCGGCCTTGAACGGCGCGAGCGCGGGATGGAAGTGCAGCACCACGCGCACATCGTCGTTGCCCTTCTTGTCCTGCCCGACGACCTCCTCGTCGTAGGCGTCGCACAGCACGGCCAGCACGCTGCGCTCCACGCCGAGGCTCGGCTCGATGACATAGGGGATATACTCCACCATGTCCTTGCCCTCGCCCTCGCGGTAGACCAGCTTCTCGCCGCTCGTGTTGGAATGCTGCGTCAGGTCGTAGTCCGTGCGGTCGGCGACGCCCCACAGCTCGCCCCAGCCGAAGGGGAACAGGAACTCGAAGTCCGTCGTTGCCTTGGAGTAGAAGCACAGCTCCTCGGGATCGTGGTCGCGCAGACGCAGATTCTCGTCCTTCAGACCGATGGACAGCAGCCAGTTGTGGCAGAACGTGCGCCAATACTGGAACCATTCGAGGTCGGTGCCGGGCTTGCAGAAGAACTCCAGCTCCATCTGCTCGAACTCGCGCACGCGGAAGATAAAGTTGCCCGGGGTGATCTCGTTGCGGAAGCTCTTGCCGATCTGGCCGATGCCGAACGGCAGCTTCTTGCGCGTCGTGCGCTGGACGTTGTTGAAGTTGACGAAAATGCCCTGCGCCGTCTCGGGACGCAGATACACGGTGTTCTTCGCGTCCTCGGTCACGCCCTGGAACGTCTTGAACATCAGGTTAAACTGACGGATATCGGTAAAGTTGTGCTTGCCGCAGGTGGGGCAGGGGATGTTGTGCTCCTCAACAAAGTCCTTCATCTCGCTCTGGGAGAAGGCGTCGATGGGCTTACTCAGCTCGAAGCCGTTCTCCGCGCACCAGTCCTCGATGAGCTTATCCGCGCGGAAGCGCTCGTGGCACTCGCGGCAGTCCATCAGAGGATCGGAGAAGCCGCTCAGATGGCCGCTCGCCACCCAGGTCTGGGGATTCATCAGGATCGCCGCGTCGAGGCCGACGTTGTAGGGATGCTCCTGCACGAACTTCTTCCACCAGGCGTTCTTGATGTTCTTCTTCAGCTCCGCGCCGAGCGGGCCGTAGTCCCAGGTGTTGGCAAGGCCGCCGTAGATCTCGCTGCCGGGGAACACAAAGCCGCGGTTCTTGCACAGGGCAACGATCTTGTCCATCGTCTTTTCGGTGTTTTTCATGGTGAATTTCTCCTTTCGATATTTGGCTCAGGAGATAAAAAACGCCCTGAGCCGGTATTCGGCTCAGGGCGAACAAAGCATTGTCCGTGGTTCCACCTGAATTCCCCGTTGGAGGCGGGGCACTTCATTCCCGATAACGGCGGGGACCGGCGCGGCATTTCCGCCGCGCGGCTCAAAAGCGCCGCCCTTTCCCTGCCGCGAGGACTCGCACCGACCGTCCTCTCTCTGCTGCGCCGAAGGGAAAAGGCTTCTTTCTCACAGCCTTTTGTTGTGCGTAGCATAGCACGCCGCCGCGCGCTTGTCAAGTCACTTTTCCGCAAAGAACGCTTCGATGGCTTCGCGCTCCGCGCCGACGCTGCCTTGCACGAACTCGGGCTTGCCGCCGCCGCGCCCCGAGAGCGCCGCGTTCAGCCCCTTTGTCAGCACGCGCAGATCGCCGCCGCGCTGTCCGATGGCGTATTTCCACGCGCTGCCCGCGCCCGCGAACACCGCGCAGCGCCCGCCGCAGGTCTCCGCCACCGCGTCGCAGAGCTTGCGCACGCTCTCGCCGCCCATCTCGTCCTCGAAGAGCAGCACATCGCCGCGCCCCGCGTACCGCGCCGCGACGCCCGCGAACACGCTCTCCTCCAATTTTGCGCAGCGCAGCTTGAGCGCGGAAAGCTCGCCGAGCAGCCGCTCGACCGCCGCGGCGGAGACCGTCGGCTTGACCGAGAGCGCCTGCGCCACCGCCACATCCTGCGCCCAGCAGGCAGCGAGATAGCGATACGCCCGCCCGCCGCACAGCAGCTCGATGCGCACGCCCTCGCGGAACTTCTGCACGGAGAGAAACTTCACGATGCCGACCTGTCCGCTCCGCATGACGTGCGTGCCGCAGCACGCGCAGCAGTCCGCGCCGGGGAAGGTCACAATGCGCACGTCGCCCTCGAGAGGCTTTTTGCTGCGGTAGTCGATCGCGTCCAGCTCCGCGCCGCGGTGGAGCTGGATGTCGATGGCGTGATCCTCATAGATATACCGGTTCGCCGCCGCTTCGATCTCCAGCAGCTCCTCCCACGGAATGTCGGCGTTGAAGTCGATGGTCACGCTCTCCGCGCCCATGTGAAAGCCCACATTATCGCAGCCGTAGCGCGCGCAGATCAGCCCCGAGCAGATGTGCTCGCCGGAGTGCTGCTGCATATGGTCGAAGCGCCGCGCCCGGTCGATCTTCCCGTGTACGGCCGCGCCGACGGGCAGGGGAGAGGCGCATTTGTGCGTGATGACGCCCGCCCTTTCGTGTACGTCCAGTACCTCGGCGCCGCCGAGCACACCGGTGTCATACGGCTGCCCGCCGCCCTCGGGATAAAATGCCGTGCGGTCGAGCGCGACGGCGAAGCCGTCCTTGACCGCCTCGCAGGAGAGCACCTTTGCGTCAAATTCTGTCAGAAATGGGTCTGCGTAAAACAGCTTTTCCGTTTCCATGGGAGTAATTTCCTTTCATTTTCTTATGAGATACTGACGATAAGCTTCCAGAGCGGGTCAATGAGCAGAAGCCCCACCGTCGCGGAGTGGATATTGGCGACGATGGCGTAGCCCATCGCTCGTCCCTTGCCCTTTTCCGTCAGCAGCCAGCGGTCGAGCAAGACCTCAGCGAGCGTGATGACAAGTTCAATGGGAATATAGAATAAAAGCGACCAGCCGCTCACACCGTGGTTGAGCACCGTCACGGCAAGGTAGACGGCAAAGCCGCCCTGCGTGATGAGATTCACCAACAGAAAGCGCTTCCAGCTCTTTTTGCTCCGGTAGCCGAAGACATACAGCAGCACGCCCTCAATGAGCAGCGTGGGGATCAGCATGCACAGAAATTGCAGCGCATAGGCCACTACCGCCGGCGGCACGGAGACAGTTTTCGCCGCCCAGTCCACCGTGACAGAGGATTGTAGCGTCGCGCGATGGAGCGTGTCGGATACCCAGCTCTCGCCGCTCTTCGTCACAATGAGAATGCGGTAGGTATCCGGTACACCGTGGTAGCCAAAGATGTGCAGCCTTGTGCTTCCGATCGGTTCGCCGATCAGATCGCCATACATCGGCGCGCCGTTGGTGCCCTGCGCGGTGCAGGCGTGCCAGCCCTCGGGCACCGCCGCGCGCATGGCCTCGAGCAGCCCGTCGTCGAGCAGCGCACGCTTTTCGCCGTGGTAGCTCCAGTCGACGCCACTGTAATCGACATCGTCCTCGTGCTCAAACGCCCCCTCGGCCAGCAGGTCGAGGTAATACGGCTCGTCCGGCGCGCTTTTTACCCGCACCGTCAGCTGGGGCTTCGGCCCTGAGTCGGCAAGGGCCGATACCGTCAGCAGCATCGCCGTCAGCAGCAAGAGAATACTGTTTCGCAGAGACTTTTTCATTTCTTTCGCTCCTTTCCGTTTCCGTCCTGCCTCTTCCAAAAGCAGGACCTTTGCATCTTTTGACGCAAAACCGCGTCGTTTTGTTCCGAAATTCCAAAAAATCCTATTCGACCCACCCCTGCGCCTGCTTATAGCGCAGGATGCGAAGCACGTGCGCGTCGATGTCGCGCTCCGCGATGCGCCCGTCCGCCACCGCCGCGAGGACGGCGAGAATGTCGTTTTGGTAGTCACTCGTGATGAGCATATCGTTCCCTGCGAGCACCGCCAGCACCGCGGCCTCGCCGTTCGCGTACTGCTTCACCGCGTCCATCGCCAGATCGTCCGTGATCACGATGCCGTCGAAGCCCAACGTCTCCCGCAGCACCTCATGCACGGCGGGGGAGAGGGACGCCGGCAGCGCAGCGTCCATGCACTCCACCACGTTGTGGCTCACCAGCACGAAGGGCGCGCCCGCCGCAATGCCCGCCTCAAAGGGCAGAAAATCGCTCTCCTCAAAGGTCTCATAGGGCCGCTTGTCGATGGCGACGCCCGTGTGCGTGTCGGCGTTGTTCCCGTAGCCGGGGAAGTGCTTGAGGACCGCCGCCACCCCCGCGTCCCGGATCGCGCCGACCGCCGCCGTCACAAATTCGCTCGTCGCCGCGGCGTCTCCGCCGAACGAGCGCGCGTAGATGAAGTCGCCCGCGTCGGTGGATACGTCGCACACCGGCGCAAGATTCACGTTGATGCCGAGCGCCAGAAGCTGCTTGTTATAGTCCAGCGTCTCCGCGGCAAGGCCGTCCATGCCGCGCGCGGCATACAGCTCCTGCGGCGAGGGCAGCGGCTGCGCGAAGAGCTTCGGGTCGCGGCTCGCGCGCGTCACCGTGCCGCCCTCCTCGTCGCTGCCGATGAAGAGCGGAAGCTCTGCCGCGGCCTGATAGCTCTCGAGCTTCGCCGTCAGCTCCTCCGCGCTCAGCCAGCCGCCGTCCGCGTCCTTGTAGTCCCGCCCGAAGAGCAGCAGCCCCCCGAGGTGGTAGGCAGCTACATCCTCCGCTGCGCCCATTTCGGGACAGCGGACAAAGAACATCTGCCCGACCTTTTCCTCGATCGACATCCCCGCGATGCGCTCGCGCAGCCGCGCCTCAGCCTGCTCGGCCTCGCTCGGCTCCGTCGGCGTGACCGGCGTCGGGTCGACCGTCGGCGGCGCGGGGTCAATGACCGGCGCGTCCGGCTCCGTTTTGCCCGCGCAGCCCGCGAGCAGGCACAGCGCCGCAAGCAGCGCAAAAATTCTTCGTTTCATCGTGTATTTCCCTCATTTGTTCGCGCGTTGTGTGCTTCTCTTTGCCGCGTTCCGCGGCTCTTTCCCTGATTTTACCATGCCGCGCGCGCAAACGCAACCCGCGTTCCCGCTCTGCCGCGCGTCGGAGCTCCTGCCTCCGATAAGACACCAAAAGCCCCCGTCGAAAGACGGGGGCTTTTGGCTGTGTGTTGTGTGTATTTTTAGGAGGGAGAAAATCACATCGGGGATCACGTAACCCCTTTGCAAGTATTAAGATACCAGCGATTTATGGCTAAAACTTGAAAACCGTGTGAACAAATTGTAAATAAGCGGCTCCAAAAGCAGTCTTTTGATCGGCAGACAAAAAAGAGACGTCCTCGCGGACGTCTCTCGCTGTTTGGTTCGATCAGCCAATGCTGTTGAGCTTGGTGGTCAGAGCGCTCTTCTTGTGAGCAGCGTTGTTCTTGTGCAGCAGACCCTTCGCGGCAGACTTGTCCACGATCTTCACTGCGACCTTGTAAGCACCCTCGGCCTCGGTGCGATTGCCTTCAGCGGCAGCCGCCTCGAACTTCTTGAGTGCGGTCTTCAGTGCGGACTTGTCAGCCTTGTTGCGGGCGTTACGCACCTCAGCGAGCTGGACGCGCTTCTTGGCAGACTTAATATTCGGCAAACCAAACACCTCCTCCGGTTGGGATTTGACGGCGAACACAAAAAATCCACCGTGCAGAATGGTATTTTAACAAAGTTTTCGAGGAATTGCAAGCACTTTTTTCAGATTTTCTCCACTTTTTTGTATGCTTCAAAATTTAGGGGACATAATGAGAGCAATATACAAGATTTAGTGGAAGGCAGGCGGTTTTATGAACGCACGGCGGACGGATCTGGCGCTGGAGGCGCACGCGCTGTTCCGCGCGGCGCAAAAGGACGACGCCATCGACGGCCTCACGCTCACCGAGCGGACGCGCCGCGGCTGCGCCGTGACCACGGTGACGGTGGAGGGCGAGGCGGCCGCGCGCGCCCTCGGCAAGCCGCGCGGGACCTACGTCACGCTCGACCTTCGCGCGCTTTCTCCCGAGGACCCCGCGTACACGGAGCGCGCGGCGCTCGCGCTCCGCGACGAGCTGCGCGCTCTCCTCGGCCATGCGGTCGATACCGCCCTCGTGGTCGGACTCGGCAACCGCGCCATGACGCCCGACGTCATCGGTCCCCGCGCCGCCGATCATGTGCCCGCCACGCGCCACCTGAAGGGCTGCGCCGCCTTCGGTGCGCTCGCGGATGTCAGCGTGCTGACGCCCGGCGTCCTCGGCACAACGGGATTGGAGGCCGCCGAGCTCGTGCGCGGCGCGGTGGAGACCGTGCGCCCCGACCTTGTCGTTGCCGTCGACGCGCTGGCGTCGCAGAGCCTAGGGCGCGTCTGCACCACCGTCCAGCTCACGGATGCCGGCATCGTCCCTGGCTCGGGCGTCGGCAACCACCGCCGCGCCCTCACGCGCGAGACGCTCGGCGTTCCCGTTCTCGCCGTCGGCGTCCCCACCGTGGTGGGCGCCGCCACGCTCGCGCTCGACCTTTTAGACGAGGCCGGGGCGGACCTCCCCGATCCCGCCGCCCTGCGCGGACAGGGGAGCGTCATGGTCACGCCGCGCGACATCGACGCGCGCGCCGAGCAGCTTGCCCGCGTCGTCGGCTTTGGCGTCGGCCTTGCCCTCCAGCCTTCGCTCTCGCTCGACGAGCTGCGCGCCCTGATCGACTGATTTTGTCACATCCGTGCGCGGAAAAGACCGATGAAATGAGAATTTCTGCGCTCCTTCCATTGCAATCCGCGCTTTTTTGCGCTACAATGACAGCAAATTTCAAAAAAGGAGCGCAAGCTATGTACGATCTCAAGGATTTCAAGGCCGCGGACCACATTCCCGCCCTGCTCGACTGGATGCGCGCGCAGATGAAAGGCTGCGGCGGCAAAACCGCCGTCGTCGGGATCTCCGGCGGCAAGGACAGCTCGGTGATCGCCGCGCTGTGCGTCGAGGCGTATGGCCGCGAGAACGTGGTCGGCGTCCTCATGCCCGACGGCGTCCAGCCCGACATCGACTACTCCAACGGCATCGTGGACTTCCTCGGCATCAAGCACTACACCTTCAACATCCACGGCGGCACGAGCGGCATTCTGGGCGAGATGGCGCGCCTCGGCATCGAGGCCAGCCGCCAGACCACCGTCAACCTCCCCTCCCGCATCCGCATGGCGACGCTGTACGCCATCGCCCAGAGCGTAGATGCGGGCATCGTGGTCAACACCTCCAACCTTTCCGAGGACTGGGTCGGCTACTGCACCATCTACGGCGACAGCGCGGGCGCGTTCTCGCCCATCGGGATGTACACCACCGAGGAGGTCATTGCCATCGGCCGCGCGCTGGGTCTGCCCGAGCGCTTCCTCATCAAGCCCCCGTCCGACGGCCTGACCGGCAAGACCGACGAGGACAACCTCGGCTTTTCCTACCACGCGGTGAACGAATACGTCCGCAAGGGCGTCGCCGATCCCGCCATTAAAGAGCAGATCGACCATAAGCACCGCGTCTCGCGCTTCAAATTTCAAACCATTCCTGTCTACCACAACGGGCTCCCCATCGTCATTGAGGACGGCACGGATTTCTACAAGTAAAAAGCCAAAAGGAAAGAGCGCCCGAACGGGCGCTCTTTCTTATGCCGCTGTATGGGTCTTACACCACCGCGAAGAACTTGATGAGGAAGAGGAGGGAGATGACATAGGTCAGAACGCTGACGTCCTTGGCCTTGCCGGAGAAGACCTTGACCACGGTGTAGGAGATCAGGCCCAGACCGATGGCGTGGCCGATGGAGCCGGACACGGGCATACCGATGAGCATGATGGACACCGGCAGCATCTGATCCATATCGTCGAAGTTGACGTTCTTGAGGCCCTGGAGCATCAGCACGCCGACGTAGATGAGCGCGGCGGAGGTCGCAGCGCCGGGGATGATGGCGGCGATGGGGGCGAGGAACATGCAGGCGAGGAAGAGAACGGCGGTGGTCAGCGCGGTCAGACCGGTGCGGCCGCCGGCCTCAACGCCGGAAGCGGACTCGATGAAGGTGGTGACGGTGGAGGTACCGGTGGCAGCGCCCGCGATGGTGCCGATGGCATCGGAGAGCAGGGCTTCCTTCATCTTGGGCATATTGCCGTCCTTGTCGACCATGCCGGCGCGGGAGGCCGTGCCGACGAGGGTGCCGATGGTGTCGAACATATCGATCATGCAGAAGGTGATGATCAGGGTGATGGCGGTGAACCAGCCGATGTTCACAAAGCCGGCGAAGTCAAACTTGAAGAGAGTGGTGGAGACCATGTCGGCGAAGGGGGGCACGAAGCTCGCGGTCTCAAGGCTGGCGAACGGATTCACGCCCAGGAACAGGAAGCTGCCGGCCCAGTAGAGCACGGAGGAGAAGAGCATACCGAGCAGAACGGAGGCCTTGATGCCCTTCTTGGCCAGAACGACCATCATGAACACGCCGAGGAAGGCGGTGATGGCGGTGAGGACCATGGTGTGATAGCCGATGTCGCCCATGCTGCCCTTGATGATGCTGGGGGTCAGGGCGCCAAAGAAGTCGCGCATGATGTAGAAGGGGCTGGTGAAGCCGTTGCCCTCGGCATAGATGCCGACGTTGGAGCCAAGACCGATGTTCATCAGCATCAGGCCGATGGCGGGGGCGATGCCGTAGCGGACGCCGAGAGGAATGGCCTCGACGATCTTCTCACGGACCTTCAGGAGGGTGAGGACGAGGAACACGATGCCCTCGACGAGGATGATGACCAGACCAGCCTGGAACGCGGACTCATACTCGCAGTTGTTGATGACGGCGATGTTGGCCACGACCACGGCAAAGAAGCTGTTCAGACCCATGCCGGGAGCCATGACGAAGGGCTTGTTGGCCATGAAGGCCATGCAGATGGTGCCGATGGCGGAGGCAATGCAGGTTGCCAGGAACACACCGTTCCACAGCGGGGTGCCGACCGCGAAGTTGGTCAGCAGGTTGGGGTTCAGGGCGATGATGTAGGCCATCGTCATGAACGTCGTGAGACCGGCAAGCAGCTCGGTTTTTACCGTGGTGCCGTTCTCCTGGAGCTTAAAGAGCTTTTCCATGATATTCTCCCTTTCTTTTGTTTCGTCATAACACCTAAAATATTTTCAGGCCGCATGACGAAGATTTAGTATAATTATAAAGGCTTTGCCAAGAAAATGCAATACCCTCACCCCCGTTTCACCGTCCTTTTTTCTCACATTGAGCGGGATTTGGCGGAATGGTGGGAAATGGCGGTTGTTTTTGCCGAAAAATCTGTTATAATTCTGTTATTCTTTTTGAAGGGGAACCCGATTTGAAGCTTTCTCGCCTTGTTTTTCCGCCCGATGGCGCGAGCCGCGGGACGCTCCGCGCCCACCGCGCGTACCTCGCCGTGCTGCTCACGCTCCTCGGCGTCGGCATCGGCTTTCTCGGCCTGTGGCTCACGGCCTGCGCGGATGCCGCCCTCCCGCAGGCAGAGCTGTACCGGTCCTATCTCGATCATCCGCTGCTGCTGGCGCTGAACCTTTTCCCGCCGCTGCTGCTCGCATGGCTGGGCTATTTTCTGTCCGGACGCTGCTGGTGCGGCGTGCTGCTCAGCGGCCTTTTCGGTGTGGGCCTCCCGCTCATCAACTATTATAAGGTCATGCTGCGCGGCGATCCGATGCGCGCGAGCGATATCCTGCTCCTGCGCACGGCGGGCGGCATCATGAGTCAATACGAATTTGAACGGACCGCCGAGGTCAACACGGCGGTCGCGCTCCTCGGCGCGATGCTGGCCTTTGCCGTGCTCCTCATGCCGCGCAGCGATAAGCGCCGGCGCGCCCGCGCGCTGGGCGCGGCGGCCTGCGTGCTGCTGGGCGTCGGCGCGTACCTCGGCGCTTACACCGACGAAGCCGTCTACGAAAGGACGGCGAACGACTCGCTCATTAATATCTGGTCGGACAACGAGGTCTATCTTTCCCGCGGCTTTGCGCTTTCCTTCCTGCACTCGGTGCCGGAGCTGTTCCCCGAAAAGCCGGAGGGCTACGATGCCCGCGCGGCGCAGGCGCTGCTTGAGTCCTTCCCCGATGAAGACATTCCGGAGGGGGAGAAGGTCGCCGTCATGGGTGTGATGCTCGAGGCGTTCTGCGACCTGACCGACTTTGACGCCCTCGCGGGCTTTGACACGGTGCAGGAGGTCTATGCCCCCTGGCACGCGCTCGAGGAGCAAAGCCTCTCCGGCCGTCTGCTCACGAACATCTTCGCTGGCGGCACCGTGGATACCGAGTGGGGCTTCCTCACCGGCGCGAGCGAGCACGACGAATACCGCGGCGCGACCGGCTCCTACGTCCGCTACTTCACGGCGCAGGGCTATGCGGCGCACTACGCGCACCCCGGCTACAGCTGGTTCTATGACCGCGAGCGCGTGAACGACTACCTCGGCTTTGACCGGAGCGTTTTCACGGAAAACGGCTTCGGCGAGCTGGTCGACCCCTACGTCGCCATGTGGCATTCCGACCAACAGCTCGCGGACTACCTGCTCGCCGACCTCGACGCGGCGGACGGCTCGCCCCTGTTCTCCTTCGCGGTGAGCTATCAGAATCACGGCCCCTACGCCGAAACGGAGAGCACCGTTCCCTATGTTTCGCCCGAAGCAAGCGGCTGGTCGCAGGAGAGCTGCAATATGCTCAACAACTACCTCTTCGGCGTGAATGAAACGGTCCGCGAATATGTCCGCCTGACGCAGGAGCTGGACGCGCGCGATACCCCCGTGGTGCTCGTGCTCTTCGGCGACCACAAGCCGTGGATGGGCAACGGCGGCTCGGTCTATGAGGAGATGGGCATTGATTTTGACACGTCCACGCTTGCCGGCTTCCGGAACTATTACGCCACGCCCTATCTCATCTGGGCGAATCGCGCGGCGAAGGAGGTCCTCGGCGCGGACTTCACCGGCGACGGCGGCGACTTTTCGCCCTGCTTCCTGATGACGCGGCTGTTCGACGCGTGCGGCTGGGCCGGCCCCGGCTATATGCAGCTCTCCCGCGCCATGCGGGACATCTCGCCGCTGCTGCACACGAACGGGCTCTTCCTGCACGACGGCGTCCTGACCTCCGTCCTCAGCGACACCGACCGCAGCTTCTACCGCAGCTGGCTCGCTGTGCAGTATTACCGCGAGCACGTTGCGGCGTATTCATAGCGCGTGCATCAAAAAACCGCCGCGCACCGCGCGGCACACATATCAAAGGGGGTATTCTCTACCGTAGAGAATACCCCCTTTGGAACCCCCAGAGAGCGCAAGGACTGCGTCCTTGACCTGCCATTGGAGGCTTTTCTATAGAACAACTGCACGCGCTGCGCAAAGGAGTGCGTGCGGCTTCTTTATCGGCTTTCGATTTGGTCTGCTCCTTGCGGCCGCTGCCGCTCTGCGGCAGGGTTACGAGGCTACTATTGCTCGTCCGTGAAGGTAAAAAGCTCGTTTGGTGTACAATCAAGAAGCTGACAAAGGACCTCGATATTTTCGTATCGAATCGACTTTGTCTGGTTGTTTACCATTTTGCTGAAGTTCTGGTAGCTCATACCGAGCTGCTGATATAACCAATATTTTGTTTTCCCTTTGCGTTCCAAAAGCGCCAGTGCATTTAATTTCACCATATCTCATGCTCCCATTAGCTAATGAATTAGTGCCATTTTAAGGAAGCATTCCTCTTGACATATAGACTAATGCATTAGATAATGTTTACATCAGATATTGGAGGTAACAGGATATGGGGATCTATCAGCTTTGCTATTTGAAAATGCACAGCGGTATGCTGTTTTTGGCCGGACATACGGAGGATAAGGAGAAGGAAACACTGCTAAAGATATTCATACGCTCCACCGAGCAATGTACCGATGATAAATAAGAAGCTGTCACTCTTATCTTTATATTTGTAAAGCATTGCTGTCACAAGTGCGATCGCCAGTCCCCAGACAATACTGAATGGTCCCCAGACCACACTGGAGCGACTCATCCACACACCTGCCGTAATCCTGCAGAAAATCGTCTCTGTAATATCTCCAAGAAATGCTCCGACAAAGAACAATAGCACAATCTTATAGAACCCACAGCCTGCGGCAAATACTTTCCCCTTCTCCGATTCCTCTTCCTTGCGGATCAGTTCCATCGCTTTTGGATACGCTTTTTGGATACGTTTCCCGACCCATCTGGAAATCGCACTTTCAAGCTTATTGCTGACTTTATCCAGACCTTCATTCGTAGCTTCCCACCGCGCGAGGTTCTTTCCTTTTCCACGAAGCAGCAGATAAGATCCGAGGATATCCACAACTAACACTCCAAGAAGAACCAATACAAGGATCTTCATCAGGAACAGAGGCAACATTTTAAATACTATGATCGCAAATCTGTTTCCCCAGCGGATTCCGAGATATCCAAGAGCACCCCAGATAAAAGAAGCCGGGATACAGATATATCCGTCCAGATTCCATTTGATCCTGGAGTAATCCCACCATCTGGCTTTAAATGCCTTCTCGATCAAATGCCCTGCAACCCATTCAATCACTGTCGCATAAATCGTCGCAAATAAAAAAAGCCAGACTCCTCTTAGCTCCTGTAATCCAAATGTCATGAACAGAGCGGCGATACCGTAGATCACACAAAACGGTCCATTCACCAGACCTCTGTTCGCAAACTTCTTCTGTTTTACTGTTGCGGCCGCTGTCTCCAGCACCCATCCTAAGAAAGAATAGATGAAAAACAGCCAAAGCAGTTCATACCATGTAAAACGAATCATTGCTTCATCTCCTTTGTACCATGTTTTCATTCACATCTTTCTTAGTATAACGCATATCAATGCTTTTTCCTAGGGATAAATCCAAAAATAATCAATACTCCGATCAGCCCGATTCCAGCATAACCGGCTTTCCTCCATAACGTATCTCTCTCGATCAGACGCTGATCTTCCTCTAATGCTTCCGTTCTGTTCTGCTCGGAAGTGGTGATAATCTCTTGCTGGCTGCTGTCCGCCTCTTCTGCTGCATCAACTGCTGCCTCCGGCTGTGTTCCAACCTCATCACAATACACCACATATCTTCTGGAATTCTGCGTATAAGGATGACATGTCATCAAAGTCACCATATTTCGTCCCGGCTGAATCATGATCTTGTCACTCTCATCCGGCAGGATGATTTCAATCTCCGACACACGATACGTCAATGTTTCCTGACAGTTTTGTATCGTCAGTTTATCTCCGATCTCCAACCGCTCAATCTCGCGGAACATCGGAATCCCCTTCCATCCTCGGTGCGCTGCGATCACACAATTGCTGTCTGTCCCCTGCACCGGAAATGAAGTCTGTCCAAGCATGACCGCACCTTTCGCCATCTTCTCCTGCGTTGCGCCGAGATATAACGGCAATGTCACATCCATCTTCGGAATATCAAGAATCCCGATCATCCCGTCATAGATCCCATACTTGGACAGATCCAATGTCTCCTGCTCGTAAGACCATGGATCAG
>ERZ1106939.459-NODE-459-length-36518-cov-11.681047_pt1 | contig 36518 bp, 32 predicted proteins | sample MGYA00403669_ERZ1106939 | MGnify/ENA primary metagenome ERZ1106939 (study PRJEB35170, sample SAMEA104062447) | human gut metagenome | biome: human gut; feature: human-associated habitat; material: faeces | place: Denmark | collected 2012-09-28 ...
CCGGGGAGCTGCGGCTGAGCAACTTCCTGCTGTGGCAGTGCGCCTACAGCGAGTTTTACTTCTGCGACACCCTGTGGCCCGACTTTACCCGCGCCGACCTGGACAAGGCCATCATCGACTATCAGAAGCGCGACCGCCGTTTCGGCGGCGTCAAATGAGGAGACCTCCCCTATGAAACAGAGAATTTTAGTGGCCGTCATCGGCATTCCGGCGCTGCTGGCGGTGCTGTGTTTCGCGCCGGACTGGGCCACGGCGGTGCTGGTGGCGCTGCTGTGCGTCATCGGCTGCCATGAGTTCATGGCGGCTGCCGCGCCGCTGAAGGCTCGGCGCTGGTGGCCCTTCGCCGCGTCGCTGTCGGTGTTTACCGTGTTCACCGTGTATTTCCACGGTGACGCCTTTGACGGTACGCCCATTTCCACACTCATGCCCTGGCTGCTGGCGGCGCTGATCGTGGTGCTGTTCGTGGCGGCTGTGCAGGCTTACGGCAGGGACGACGAGCTGATGTTTCCCGACCTGTGCGCTGTGGCCGTCTCCGGCCTGGTCATCCCCCTGGCGCTGAGCTGTTTGGTGCGGCTGCGCATGATGGACTATGGCACGGGACTGGTGCTCATTCCGCTGGTGTCCGCCTTTATGAGCGATGCCATGGCCCTTTTCGGCGGTATGCTCTTCGGCAAGACAAAGTTAGCCCCCCGCGTCAGCCCTAAAAAGACCCGGGAGGGCGCTGTCAGCGGCCTGGTGGGCGGTATGGTGGGCATGATCCTGTACCGCATCTTCTTCCTGCTCTGCACCGAGGTGCAGTTGAACATCGGCTGGTGTGTGCTGCTGGGCCTGGTGGGCGCGCTGCTGGGACAGCTGGGTGATCTGAGCTTTTCCTGTGTCAAGCGCCAGTGCGGCATCAAGGACTACGGCCGGCTGCTGCCGGGTCACGGCGGCGTGCTGGACCGCTTCGACAGCGTGATCTTTGCCGCCCCCGTTATCTGGATGCTGGTGTCCGCCGTGACATTGTATTGAGGGAGTACATACTATGACGAAAACCATCGCCCTCCTGGGATCCACCGGTTCTATCGGACGGCAGACACTGGAGGTGGCCCGGGAGCTGGGCCTTACCGTGGCGGCACTGACCGCCCATACGAATATCGACCTTCTGGAGCAGCAGGCGCGGCAGTTCAGGCCGCGCCTTGCGGCGGTGTATGACCCGGATGCCGCCTGTGTGCTGCGTGAGCGCCTGTCCGACATGGACATTCAGGTGCTGGCAGGGGAGGAGGGGCTTCTGACCGCCGCCACTACGGAGGAGGCGGATACCCTTGTCACCGCCGTCATGGGCAGCGTGGGCCTTGCACCTACGCTGGCCGCCATCAGGCAGGGGAAACGCATCGCCCTGGCCAATAAGGAGACGCTGGTCTGCGCCGGTGAGTTGGTCATGGCTGCCGCTGCCGAATACGGTGCGGAGATCATTCCTGTGGACAGTGAACACTCCGCTGTATTTCAGTGCTTGCAGGGCTGCCGCGACCGGGGGGAGGTACGCCGTATCCTGCTGACGTGCTCCGGCGGCCCGTTCTACGGCAAGACCTCCGCTGAGATGGAGCGTATGACCGCCGCCGATGCACTCCATCACCCCAACTGGCGCATGGGCGCCAAGATCACCGTGGATTCCGCCACGCTGATGAACAAGGGGTTGGAGGTCATTGAGGCCATGCGGCTGTACGCCCTGCCGGTGGAGCAGATCCAGCCGGTGATCCACCGCCAGAGCATCGTCCACTCTCTGGTGGAGTTCCGGGACGGCGCGGTGCTGGCTCAGCTGGGGACGCCGGATATGAAGCTGCCTATCCGCTACGCCATGACCTATCCCTATCGGGCGGAGTCGCCGGACGCGCCGCTGGACCTGCTCCGGTGCGGCCCACTGACCTTTGCCGCCCCGGATGAGGATGCGTTCCCTTGCCTGCGGCTGGCACGCCAGTGCGGCAAGACCGGCGGTACGTCCTGCACCATACTCAATGGTGCGAATGAGGCCGCCGTGGCGCTGTTCCTCCGGGGGGAGATCGGCTTTAACGACATCCATCGCTGCGTAGAGCGGGCGCTTTCCCGCGTAGCTGTGAAATATCAGCCAAGCCTGGCGGATATACTGGAAGCAGACAGAGCGGCCCGCTTGGCTATTCTGTGATTTTTCGTAAGGAGCAATGTCCATGATCGTATATATCCTGGCAGCCCTGCTGGTGTTCGGCATACTGATCGCCGTCCATGAGTTAGGCCACTTCCTGGCCGCTAAGGCCTGCGGCGTCCGCGTCAATGAGTTCTCCATCGGCATGGGGCCCGCTCTCTGGAAAAAGCAGAAGGGAGACACCCAGTATTCTCTCCGCGCTTTTCCTGTGGGTGGTTTCTGCGCCATGGAGGGGGAAGAGGAGGACTCCGACGACCCGGCAGCCCTGAACCGTCAGGGCTTTTGGAAGAAGCTGCTGATCTTTGCCGCCGGCGCGGCCATGAATTTTCTTACCGGGCTGATCATCATTTTCTTCCTCTATGCTGATGCCCAGGCATTCTACACCCCGACTATTACCGGCTTCGCCGAGGGCTGCCCTCTGGAGAGTGCCGACGGCTTACAGACCGGCGACCGCATCCTGTCTATCGATGGGGAGCGGGTCTATGTATACAGCGATCTGAGCCTGCTGCTGCCCCGCAATACCACCGGCGTCTACGACCTGGTGGTGGAACGCGGCGGCGAAAAGGTGCGGCTCAACGATTTTACCATGGAACGCCGCACCTATACGGGCGCGGACGGCAAGGAATTTACCGGACTGGGCCTTTACTTCGGTGTGGAGAAGGCCGACTGGGGCGTGCGGCTGCGCTATACCTGGAACAACGCCGTGGACTTTGTCCGGCTCGTTCGTCTCAGTCTGCAAATGCTGGTCACAGGTGAAGCGGGACTGAAGGATCTCAGCGGCCCGGTGGGCATCGTCTCCACCATGGCCCAGGTGGGCCAACAGGCCGAAACGACCCGGGCAGCGGCGGAGAACATCGCCTATATCGCCGCGCTTATCGCCGTGAACCTGGCGGTGATGAACCTGCTGCCCCTGCCGGCGCTGGATGGCGGGCGTATTTTCTTCCTGGTGGTCAACGCCATCGCCATGCTGCTGTTCCACAGGCAGATCCCGGCCAAATACGAAAACTACATCCACTTCGCCGGATTGATCCTGCTGCTGGCCCTTATGGTCGTGCTGATGTTCAGCGATGTGTGGAAGCTCATCAAGTAGAAGGGGAGGGATATTCATGACACGGCAGGTACACGTTGGCCCGGTGGCCATAGGAGGCGGCGCGCCGGTCTCTATCCAATCCATGTGCAATACGCCTACAGAGAATGTGGACGCCACCGTGGCCCAGATCCTGCGTCTGGAGCAGGCGGGCTGCGACATCGTCCGTGTGGCCGTTCCCACCCGGGAGGCCGCTATGGCCATCCCCGCCATCAAATCCCGCATCCATATCCCTCTGGTGGCGGACATCCACTTTGACTACAAGCTGGCGCTGCTGTGTATCAACGGCGGCGTGGACAAAATACGTATCAACCCCGGCAACATCGGCTCACCGGACCGAGTCCGGGCCGTAGCCGATGGCTGCCGCGAGCGCGGCATTCCCATCCGGGTGGGTGTCAACGGCGGCTCGCTGGAAAAGGATATTCTCCGCAAATACGGCGGCGTCACCGCCGAAGCGCTGGCGGAAAGCGCGCTGGGCCATGTCCGGCTGTTGGAGGATTGCGGCTTCCGAGATGTGTGCATCTCCGTCAAGTGCTCCCACGTCCCGGTGAACATGGCGGCTTACCGCCTGCTCCATGAGCGGACGGACTATCCCCTGCACCTGGGCGTCACCGAGGCCGGCACGCCGGACATGGGCGTGCTGAAATCCGCCATCGGCATCGGCGGACTGCTGTGCCAGGGCATCGGCGACACCCTCCGTGTCAGCCTCACCGCCGACCCGGTGGAGGAGGTGGTGGCGGCCAAGCGCATTTTGCAGGCCATCGGCCTGCGCCGCAGCGGCCCGGATCTTATCGCCTGCCCCACCTGCGGCCGCACAAAGTACGATATGCTGTCCATCGCCCGTGAGGTGGAGCGCCGCCTGGAGGGCTGCACCAAGCCTATCACCGTGGCGGTGATGGGCTGCGTGGTGAACGGGCCGGGGGAGGCGTCCGCCGCCGATGTGGGTATTGCCGGCGGCGACGGCGAGGGCCTGCTCTTCGCCAAAGGGAAGATCCTCCGCAAGCTGCCCCAGGACAAGCTGGTGGACGCGCTGATGGAGGAGATAGACAAATTGTAAGGTAGAGGTAGACCATGCCGGATAAAGTACCCTTTTTTACATTATTTGAGAGTTTTCAAGCGCCGCGACAGCTCCGATTGCTGCTCCACGACACCGTTGCCCTGGGCGGCGTGCTGGACCGCGCGGCCCGCACGCTGGAGCTGCAATTAGAGAGCGGCGAGCCCATCCCCGACGCGGCTCGCAGCGCCCTCCAGCAGATGCTGGCGGAGCAGTATGATCTGCGCCGCGTCCAGCTTACCTTCCGGGACAAGTCCGCTCCGGTAAAGGGAGGGGGTGAGGTGCTGCTGGGCAAGGAGTTCAAGGGTAAGGCCACGCCTATCTCCGAGCTGAACCTGAAAATGGGCGCCGCCATCGTGGAGGGGCGCATCTTCAAGCTCGAGTGCTTTGAGACGCGCCGGCCCGGCGTGTGGCGGCTGTCCTTCAACATCACCGATGAGCATAATTCCATCTCCGTCCGCCGGTCACTGGGCGACAAGGAAGCCAAGCAGCTTTCCGCCGCACTGACCGACGGCGCGTACCTCCGCATTCAGGGACGGCTGGAGCTGTCCTTCGATGGCCGGGAATTACAGCTCAATCCGCTGAATATCATGCGCGGCCACCACGAGGGACGCCGGGACAACGCCCCCGAGAAGCGCGTGGAGCTGCATCTCCACACACAGATGAGCTCCATGGATGCCATTACAGATGTGGGCAGCGTGGTGAAGCAGGCGGCGGCCTGGGGACACCCGGCCATTGCCATCACCGACCACGGCACAGTGCAGGCGTTTCCCAAGGCACGGGACGCGGGTAAGGGCAAGATCAAGATCCTCTATGGCGTGGAGGGCTACTTTGTCAACAATCTGGACGACCGCATCGCCGTCCACGGCCCGCAGGACCAGCCTTTCGCCAATGAGATCGTCTGCTTCGACATCGAGACCACCGGCCTGAGCGTGGCCCACGAGGCCATCACCGAAATCGGAGCGGTGGTGCTGAAGAATGGTCAGATCACCGAGCGTTTTCAGACCTTTGTCGATCCCCAGCGACGGCTGACGCCGGAGAACATCGGCCTGACCGGCATCACCGATGCCATGCTGGCGGGTGCGCCGAAGCTGAAGGACGCGCTGACCGCGTTCCTGGACTTTGTCCATGGCCGCCCGCTGGCGGCGCACAACGCGGAATTCGACATCGGCTTTATCCGGGCCGGCTGCCGCAAGACCGGCCTGGAGTTCGACCCGACCTATATCGACAGTCTCATTCTGGCACAGAACCTGCTGCCGGAGCTGAATAAGCATAAGCTGGACATTGTGGCGGAGCATCTGGAGCTGCCCGCCTTCAACCACCACCGGGCTGCCGACGATGCGGCCATGGTGGGCTATATGCTCATTCCGTTCTTTGACCGCATGGAGAGGGAGATGGGCATCCACCGGCTGCAGCAGATCAACGTCGAGATGCTGAAGCTGCGGCCCATGGGCGGCAAGAGCAGCCGTCATCCCAAGCACATCATCCTTCTGGCCAAGAACAAGCTGGGCCTCAAGCACCTGTACCAGCTTATCTCCGCCTCCAACCTGCAATACTTCCGCCGCGTACCCATCATCCCCAAGACGGAGCTGATGGCACACCGGGAGGGGCTGATCATCGGCTCTGCCTGCGAGGCGGGCGAGCTGTTTCGCGCCGTGGCCGACCACAAGGACTGGGCGGAGCTGAAGCGAATTGCGTCGTTTTACGACTATCTGGAGATCCAGCCCGTCTGCAACAATATGTTCATGCTCCGCAAGGGGGACGTTCGCTCTGGGGAGGAGCTGCGGGACTTCAACCGCACCATCGTCCGTCTGGGCGAGGAGCTGGGCAAGCCCGTCTGCGCTACCGGCGATGTCCATTTCCAAGAGCCGGAGGACGAGGTTTACCGTCACATCCTGCTGGCCAGCAAGAAGTTCCCCGACGCGGACGAGCCCCTGCCCATCTACTTCAAGACCACGGAGGAGATGCTGGAGGAGTTTTCCTATCTGGGGGAGGAGACCGCCCACAAGGTGGTCATCGACGATCCCCGGCGCATCGCCGACCGTATCGAGGAAATCGAACTGCTGCCCCCGGGCCGGCTGTTCCCACCCCGGCTGGAGAACTCCGAGCAGGAGCTTCACGACATGGTTTGGGCCAAGTGCCACGAGCTGTACGGCGACCAGCCGCCCCAGCTCATCGTGGATAGGCTGAACGTGGAGCTCAAGAGCATTTTGGGTAAGTACGACGTGGTCTATATGTCGGCCCAAAAGCTGGTGCAGCGCAGTCTGGAAAACGGCTACCTTGTGGGCTCTCGTGGTTCGGTGGGTTCGAGCCTGGTGGCCTATATGTCCGGCATCACCGAGGTCAACTCCCTGCCGCCCCATTACCGTTGCCCCCACTGCAAGAACACGGAGTTCATCACCGACGGCAGCTACGGCTGCGGCGCGGATATGCCGGACAAGACCTGCCCCGTCTGCGGCACAAAGTATGTCAAGGACGGCTTTGACATCCCCTTTGAGACGTTCCTGGGCTACGGCGGCGGCAAAGTGCCGGATATAGACCTGAACTTCTCCGGCGAATACCAGGCCCGCGCCCACCAGCACGCCATCGAGATGTTCGGCAAGACCCAGGTGTTCCGTGCGGGTACGATCGGCACGCTGGCGGAAAAGACCGCCTTCGGCATGGTGAAGAAATATTTGGAGGAGAAGGGCGAGACGGCCTCCAACGCGGAGCTGGACCGGCTGACCCTGGGCTGTGTGGGTGTCCGCCGCACCACCGGCCAGCACCCCGGCGGGCTGGTGGTCGTGCCGGATGACATGGATGTGGAGGACTTCACCGCCGTCCAGCACCCTGCAGACGACGCCAACAGCGACACCGTCACCACTCACTTTGAATACCACTGCATGGAGGACAACCTCCTCAAGCTGGATATGCTGGGCCACGATGACCCTACTATGATCAAGATGCTGGAGGATCTGACCGGCGTCAACGCCCGGGCTATTCCGCTGGACGACCCGGATACCATGTCCATTTTTACCTCATCCAAGGTGCTGGGCTTCGAGAACGACGAAATATTAGGCCCTACCGGCGCGGTGGCCATCCCGGAGTTCAACACCCGCTTTACCCGCGGTATGCTGATGGACACCATGCCCCGGGATTTTAACACTCTGGTGCGCCTGTCCGGCTTCTCCCACGGCACGGACGTGTGGCTGGGCAACGCCCGCGAGCTGATCGTCAGCGGCACGGCCTCCGTTCTGGAGACGGTGGGCTGCCGCGATGACATCATGCTCTACCTTATCTCCATGGGGCTCGATCCCAAGACGTCCTTCAAGATCATGGAGGCCGTCCGTAAGGGCAAGGTCAAAAAGGGGGGCTTTCAGGATGGCTGGGAGGAGGCCATGCGGGACCATGAGGTCCCGGACTGGTACATCGGCTCGCTGGCCAAGATCGGCTATCTGTTCCCCAAGGCCCACGCCGTGGCGTATGTGATGATGGCGTTCCGCATCGCGTGGTTCAAGGTCCATCAGCCGCTGGCGTTCTACGCCACGTTCTTCTCCATCCGTGCCAAGGCCTTTGACGCCGAGTACTGCTGTGCTGGACTGGACGCCGTCAAACGCAAGATCAGGGAGATCGAGAACAACAAGGACGCCACCGACGTAGAGCAGAACCTGCTGGTCACGCTGGAGGTCTGCTACGAGTTCTATCTCCGGGGCTTCCACTTTGACACCATCAGCATCTACGACTCCGACGCCACCCACTTCAAGATCACCAAAAACGGCCTGCTGCCGCCCTTTATTACCGTCCGGGGGCTGGGCGAGACGGCGGCACTGGACACGGTGGAGAAGCGGGAGGGGAAGACCTTTATCTCCGTGGAGGAGTTTGCCACCACCTGCAACAAGCTCAGTAAGACGCACATCGAGCAGCTGAAGGCCCTGGGCGCGTTCGCCGGCATGGCCGACACCAGCCAGGTCAGCCTGTTCTGAGCAAAAAAATTCCGCCCGAGGGGCGGAATTTTTTTGCTCAGATTTATGCCTTTTTCTTCTCCGGGAACTGGATTTGCGCCAGGATCACCGCCACGAACATCACCACGCAGCCGATGTACTCCCGGGCCGTCATCTGCTGGTGCAGGACGATCGCTCCGGCGATGACGGCGAACACGCTCTCCAGACTCAACAGGATGGTCACCACCGTGGGGTTGGAGTCCTTCTGCGCGAGGATCTGCAGCGTGTAGCCCACGCCGCAGGAGAAAATACCCACGTACAGCAGAGGCAGGATGCAGCTCCAAATAGCGGCGAAGTCCACAGTCTCAAAGAGGAACATACACACAGCGGAGATGATGCCCGCAAACAGGAATTGCAGGCAGCTCAACTTCACGCCGTCGCAATAGGCTGTAAAGTGGTCGATAACCAGAATATGTACCGCAAAGCACACCGCACACACCAGGATCAACAGGTCGCCCGCCGCCAGGGAGAAATCCCCCTTGATGCACAGCAGATACAGCGCCACCACGCTGCACACCACCGCGATCCACACCGGCAGGCTGACCTTCCGCTTGAAGAACAGCCCGAACACCGGCACCAGCACCACATACAGCGCCGTGATGAACCCAGCCTTACCCGCGTCCGTACCGGCCACCAACCCAGCCTGCTGGAAGTTGGAGGCGATGGCCAGCGCCACACCGCAGCACAGGCCGCCCAGCCAAAGCTGCTTGTTGGCCGCTTTTTTCTCCTCTGCGGTCGGCGTCGGTCTATTCTTCTTCGCCTTGTCGCTGACGGCGATGACCACCAGCAGCGCCAGCACAGCGATAAAGTATCGCGTGGCGTTAAAGGCGAACGTGCCGATACTGTCAGCGCACAGATCCTGTGCCACAAACGCCGTGCCCCAGATGAACGCGGCCAAAATAGGGAAGACCACCTGCCGCACCTGATTGTGTTTCATGTCCGTTGTTTCCTTTCTCTCTCGTTATTCATTCGTCCTTCACCGGTCCGGTGTGCCAGCGGAACTTCCGCTCCTCGCCACGCACCAGCCGCTGTATATTTTCCCGGTGACACCACACCACCAGCCCTGCGATGACCACTGCCAGCACTGTATAGACCGGGCTGTGTCCGCAGAAAAACCATGTGGCGACGGGCATACTCACCGCCGCGCTCACCGAACCCAGCGACACATATTTCGTCGCCAGCCACAGCGCCGCGAACAATCCCCAGGCGATGAGGGCCACCCGCCAGTCCAGCAGCCACACCAGCGTGCCGCCGGACAGAATGCCCTTGCCGCCCTTGAAGCCGAAGAACACCGGGAACATGTGCCCCAGCTCGCAGCCCAATCCGCCGATCAGCACGCCCAGCGTCCAGTCCTGCATGGCGTTTTTCAGCAGAAATCCGCCTAAAAGGCAGGCGATGACCGTCTTACCCATGTCGAACAAGATGACGCCCAGCGCGTATTTCGCGCCGTAGGTGCGGTAGAAATTGGTCAGTCCCGCGTTGCCGCTGCCGTGCTGCCGCACGTCGTCCCGGATGATGAAATGGCTCACCATCACCGACCCGTTGAGACAGCCCAGGAAATACCCCAGCAGCACCGTGATGAACACCATGCCCGCCGCTATCAGGAAATAGCCGTCCATTACCCGTCGTCCTCTCCCTTCTGCCGTATGGTGATCTGAATGGGCGTGCCCTCCAGCCCGAACACACTGCGGAGCTGGTTCTCCAAATACCGTTGATAGGAGAAGTGGAACAGCTTCTTGTCATTGCAGAAGATGACGAAGTGGGGCGGCTTGACACCCACCTGGGTCATGTAGTAGATCTTCAGGCGGCGGCCCTTGTCCGTGGGGGGCTGCACCCGTGTCTGGGCGTCAGCCAGCACGCTGTTGAGCATACCGGTGGTGATACGCACCGCCGCCTGGTCATTCACGTAGTTGATCAGCTCAAACAGCCGGTTCACCCGCTGGCCCGTGGCGGCGGAGATGAACAGAATGGGCGCGTAGGGCATGAAGCTCAGATCCCGGCGCACGTCCTCCCGCATCCGATCCATAGTCTTGCCGTCCTTCTCGATCAGATCCCACTTGTTCACCACAATGATGCTGGCCTTGCCCGCCTCGTGGGCAAGACCCGCCACCTTGGTGTCCTGCTCCGTCACGCCCTCCTGGGCGTCGATCATGATCAGGCACACGTCGCTGCGTTCAATGGCCATGGTGGCCCGCAGCACGCTGTATTTCTCGATGTTGTCGTCCACCTTGGACTTTTTCCGCATTCCGGCGGTGTCGATAAAGTTGTACTTGCCGTACTGGTTCTCAAAATAGCTGTCGATGGCGTCCCGGGTCGTGCCCGCCACGTTGCTGACGATGACACGCTCCTCGCCCAGGATCTTGTTGGTCAGGCTGGACTTGCCCACGTTGGGCTTGCCGATAATGGCCACCTGCACCACATCGTCCTCTGTATCCTGCCCGTCATCCGGGGGGAAGTACTTGATGCACTCGTCCAGCAGGTCGCCTGTCCCGTGTCCGTGTACGGCGGACACCGCGATGGGGTCGCCCAGGCCCAGGTTGTAGAACTCATAGAAATCCGGGTCTACCGTGCCCACAGAGTCCATCTTGTTTACCGCCAGCACAATGGGCTTGCGGCTGCGCTGCAGCATCCCCGCCACCTCCTGGTCGGAGGCGGTGAGGCCGGTCTTGATGTCCGTCACGAAAATGATCACGTCCGCGTTGTCGATGGCGATCTGGGCCTGCTCCCGCATGAACGCTAAGATCTGATTGTCGGTGTTGGGCTCGATGCCGCCGGTGTCCACCAGCCGGAACTTCCGCCCCACCCATTCGCTCTCGCCGTAAATACGATCACGCGTCACGCCGGGCGTGTCCTCCACGATGGACAGCCGCCGCCCGATGAGCTTATTGAACAGCATGGACTTGCCCACATTGGGCCGCCCCACAATGGCGATCAAAGGCAATGCCATAGTTTTACTCCTCCCTTTCCAGCATGGCGTCCAGCAGGTCGCCGCCGTCTATCCCCACGATCTGCACCGGGCAGCCCAACTCCCCGCTGAGCCGCTCCACGGTGTAGTCATCCAAAAATACGTTTTCCCCGTGCCGCAGCATATGCAGCGGCAGCAGTACCCGGCCCAGGTCCGGGACTTTTTGCAGCTGAGCCGACAGGTCCTGTCCGGTCAGCAGTCCTGCAACGTCGATGGTGTGGCCGAAAAAGTCGTTCTCCACCGCGATGACCTGCCCCCGCAGGGCGGGAAAGTATGCCCGGGCCTGTTCCAGCAGATACGTCATGAACGGCGCAGCCGCCGTCCCCGTGGCGATGGTGAAGGGCGACGGCGCTTCCGTGTGGGCCTCCAAACGCATGGCGCTGAGGAAGTCCTGCTCCAGCGACCGCAGCATCCCCACGCCGTTCTCCAGCTGGCGATACCCCTCATAGTAGTCCTCCTGGGGCAGTTCCATACCCGCCCGCAGGAACAGCTCGTCTGCGCAGAAGAACCGCCGTGTGCCGAATCGGCGCAGGTTCTCCTGCCCGAACTCCTCGGCGATGGCGATGATGTCCCGCGCCCCGTCCTTGTCCACGGGCCGCAGCTTGGCCAGCCCCTTGCGGTACTTGGTGATGCCCACTGGCACGAGGGAGCAGCTGGAAAACTCCCACTCCGTCAGATCCCGCAGCGTCCGCCGCAGCTGGTCGCCGTCGTTCCACCCGGGACATACCACAATCTGCCCGTTCATCACGATGCCTGCTTTGCAGAACTTCTGTATCAGCTCCAGCGACCGCGCCGCCTGCTTGTTGCCCAGCATGGTGCAGTGCAGCTTCGGGTCGGTGGCGTGTACGGATACATTGATGGGGCTGATGTGCAGGTCAATGATCCGCTGGGCCTCCCGTTCCGTCAGGTTCGTCAGCGTGGTGTAGTTTCCCAGCAGGAAGCTCAGCCTTGCATCGTCGTCCTTATAATACAGCGTGGAGCGCATCCCCGGCGGCATCTGATCCACAAAGCAGAAGATGCAGTGGTTGGAGCAGAACCGCATCTCGTCCATCAGGTACGTGTCGAAGTTCAGCCCCAGATCCTGCCCCTCCGCCTTGCGTATGGTCAGAGTCCGCACCTGTCCCGCCGCCGTTTTCAGTTCCACATGGGACAGGGGATCGTAGCCGTAAAACCGATAGTCCAGCACGTCCACGATGGTGTGCCCATTGATGGTCAGCAGCTGTTCGCCCACCTGTATGCCGGCCCGCTCCGCGGGGCTGTGCCGGTCGATGGCGGTGATGATGGTGCTCATACGTGTGTCCTCTTTCGTCAGGCGGCATACAACCGCATAATAACATCTCATTATACCGTTTTTTTCCGCCCGGCGCAAGCCTAAGTATACCCACCGCCATACCATTTGTAAAACGCTGCATTTCGATGCAACTCATGACAAAAACTGATGGACTGCGCAGAAAAACAGGAGGGAAGCGACGCTTCCCTCCTGCAAAGGCACAACAGAACTTACTTGTCCGCCGCCACAGACTTGACGACCTTGACCTCGCGGCCGTTGTAACTGCCGCACTCCGGGCACATTCTGTGGGGGAGATGCAGCGCGCCGCACTTGGCGCACGCCACCAGCGTGGGAGCTGCCAGCTTCCATACGGAAGAACGTCTCTTATTGCGTCTTTGCTTGGATACTTTTCCCTTAGGGACTGCCATGTTGACACCTCCTTGGTCTTAACTGCCTGAGCAGCGATGTAATACTTTACTGCCCGTCCTGCTGCAATAGCTGGGCCAGCTTGGCCAGTCTGGGGTCTACGGCCCTTTTGCACCGGCAGCTCTCCCGGTTCAGGTTCGCGCCGCACCCGGCACACAGACCCTTGCAGTCCTCGGAGCAGAGGAATTTCGTGTCCATATCGAGGATGAACGCATCCCGCGCCAACTCCTCCAGATCCACCTCATCATCCTCCAGCACGATGATCTCGTCGCTGTCCTCCGATTGCCGCTCCTCCGCCAACACGCAGTCGTAGCAAACGGACTTTTCTGCGTCGTATTCCTCACCGCACCGGTCGCAGACACAGTGCATCGTGGTGGACATCTGCATCCCGCAAAGCAGCAGCCCCGCCTTGTTCCGCAGCCGGCAGTCCACAACAACCGGGCGGGAAACGGGCTTCGAACCGCCGAAATCCAGGTCGGAAAGGTCCATTTCGAACCGCACCTCCTCCTGCATTTCAGGGGTATGCAGCAGCTTGTTCACGTTCAAACGCATAGTACACCTCGCAATGACACGAGTAGTATTATAGCTGACACCCCACCCCTTGTCAAACATTTTCTCACAAATATTTTGACTTTTTTGGAAAACACAGTAGAATAGATAGAAGAAATCGGAAAGGAGGGCGTTTTTCGTGAGGGAAATGACCATCGGGAAGAACGACGCCGGCCAACGGCTGGACCGTTTCCTCTCCAAAGCCCTGCCCCTGCTGCCCCCGGCACTGGCACAGAAATACATCCGCATCAAGCGCGTCAAGGTCAACGGCGGCCGCGCCCAGCGCGACCAGCGGCTGCGGGAGGGCGACGTGCTGCAATTATACATCAACGACGAGTTCTTCGACAAGCCCTCCGAGGAGAATATGTTTCTCACCCTGTTCAAGCCCCGGCTCACCGTGGTGTACGAGGATGAGCATATTCTTCTGGCGGACAAGCCTCAGGGGCTGGTGGTCCATGCCGACGAGACGGAGAAGGTCAACACCCTCATCAACCACATCCAGGCATATCTCTACCAGAAGCGCGAGTGGAATCCCAGATGGGAAAACGCCTTCACCCCGGCACTGTGCAACCGCATCGACCGCAACACCGGCGGCATCGTCATCGCCGCCAAGGACGCGGAGACCCTGCGCATCCTCAACGAGAAGATCCGCGGCCGGGAGCTGGACAAGCGCTACCTCTGCGTCACCGTGGGCCGTCCCAAGCAGCCGGAGGGCCGGGTGGAGTGCTTTTTGCTGAAGGACGAGCAGAAAAAGCAGGTGTCCGTGTACCACCGCCCCGTCCCCGGCGGCAAGACCGCCGTCACCGACTACCGTGTGCTGGACACCCGGGGTGAGCTGAGCTTGCTGGAGATCGGCCTGGAGACAGGCCGCACCCACCAGATCAGGGCCACTATGGCCGATCTGGGCTGCCCTCTGCTGGGGGACGGCAAGTACGGCCGGGGAGATGTGAACCGCCGCTACGGTGAGACCCGACAGGCGCTGTACGCCTACAAGCTCACTTTCGACCTGCCCACGGATGCCGGCATCCTGAACTATCTCCGCGGCCGCACCTTCACCGTGGAGGACGTCCCGTTCCGGGAGAAATACTTCGGCGCAGGGAAAGAATAATTTTTTTCACAAAAAACCTCGAAATCCATTGACTTTTGCGGCGCATTTATATATAGTGTAGCTGCCTGATTTCACCAGAGAAGCGGCGCAGGAACAGATGCGCCGCTTTTTCTCATGATGCGGGCGCTATTTCACTGTGAATGGAGGAGGATAAATGTCCAAAGAGTTGATTCGCCTGCGGGATCTCTGCATGGCGTTTGACGACGAGCTGGTTCTCGATAACATCAATCTTTACATCAACGATTCTGAATTCCTCACACTGCTTGGCCCCAGCGGCTGTGGCAAGACCACGACGCTGCGGATCATCGGCGGGTTTACCACGCCCACTTCCGGTGATGTTACCTTTGACGGTGTGAGGATCAATGACGTTCCGCCCCATAAGCGGCAGATCAACACGGTGTTCCAGAAGTATGCGCTGTTCCCGCACCTGGACGTGTTTGAAAACATTGCCTTCGGCCTGCGTATCGCGAAAGTGCCGGAGGAAGAGATCCGCCAGCGCGTCACCGAAATGCTGGAGGTGGTCAGCCTGAAGGGCTTTGACCGCCGCCGTATCGACCAGCTTTCCGGCGGCCAGCAGCAGCGGGTGGCCATCGCCCGTGCTCTGGTGAACCGCCCGAAGGTACTGCTTCTGGACGAACCGCTGGGAGCGCTGGATCTGCGATTGCGCAAGGATATGCAGAACGAGCTGAAGCGTATCCAGCAGCAGATGGGCATAACGTTTATATATGTCACACACGACCAGGAGGAGGCCCTTACCATGTCCGACACCGTGGTGGTCATGGACAAGGGCCGCATCCAGCAGATCGGCACACCGGAGGATATTTACAACGAACCGAAGAACGCCTTTGTGGCGGACTTCATCGGCGAGAGCAACATCCTCAACGGCGTCATGGTCCGGGATAAGGTCGTGAAAATGTACGGCAAGGAGTTCCCCTGCGTGGACGTGGGCTTCGCCGAAAACGAGCCGGTGGATGTGGTCATCCGCCCCGAGGACATCGACATCGTTCCCGTGGAGCAGGGCCAGCTCGTCGGCACCGTAACCAACGTGACGTTCAAGGGGATGCAGTACGACATCATCGTGGATTTCCGGGGTTTCAAGTGGCTCATCCAGACCACCGATCACTCTCCGGTGGGCGCGCGCATCGGCGTGAAGATCGACCCCGACGGCTTCCATATTATGAAGAAGAGCGAATACTCCGGAATGTTCGGCGACTACTCCTCCTATTCTGAGGAGTACGAGGAATTGGCGGACGCCAGCGTGGAGCTGGAAGAGGAGGAGAGCGAGGATGAAGAATAAGCTCTCCCGTTTCGCTGTGCCGTATGTGGTGTGGATGGCCATTTTTGTGGTCGCCCCCATCGTCATCATGGTCATCTACGCCTTCTCCGGCTCGGAGGGCGGCTTTACGCTGGACAACTTCGTCCAGATGGGAGGATACGCCTCTGTGTTTGGCCGTTCCTTCAAGCTGGCGCTGATCGCCACGGCCATCTGTCTGCTGGTGGGCTATCCCGTGTCCTATCTCCTCAGCCGGGAGGGGGAGCGTTTCCGCCGCACCGCCATGGTGCTCATCATGCTCCCCATGTGGATGAACTTCCTCCTGCGGACCTACTCCTGGATGACCATTCTGGAGAACAACGGCCTTTTGAACCAGCTGTTCCAGCACCTGGGCATCATTGCCCTCTACAACCGCATCACCGGCAGCAATCTGGAGTATTTCACCATGATCGACACCCAGGGCGCGGTGGTGCTGGGCATGGTATATAACTACCTGCCCTTTATGATCCTGCCCATCTACTCCGTCATCATCAAGCTGGACCACTCTTTGCTGGAGGCCGCCCGGGATCTGGGCGCCAACAGCGTCACTGTGTTCCGCAAGGTGGTGCTGCCCCTGAGCCTGCCCGGCGTGCTGTCTGGCATCACGATGGTGTTCGTGCCCTCCGTATCCACGTTTGCCATCAGCCGTATGCTGGGCGGCGGCACGGAGCTGCTGCTGGGCGACCTGATCGAGCGCCAGTTCCTGGGCGGCGCGTATAACCCCCAGCTGGGCGCGGCCATATCCCTTATGATGATGCTGGTGGTCGTGGCCTGTATGTTGGTCATGAACCGCTTCGGCGAGGGTGAAGAACAGGCGGTGATGCTATGAGACAGAGAAAAGGCAACTCCGTCGGCGACCGCATTCTGATGATTTTGGTGGGGCTGTTCCTCTATGCGCCTATCATCATTCTCATCGTATTCTCCTTCAACGCCGGCAACAGCTCCAGCGTCTGGAAGGGCTTCTCCCTCCATTGGTACGCCGAGCTGCTGCAGAATCGGCTCATCATGCACAGCGTCTACACCACGCTGCTGGTGTCCCTGCTGGCCACACTCATCGCCACCGTGGCCGGCACGTTTGCCGCCATCGGCTTTTATGCCATGCGCCGCAAGCCCCGCGAGACGCTGATGGCCGTCAACAACATTCCCATGATGAACGCGGACATCGTCACCGGCGTCAGCCTGTGCCTGCTGTTCGTGGTGTTCTTCAACGGCTGGGGCGCGTTTGCCGGATGGGTCAACAGCTGGCAGTCCGCCGTCATCCTGCCGGAACGGCTGACCATGGGCTTCGGCACGCTGCTCATCGCCCACGTCTGCTTCAACATCCCCTATGTCCTGCTGTCCGTCGGCCCGAAGCTGCGGCAGATGGACCGCAACCTTATCGACGCGGCGCAGGACCTGGGCTGCACCTGGATGCAGGCGTTCTGGAAGGTCATGATCCCGGAGATCAAGCCGGGCATCGTCTCCGGCGCACTGACGGCCTTCACCATGTCCATCGACGATTTCATCATCAGCTACTTCACGGCGGGCACGTCCTCCTCTACGCTGGCCATGACCATCTATGGCATGACGAAAAAGCGCGTCAGCCCGGAGATCAACGCCGTATCCACGCTGCTGTTCGTCACCGTGATCCTGCTTCTGGCTGTCATCAACCTCCGGGAGAACCACGCCGAGCACCATCGTGCCGCCCACCGCGAGACATCCGCTCCCGCCCCTGCCTCAAAGAAACACCCGGGCTTGGGCAAGAAGCTGGCTGCCGGAGGCCTGGCCTGCGTCCTGCTGGCCACGCTGATCGTCACCGGTACGGCGGCACGCAGCGAGCGGGTGGTGAATGTCTGTTCGTGGGGCGAGTATATCGACGAGTCCCTCATCACGGAGTTTGAGGAGCAGACCGGCATCCGCGTCAACTACCAGACGGCGGAGAGCAACGAGGCGCTGTACTCCCTTATCAAGATGGGCGGCGCGGACTTCGATGTCATCGTTCCCTCCGACTACATGATCGCCCGGCTGATCCAGGAGGATATGCTGGCGGAGCTGAACTACGACCACATCCCCAACTTCCAGAAGATCGACCCGCAGTTCACCCATCTGAGCTACGACCCGGAGAACAAGTACACCGTTCCCTACACCTGGGGCAGCGTAGGCATCATCTACAACACCGCCATGGTGTCTGAGCCTATCACCAGCTGGAGTGCCATGTTCGACGAGCAGTACGCCGGCCAGGTGCTGATGATCAACAATTCCCGCGATGCCCTCATGGCCGCCCTGTGCTGCCTGGGCTACGACATCAACACCACCGACGAAGCCCAGCTCACCGAGGCGTTTGAGCTGGTGAAGAACGCCAAGAGCAACGGTGTCTATCAGGCCTTCGTCATGGACGAGATCTTCGGCAAGATGGAGGGCGGCAACGCGGCCATCGCCATGTATTACGCCGGCGACTACCTGACCATGCTGGAGAACAACGAGGACCTGGCCTTCGTCATCCCCGAGGAGGGCAGCAACTGGTTCGTGGATGCCATGTGCGTTCTTAAGTCCAGCCAGCACATGGACGAGGCTGAGGAGTGGATCAATTTCATCGCCTCCACCGATGCCAATCTGGCCAATATGGACTATATCTGGTACGCCTCTCCCAACGCGGAGGCTTTGGCGGAGTACCCCGCCTATTATCAGGAGACGTACGGAGAGCCGCTGGACGAGGACCTCTACCACATCATGGCCATCCCCGACGAGGAGCGCGCCCGCTGCGAGATCTACGTCAACCTGCCCCAGGAGACACTGAAGTTCTACGATAAGCTGTGGACACAGCTTGGCGTATAAAGGAGGACAGAATATGATCAAGATCGGCATGACCCATACCGTGGAAAAGACCGTCACCCCCGACATGACCGCCAAGGCCGTCGGCTCAGGCGGGCTGGAGGTGTTCGGCACACCCTATATGCTGGGCCTGATGGAGTGCGCCGCCATGTGGTGCGTGCAGAATGAATTGCCCGAGGGCAAAGGAACGGTGGGCGTGAACATTTCCTCCAGCCATCTGGCGCCCACCCCTGTGGGCATGAAGGTCACCGCCACCGCTGAGGTGACGGACGTCTCCGCCAACGGCAAGATGATCTCATTCAAAGTCACGGCCTCCGACGCGGAGGGCCTCATCGGCGAGGGCATCCATACCCGCGCCGTCATCGACAACGCCCGCTTTCTGCAGAAATGTAATGAAAAGCTGGCACGTATGTAAACCGAAAACCGAAAAGCAAAAGGCGGCCACGTGCCGCCTTTTGCTTTTACTTCACTGATGTCCGCCCCTTGCCACTTACCCCGAAATATGCTACAATACTTCGGATATAATCACTGGGGGAGGGAAGATGGTATGAGAGTCCTGGCCACCATCGGCTTTTCCTTTGCCGCCGGCATATTCCTCACCCTGCTGCCCTGGGACGGCTGGCAGCTCTATGCCGCCGGGGTGCTGGCGCTGGTCTCCCTTCTGTGGGCGCTGTTGGGCCGCAGGTCGGCCTACTTCCGCCGCGGTCTGCTGATCCTGCTGCCCCTGACGGTCTCCCTCCTGTATTTTACCGCCTACCGCGCCCTTGTCCGCCAGCCGGTGCAGGCTCTCTGCGGCGCAGAGAACGACTTCTCCGCTGCCGTCTGTGACTGGCCGGAGGCCACAGAGCACGGCGCGAAGGTCACGCTGCGCCTGCATGGTTTCCCCGGCACAAAGGCCGTCTATTACGGTGACAGCGACCTGCTGGCGCTCAGCCCCGGCGACACTATCTCCGGGGCGGCCTGGTGGAACGATGTGGCTGCCATCGGCGACGGTGATCTGCGCCAGTTCAGCTCCCGGAGCGTCTACGTTCTGCTGTATGCCCGCGGTGAAACGGAGGTGCAGCCCGGCTTGGCCGGAGATCTCCGTTACCTGCCCCAGCGTGCCGCCAAGATCCTGCGGGACAAGCTGGCTCAGCTGTGGGACGACCCCTCCGTGCTGGGCTTCCTTACCGCCGAGCTGACCGGCGATAAGTCTCTGCTGCCGGAGGAGGACTATGTGGCCATGCAGGAGACGGGGTTGGCCCACATTTTCGCCGTATCAGGACTGCACTGTGCCTTTCTCGTCACCCTGCTGTCCCTGCTGATCCCGCCGGATCGCAGGCGCACGCTGTGCGCCGTGGCTATTCCGGTGCTGCTGTTCTATATGCTGCTCACCGGCCTGTCCCCCTCGGTGGTCCGGGCCTGTGTCATGCAGGTATTTTTGCTTATCGCACCGCTGTTCCGGCGGAGCAGCGACCCACTGACCAGTCTGGCCGCCGCGCTGACGGTGATCCTGCTGGCCAATCCCTACGCCGTGGGCAGCGTCAGTTTACAGCTCAGCTTTGCCGCTACGCTGGGCATGGTGCTGCTCTCCGGGCGGCTCTATAAGAGCTTTACCGGCTGGTACCGCGGCAAAAGCCGCGCCCTCGGAAGGGTGATCTCCTTTGTGGCCGCCAACCTCGCCGCCACACTGGGCGCACTGGTGTTCACCACACCGCTGACGGCGTACTACTTCAACATTCTATCTCTCGTCGCGCCCCTGGCCGGACTGCTGGCCGTGCCCGCCGCAGGCTACGCCTTCATGTCCGCCTTCGTCTCTGCCCTCCTGGGCTTTGTCTGGACGCCCTTGGGCCATATCGTGGGATATGTCCCGCTTCTGCTGGTCAGATATGTCCTGTGGCTGGCCCATCTGCTGCTGACTGTGCCGTACCACGCGGTGTACTTCACCAATATGTATCTGCGGGTTTGGCTGCTGTACGTCTACGCTGTGTTTATCGGCTGCGCCGTCACCCCGGACGGCAGGCGCAAATATGCGCTGGCATCCTGCCTGACCGTACTGGCGTTGGCCGCTTGCCTCTGGTTCAATGTCCGCTGGCAGGAATACGGCTCATTCAGCGCCATCGTGCTGGATGTGGGGCAGGGAGAGAGCGTGGCGCTGCGCTCCGGCGGTGAAACGGTGCTGGTGGACTGCGGCAGCAGCAACTCCTATGTGGATGCCGGCTCTGTGGCCGCCGATACGCTGCAAAGCGCCGGTGTCCGACGTTTGTCCGCCGTGGTGGTCACCCACTACCACGCTGACCACACCAACGGCCTTACGGAGGTCCTGACCCGTCTGCCGGTGGATACGCTCTATCTGCCGGACATTGAGGACGAGTATGGCGTCCGCGGCCGGCTCGTCTCCATAGCGGAGCGGCGGGGAATCGCCGTGGTGTTCGTCACCGTTCCCACCCGGATCACTCTGGGCGAGGCCGCTCTTACCATCTACCCGCCTCTGCAGGCCACTGGAGACCTGAACGAGCAGGGGCTTACGGCGCTGGCCAGCGCCGGGGATTTCGATCTGCTCATCACCGGCGATATGGCCGGTTCGACAGAAAGACTGCTGGTGCAGACCTACCCGCTGCCCGACCTGGAGGTACTGGTGGTCAGCCACCACGGCTCGCGGTACAGCTCCGACGAGGACTTCCTCCGGGCCGTCACCCCGGAGACAGCCGTCATCAGTGTGGGCGATAACCGCTACGGCCATCCCACGGAGGCGGCCCTCCGCCGCCTGCAGGCCGCCGGCGCGTCCATTTGGCGCACCGACCAACAGGGCAGCATCCGCATCACCGTCAACGGAGGTTGAACATGGCAAAGAAGAAAGAAGAAGCATATCCTGGCTACGATGAGCTCCGCGCCGCCCTGCAAAGCGGCGGCCCTGCCAACGTCTACATTTTCTTCGGTGAGGAGACGTATCTGATGCAGCAGGCGGTGGAGCAGCTCCGCACCATGCTTGTCCCCGCCGGGTTCGAGGAATTCAACTACCACCGTCTCACCGGCAAGGGCCTTACGGTGCAGGAGCTGACGGAGACGGTGGAGGCCATGCCCATGATGGCGCAGAACACCTTTGTCACCGTTACCGACCTGGACATCTTCAAGCTGGACGAGGCCCAGCGCGCCGCCCTGGTATCGCTGCTGGAGGATTTTCCGGAATACTGCACGCTGGTGTTCCTTTACCGCCAGATACCCTATAAAAAGGACGGCAAGATGAAGAAGCTCACCGCCGCCGTTGCCGCCCATGCCACGGAGATTGAATTTACACAGCAGGGCCGACAGAAGATGCAGAAATGGGTGCGCCGCCGGTTTGCCGCCTTTGACAAGGAGCTGGACGACAACGCCATCGACCATCTGCTCTTCACCTGCGGCAGCCTGATGGACGGCCTTGTGCCGGAGATCAACAAGATCGCCGCCTACACCAAGGGACAGCGCGTCACTGTGGCCGACATCGACGCCGTGGCCGATCCGGTGCTGGATGCCCGTATTTTCGACATGACCAACGCCGTCACCGCCCGGGACTACGACCGTGCCGCCGCTGTGCTGGCGGAGCTTTTCCGGATGCAGACCGAGCCTATCGCCATTTTAGCCGCCCTGAGCCGGGAGCTGCGGCAGCTCTACACCGCCCGGCTGGCACTGGACGGCAAAAAGGATGCTGTCTGGGTCAAGGATCTGTGGCGCATGACCTCCGACTACCCGGCCAAAAAGCTGATGCAGTCTGCCCGGGCTGTGTCCCGGCTCTGGTGTCGGGAGGCCGTGCGGCGCTGCCAGACGCTGGACCGCCGCATGAAGTCCGAGCGCAACATGGATGCCGAGGGCGCGCTGAAGCTCTTCCTCATGGAACTGGCAGGTGCGCGATGAAGCCCCGCGTCCGTGAAGTGATCGTGGTGGAGGGGCGTTACGATAAAAACGCCCTCTCACAGGTGGTGGATGCCGCCATCGTGGAGGTGGGCGGCTTCGCCGTGTTCAATGACCGGGAAAAGACGGCCTACCTCCGCGCACTGGCGGAGAAGCGTGGTCTTATCCTGCTCACCGACCCGGACGGCGCAGGCTTTGTCATCCGCGGCCACCTCAAGGGCGTTCTGCCGCCGGACAGGTTGAAGCAGGCATATATCCCCGATATTCCCGGCAAGGAGCGCCGCAAGAAGCGGCCTGGTAAGGAGGGCAAGCTGGGCGTGGAGGGAATGCCCCCCGACGTGCTGCTGGCCGCCCTGCGCCGCGCCGGCGCGACGTTTGAGGGGGAGGGAGAAGCCCCTGCACCTGCCCATATCACCAAGGCCGACCTGCTGGATAAGGGTCTTATCGGCCCGAATTCCGCCGCCCGCCGGGCCGCGCTCCAGCAGCGCTTGGGTCTGCCCGCCCACCTCACCGCCAACGGCCTTTTGGAGGCGCTGACCCTGCTTCTGACACGGGAAGAATTTGACGCGCTCTAAAATGCACCCAGCTATTGCAATCCCGTCCAAAATCGCGTATAATTATAAATCGCTTTTATTACGACAACAAGGAGTGTGAGACAATGACCGAGGACATCAAGGCCGCCGCACCGGAGGAAGCCGGCAAAAACTTTATCTTGAATTTCATCGACGAGGACATCGCAGAGGGTGGTCAGTTCCAGGGAATGACCGTCCACACCCGTTTTCCGCCTGAGCCTAACGGCTATCTGCACATCGGCCACTGCAAGGCCCTGACCATCGACTTCGGCACGGCGGAGAAATACAACGGCCTGTGCAACCTGCGGATGGACGACACCAACCCCACCAAGGAGGACGAGGAGTTCGTAGAGGCCATCAAGCAGGACATCCACTGGCTGGGCTTCGACTGGGGCGATCGGTTCTTCTACGGCTCGGATTACTTTGAGGAGGACTACCGCCAGGCCGTCCTGCTCATCAAAAAGGGCCTGGCCTATGTCTGCCAGCTGACGCCGGAGGAGTTCAAGGCCAACCGCGGAGACATCGGCATCCCTGCCGTGTCCCCCTACCGTGACCGGCCTATGGAGGAGAGCCTGGACCTCTTCGCCCGGATGCGCGCAGGGGAGTTCCCCAACGGCGCGATGACCCTTCGGGCCAAGATCGACCTGGCCAGCGGCAACTTCAATATGCGCGACCCGGTGATCTACCGCATCAACCACATGAGCCACCACCGGCAGGGCAATAAGTGGTGCATCTATCCCATGTACGACTTTGCACACCCCATCCAGGACGCGCTGGAGGGCATCACCCACAGCCTGTGCTCGCTGGAGTTTGAGGCACACCGCCCTCTGTACAACTGGGTCATCGACCACTGCGAGCTGCCCGCCCGTCCCCGGCAGATCGAGTTCGCCCGTCTGGGCATCGACCACACCGTCATGTCCAAGCGCAAGCTGCGCAAGCTGGTGGAGGAGAACTATGTCTCCGGATGGGACGATCCCCGTATGCCCACACTGTGCGGCCTGCGCCGCCGGGGCTACACCGCCGCGTCCATCCGTAATTTCTGCGAGCGCATCGGCGTGGCCAAGTCCCCTAATGTCATTGAGTACGGCTTTCTGGAGCATTGCCTGCGAGAGGATCTGAACGCCCATGCCGAGCGGACTATGGCCGTTCTCCGGCCTGTGAAGCTCACCGTTACCAACTATCCCGAGGGGCAGAGCGAGACTGTCACCGTGGAGAACAACCCCGCCGATCCCGCCCAGGGCACCCACGACATCACCTTCTCCCGCCATCTGTGGATCGAGGCAGACGACTTTATGGAAGTCCCCGTCCCCAAGTACAAGCGCCTGACCCCCGGCGGGCTGGAGTGCCGTCTCAAGGGTGCGTATCTGGTCACCTGCACCGGCTGCGTTAAGGACGAGAACGGCAACGTCACCGAGGTGCTCTGCACTTACGACCCGGACTCCCGGGGCGGCGACCCCGCCGATGGCCGCAAGGTCAAGGGCGCGACGCTCCACTGGGTGGACGCCGCCAACTGCCTGGACGCCGAGGTGCGGCTGTACGACAATCTGTTCTCCGACGAGCAGCCCGATGGCCCGGACAAGGACTTCCTGGAATGCCTGAACCCGGACAGCTTGACGATCCTCACAGGATGTAAGGTCGAGCCGGAGATGCAGAAGGTGGCCGCCGAGTTTGATAAGAAGGAGAACCGCACCGGCACGAATGCGCCCACGTTCCAGTTCATGCGTTTGGGCTATTTCTGCCTGGACAACCGGGACAGCGCCGCTGACCATATGGTGTTCAACCGCAGCGTCTCTTTGAAAGACAGCTTCAAGAAGTAAGCGCACACGACAAAAAGAAGTGTCCTTAGCCGTGTGCCGATAAGACAGTAATTTGAAAAAATTACGAAATCGGCAACTGCGAAACAGGATTGGACAAAACAGGCGACATTCAACTTTGTGAACTGCACCCCACTTGTTAGACAGTATGATATACTATCTAACAAGTGGGGTGCAGTTCAGAATCACCCCGGGCGGTTCTTTTTTGCGGCGGTTTTTCGGGTTTCCGCAGTTTTTGGGGAAAAACCGCTTGACAAGCGGTCTGTTCCCCGGTATAATACACCCGTTAGTCATGTGAATGACTCTTAAAGAGCACCCTGGATCGAGCCGGGTGTATCGGAGGGAGGGAAACATAAATGTCCGAAGTTCATGTCAAGGAAGGCGAGTCCCTGGACAGCGCTCTGAAGCGTTTTAAGAGAAGCTGCGCCAAGGCGGGCGTCCTGGCCGAGGTGCGTAAGCGCGAGTGCTATGAGAGCCCCAGCGTCAAGCGCCGCAAGAAGTCTGAGGCTGCGCGCAAGAACCGCAACAAGCGTTACTATTGATGAAAAGAGAGCCTGAGGGTCTGACCCTCAGGCTTTTCTATTGGCCAGCAGCTCCGGCAGGATGTCGCTGCACTCCGGCAGCGTCAGCAGCCCGCGGGTGACGCCCAGCTGCGCGCCCAGGGTGAGCTTGCGGTTCAAGGTGTCGCCGTCGTCCAGCAGGACGAAGCGGGAAGCGCCGTCCTGCCGATAGGTGAAGTAGCGAACGCCCAGCTCCTTGGAATAGAAGACGGTACGTCCATTTTGCAGGCGGCAGAGCTGGGCGGCGGTCAGGTATGTTCCGTTGCCGCCGGGACAGGGGAGAGAAAAGTCCATCCGCAGACGCTGGAGATCCAGCACGATACGCTCCGGGCCGAAGGCGCGGACGGCTTGGGACAGGCGCTCCGAAAGGCTTCCACGGGTCTGGGAGGTGTTCACCAGCACCCAGCAGCCCGGTGCGGCGGGGGCATCCTGCTCGTGCAGCCACAGCTCCAGCCCGGCACGGTACAGCGGGCGGGCCAGGGCGCGGATGAGGGACGGCGCGGGGAAGGGGACAACGACGCCGCGGTAGCGGCGGCGATGACATTCCTGCAATATGGCGGCGGCGGTGCGGTCACCGCAGAGCCCGGCGGAGGCGGTAAGGAGCAGCAGGCCGCCCTGCATCCGGCAGGGCAGCGGCAGGGCGCACAGCGCGCCGTCGCCGTCCAGCCGGTAGGCGGCGCGGACGGGCGTGACGCCCGAGGGAATATCATCCTTCGGGCCGCAGGCAAGATACAGCTCCAGATCCGTGCACCCCCTTGTTTTTCAGCCGGCGGCATGGTAGAATACATCTATGTTTTATGAGAGGAGTCGCGGGGATATGCGTTTTTCCATGCGTCCGGAGCGGGTGTTTTCAGACTATAGCCGCATTTCACCTGCGTATCTGACGGAGCGGGGCGTCCGGCTGCTGCTGTGCGATCTGGACTACACCCTTGCGCCCAAGGCCCAGAGTGAACCGGACCAGCGGCTGCGCCGCTGGCTGGAGGAGATGGCGCAGGGCGGCGTTACGGTGATGATCCTGTCCAACAACCGCAATCCGCTACGGGTGGAGCGCTTCTGCCGGGAGTTGGGCATAGAATACGAGGGACACGCCGGGAAGCCGTCGGCCAAGGGCTTTCGCAGGGCCATGGCGCGGAGGGGCGTGACGCCGGAGGAGACGGCCATGCTGGGCGATAAGCTGCTGACGGATATGCTGGGAGCGCACGCGGCGGGGGTGCTGCCGCTGATGGTAGAGCCGCTGGGCGGGCCGAAGGGCGCGTGGAACAGGGTGCTGCATCTGCTCCAGAGGCCGTGGAAGGCGGCGGCCCGGGAAAAATGCGAAGAGGCGTAACTTTTTCCCCGGAAACACTTGCCAAACGGCGCGGTATCATGTAGAATATGTAAGGCTGATTTTTGGCTGGTATTATTTATTCAGAGGGAATGGAGATATTCCCTCATATACAATGGGAGGAATATCAATATGGCAACTATTACCGCCGGTGATTTCAGAAACGGCAAGACCTTCGAGATGGACGGCAAGGTCATGCAGGTCGTGGAGTTCCAGCACGTCAAGCCCGGTAAGGGCGCGGCTTTCGTGCGTACCAAGATGCGCAACGTGGTGACCGGCGCTGTGACTGAGACGTCCTTCAACCCGACCGCCAAGTTCGAGGAGGCCTTTGTGGACCGCCGCGATATGGAGTACAGCTACAACGATGGCGATCTGTACTACTTCATGGATCAGGAGACCTATGATATGGTTCCCCTGAACAAGGAGCTGCTGGGCGATGCTTTCCGCTTCATCACCGAGAACACCGTGTGCAAGGTGCTGAGCTACAAGGGCAGCGTGTTCGGCCTGGAGTGCCCCAACTTCATGGACCTGGAGGTCACCGAGACAGAGCCTGGCCTGGCCGGCAACACCGCCACCAACACCCTGAAGCCCGCCACCGTGCAGACCGGCGCCGAGGTGAAGGTACCCCTGTTCATCAACATTGGCGACAAGATCACCATCGATACCCGTACCGGCGAGTATATCGGCCGCTGCAAGTAAGTCAACCACCAACTGACCGTACAGAAAGGAGCTATTATGGAGATCTCTGAAAAGGTAGCATACCTGAAGGGACTGGCCGAGGGCCTGAACCTGGACACCGAGAACAAAGAGGGCAAGCTGATCGCTGCTATTATCGACGTACTGGATGATATGGCTGAGAAGTTTGCGGAGATCGACGACGAGCTGTGCGACGTGGAGGACGGCCTGGACGCCGTCAGCGACGACCTGAGCGACGTGGAGGAGACGCTGTACTTCGCCCTGGACGACGATGACGAGGACGAGGATGAGGACGACGAGGAAGAGGAGTGCTTCATGACCAACTGCCCCGAGTGCGAGGAGGAGGTCTACTTCGATGAGTCCGTCCTGGAGGATGGCGAGGTCATCTGCCCCAACTGCGGCGCGAAGCTGGAGTTCGATCTGAGCGATCTGGTCAACGACGACGAAAACGAGGACGAGGAGTAATTCTTTATCCGTAACCGCAAAAAGAACCGCCTCTCGGCGGTTCTTTTTGCAGTTATGGGGCGCTGACGGAACGGATATGGCCGGTGTCCGCGTCGTAGACCAGCGTGCCCGCACGGTGGATGCCGTCTGTGCCGGTATAGGTGTAGCTCAGCTCCAGGTCGCCGCTGCTCAGCCAACGGGGAGAGGACAGGGTGACGCGGGGGACATAGGTACGGTCCAATACACCGGGAAGGGCAGGCAGCAGGGGCGCGGTGGGATGCGCTGGGTCTTCATAGCCGGAGAGCTGTACTAAAATGCCCGCAGTCGGCTCTTGGCGGCGGATAGGCTCGGCAGAGAAGTCCCACAGTTCCAGATAGGCAGGGCTGACACCCCCGCCGCTCTTGCCATACAGCAGCAGGCGGCGGCCATCGGCAGACCAGCGCATTTGTGCCACGTCGGAGACCTGCTCGGACAGCTGCACGCGGCTGACCGTGTGGGCGGAGAACTGATCGCAGAGGGTGCAGTGACTTTCCACATACAGCGGCGTGCTGCTCTGCAGCCAGTAACGGCCGGTGAACAGTCCGTCACGGTAGACGGACAGGGTGAAAGTGCCGTCGGGGGCAACGGTGCGCTGGCGCAGGAAAAGCCCGCCGTTGTACTGCCGTACCGCCAGCACGGTCAGGACAATAACGGCCAAGATGGCGGCCGCCGCACAGCGACGGCGGCGTGTTTGCTGCTGGACATCGTTGACATGGGAGATGTCCACTACGGCCTGTACGGCGGGAGAGGCCGCGGGGGTGGTTGGGGTGGTGTGTTCCAATAGCTCCTCACTTTCTCCGGGGCGACAGGTCAGCAGGTCATCCACGGCAAGGTGCAGCGCGGCTGCCAGGGGGTGGAGCAGGGTGACGTCGGGGTAGCTGAGCCCGCGCTCCCATTTGCTCACCGCCTTGTCGGTGACGTGCAGCGTCTGGGCCAGCTGCTGCTGGGTCAGGCCCTGCCGCTTGCGTTGTTCGGCGATAAAAGCACCGAAAAGTTGTTTGTCCAAAGTGATCACCTCACCGCTATTGTAGCAAATGCGCTGGGAAAAGCAACCGACTGTTGGTTTACCACCGGATTTCCGGACATATACCGGGAGAAAATATGGGGAAAGGACGGCGGGGCTTGCCTTAACGGGAGAAAAGCGGTATAATACTATACACTACACTTTGCGCCCTGCGCAAAGACCGATTTGAGGTATACGAATGAGAACTGAGGAAAAGCTGAACATGACCATGCTCTGCGACTTTTACGAGTTGACCATGGGCAACGGCTACTTCGAGGCGGGCTACAGGGATCGCATCACCTATTTCGACGTATTTTTCCGCAAGGTGCCGGACGGCGGAGGCTTTGCCATCACGGCCGGATTGGAGCAGCTTATCAACTACATCGAGGACCTGCACTTCACAGAGGCGGACATCGCGTATCTCCGGGGACGGAATTTGTTCTGCGAGGAATTTCTGGATTACCTGCGGAACTTCCGCTTTACCGGCGATATTTACGCCATTCCGGAGGGGACCCCGGTGTTTCCCAAAGAGCCGCTGGTCATCGTCCGCGCGCCGGCCATCGAGGCCCAGCTCATCGAGACGTTCACACTGCTGACCATCAACCACCAGAGCCTGATCGCCACCAAGGCCAACCGCATCACCCGGGCGGCCAAGGGACGGACGGTGCTGGAGTTCGGCTCGCGTCGGGCGCAGGGCGCGGACGCGGCCATCATCGGCGCGCGGGCGGCTTATATCGGCGGCTGCACCGGAACGGCCTGCACCATCTCCGACGAGATCTACGGTGTGCCGGCCGGCGGCACGATGGCCCATGCGTGGGTGCAGATGTTTGACAACGAGTACGAGGCGTTCAAGACCTACTGCCAGATATACCCCACCAACGCCACGCTGCTGGTGGACACCTATAATACGCTGAAGTCCGGCGTGCCCAACGCCATCAAAGCGTTCAACGAGGTGCTGAAGCCCCTGGGTATCACCAAGTGCGGTATTCGACTGGATTCCGGCGACCTGGCTTATCTGACCAGGAAGGCCCGGGAGATGCTGGACGAAGCGGGCTGGACGGAGTGCAAGATCTCCGTGTCCAACTCACTGGACGAGTATCTGATCCAGGATATGCTGCTGCAGGGGGCGCAGATCGACCTGTTTGGCGTGGGCGAGCGGATGATCACCGCCAAATCCGAGCCGGTGTTCGGCGGCGTGTATAAGCTGGTAGCGGTGGAAGAGCCGGACGGCATGGTACTGCCCAAGATCAAGGTCAGCGAGAACGTGGAGAAGATCACCGTGCCTCACTTCAAGAAGGTGTATCGACTGTACGGCAAGGATACGGGCAAGGCCATCGCTGACTACCTCACCGTGTACGACGAGACGGTGGACGACAGCAAGGATCTGACTATCTTTGACCCCATGGCTACCTGGAAGCGGAAGGTTGTGTATAATTACGAGGCCAGAGAGCTGCTGGTGCCGATCTTCCTGAATGGAAAGCTGGTGTATGAGCGGCCCAGTTTGGAGGAGATCAAGGTCTACTGTGCCCAGCAGGTGGACACGCTGTGGGACGAGGTGAAGCGGTTCGACTATCCTCATAAGTACTATGTGGACTTGTCCGACAAGCTGTGGGATATTCAGCAGTGCCTGCTGCGCACATCCCAGCACTGAGCTGAAGGAGCAAATAGATAAAACGGGAAGGGAGGATCATCCGTGAAGAAGCCCCATGTACAACAGAGGACAGAGCGCCGCATATCTGCCGCACTGCGGCTGGTGATGGTGGCAGTGCTGCTGGTGGCGCAGATCGCGCTGGTGTTCCTCCTGAGCGATGTTTTGAAGCAGCGCATGGCGCTGGCCTATTCAGCGCTGGAGTTGCTGGCTGCGGTGGTGGCCGTTACCATTTGGTCACGGCCCGGCGCGACCAGCTATAAGATCGGCTGGGTCATGCTGGTGCTGTTCGTGCCGGTGGTGGGTGTGATTCTATACCTGCTGTGGAACGGTGCGCGGCAGTCCAAGCGGCTGGACCTGAAAAAGCTGCCCCGGCCGGAAGAACCGCTGGCCCAGCAGGAGCAGGCCAAGTCGGAGCTGGAGCGGCTGCGGCAGGCTATGCCCTGTTGGTATCCGGCCGCGGCAGGACTGGACCGTAAAGGCTTTTCGGTTTACAGAAACACCGCGGTGAAATATCTGCCCACCGGAGAAGCGTATCTGCACACCATGCTGGACGACCTGGAACACGCGGAGCGGTTCATCTTTCTGGAGTATTTCATTGTAGCCGAGGGTGAGATATGGGATCGGCTGTCCGACATACTGTGCCGCAAAAGCGGGCAGGGCGTGGAGGTCAAGCTCATATTCGACGACTTTGGCAGTATGCTGCGGCTGCCCAATGAGAAGGTGGAGGCACTGACCCGCGCCGGGGTGGAGGTCAAGATCTTCAACCCCGTACACCACTACGTCAACCGGCTGTACTTCAACTACCGCGACCACCGGAAGATCACCTGTATTGACGGTGATACGGCCTATACCGGCGGTGCAAACATTGCTGATGAGTACGCCAACATCGTGGAGCGCTTCGGCTACTGGAAGGACTGTGGCGTGAGGCTGGAGGGCGAGGGTGCCTGGGGACTGACCCGTGAGTTTATCCATATGTGGGAACGCATGGACGGCGAGATGCATAGCGAGCATGATTACTACCGGCCGGTGCATCATGCGGCGGCGCAGGGCTTTTGCCAGACACTGGTGGACGGCCCGGACGACAACCCGAACGCCCCGGCGGAGGATCTGTTTTTGCAGTTCATCACCCGTGCGAGACAGTCGGTGTATGTGACCACGCCCTATTTGGCTATTGATGAGCCGATGATGAAGGCGCTATGCCTGGCCGGTGACAGCGGTGTGGATGTGCGGCTGATGATGCCGGGTGTCCCGGATCATAAGTTTGCCTACCTGGTGGCGGAGAGCTACTTTGAAGAGCTGATGGAACACCATGTGAAGATATATACCTTTACACCAGGCCTGATACATGGCAAGACAGCGATGGCAGATCGGGAGGTGGCTTTTGTCGGCTCGGTGAACATGGACTACCGCAGCTTTCAACTGCATTTTGAGTGCGGCGAGGTGCTGTACGGCGTGCCGGCCATTGAGTCTCTGCTGGAGGACATGGATCGGATCGTGGACAGCAGCGAGCTGATGACGCCCCAGCGCATGGCGGAGCGGCCCGTGTGGCGGCGTCTGCTGGGGACGGTGCTGCGACTGTTTGCCATGTGGATGTAAGGAACGTACAGTATGGCTTGTTTGATTTTCGGAGCGGGCAGCTTTTATGGGCTGCCCCGGAGCGTGGAAGCAGGAGATCTTGTGATCGCCGCTGACGGCGGCTGGCGCGTCTGCCAAATGCTGGGCATTACGCCCGATCTGCTGCTGGGGGATTTTGACTCTCTGGGTGAAGTACCGGAGTTTGGGCATATTCTCCGCCTTCCGGTGGAGAAGGACGACACGGATATGGTCCGGGCCGTGAAGGAGGGGCTGGCCCGGGGTGAGACGGAGTTTCATCTGCTGGGCGGTATGGGCGGACAGCGCAGCGACCACACCGTGGCCAATATGCAGACGCTGGCCTATCTGGCTTCTCACGGCGCGAAGGGCTGGCTTTACGGCGACGGCGAACGGTATACGGCCCTCTGCGGGCCGGATGTGCTGGAGCTGGAGGCCCGGAAGGCGGGTATCCTGTCCGTGTTCTGCTTGGGAGCGGACGCCTCAGGTGTGACCATACGGGGCGCGCAGTATGAGCTGGAGAACGCGGCGCTGACGGCGTTCTTTCCGCTGGGCGTCAGTAATCATTTTGTGGGCAGGGCGGTGCGCGTCTCTGTGGACAGCGGCTGCCTGCTGATAGGAATACACGATAAGGAGTAAATGAAAATGAAAAAGACGATGACGAAGCTGCTGGCGCTGGCGCTGGCGCTGGCAGTATTGATGACGCTGTCTCTGGCGGCCTGCGGCAAGAAGGACAGCGGCGCGGCGGATAAGGTGGAGCTGCCTGTGGCGGATGGCGCGGTCATCGGCCAGGGTGCAACGGCCATCACCGTGCAGGTCACCGGCGCGGACGGTAAGACCGTCACGTTCACGGTGAACACCGACGAGGAGACGGTGGGTGCGGCGTTGCTGGGACTGGGCGTTATTGCCGGTGACAACTCAGAGTACGGGTTGTACGTCAAGACGGTGAATGGCGAGACGGCGGACTATGACAAGGACGGCGCGTACTGGGCGTTCTACATCAATGGCGAGTACGCGTCGGTGGGCGTAGATTACGCCGCACCGGAGGCGGGTGCGACCTACGGCTTCCAGGTGGAGAAGGCTGCGTAACGGTAAAATAAGCGTAAAAAAAGAACCTCCTTGGAGGTTCTTTTTTTTTACGTTCAAAGGGCGTTCCCATCGGTCTGGGACAGCAGGTCGGACAGGGAAACACTGTCCAGATAGGTGTTAATCATGTCGTCCAGCTTCTGCCACATCGGGAGGGTGGTACACTCTCCGGCGCGGGGGCAGGGGTTCTCAGCACCCTCCAGGCAGGTGACAGGGGCCAGCGAGCCCTCCGTAAGGCGGAGGATCTCACCCACGGAGTAGTTGGCGCTGGAACGGGTCAGACGATAGCCGCCGCCCTTACCGCGAAGTCCCTCCACCAGCCCGGCCCTGGACAGGATAGCGATGATGCTCTCCAGATATTTTTCGGAGATGCCCTGCCGCTGGGCGATAAGAGGCAGGGGCATATAGGCGTCAGGCTGACTTTGGGCCAGCTCCAGCATAACGCGGAGTGCGTAACGCCCTTTGGTGGATACCAGCATGGGGATGCCTCCCTTGTCAAACGATAATAAACATAGTATAGCACTATGTTTATTGAAACGCAAGGGGAAAATCAGAGGTAGTGGTATTTATTCCGCTTCAGGTACAGGAACATGAGAGAGATGAGGAAGGCAAATATCTCCGCCACGGTGATGGCCCACCAGATGCCGTCCACATCCAGCAGCAGGGGAAGAATGAGGACGGAGGAGGTCTGGAATACCAGCGTGCGCAGGAAGGAAATGGCGGCGGAGATCGCGCCGTTGTTCAATGCGGTGAAGAAGCCGGAGACGAAGATGTTGAAGCCGGCCAGCAGGAAGGACCAGGAGAACAGGCGGAAAGCATGGGATGTCAACTCAAAAAGCCCGGCGTCGTAGCCTACGAAGAGGCGGGCCAGCGGCGCGGCCAACAGGCGGGCGGCAATGGTCAGCAGGACACCGCCGGAGGCCATGAGCAGCGTGCTCTTGCAAAGAAGGCTCTTCAGCTCACTGTGGTTCTGCGCGCCGAAGTGAAAGCTGACCACCGGTGCGCAGCCGATAGAGTAGCCGATGAAGATGGCCACGAAGATGAACTGGACGTACATCAGCACACCGTAGGCGGAAACGCCGTCCTCGCCGATGAGGTGCATGAGCTGGAAGTTATACAGCATACCCACCAGGGAGGAGGAGATGTTGCTCATCAGCTCGGAAGAGCCGTTGCCGCAGGCCTGGAGAATGGGGTGCAGGCGCAGGGAGGTGGGGCGCATACGAAGCAGGCTGTCGTTGGGACGGAGGAAGTAGATCAGGGGCAGGACACCGCCCACGCACTGGCTCAGGCCGGTGGCGATGGCCGCGCCGGCCACGCCCCAGTTGAACACGGCGATGAACAGCGCGTCCAGCACCATGTTGGTGACGCCGGCGGCCACGGTGACGATGAGGCCCAAGCGGGGCTTCTCGGCGGCGATGAAGAAGCTCTGGAACACATTTTGCAGCATGAAGGCAAACGTGAAGCCGGTGACGATGCGGCCATAGAGGACACAGTCATCAATCATGGCGTCCGTCGCGCCCAGGAAATAGGACACGGGACGCATGGTGAGAAAGCCCACAGCGGAGAGAACGATGCCCAGCAGCAGAGTGAACAGCACCATCATAGAGAAGGTGCTGTTTGCCTCATCCTTTTTGCCCTCACCCATCAGCTTGGAGACAAGGGCAGTGCCGCCTGTGCCGATCATGAAGCCCATACCACCCAGGATCATGATGAAGGGCATGACCAGATTGATGGCGGCAAAGGGGGTCTTGCCGGCAAAATTGGAAACGAACAGACCATCCACCACGCCGTAGATGGACGTGAAGACCATCATGCAGATGGAGGGAAGCGTGAAGCGCAGCAGCTTGCCATACGTGAAATGGTCGGAGAGACGGATGGATTGCTTTGCCATGGGGGCCTCCTATCGAAAAAAGTAGCTCCATCATAAAGATGGAGCTAAAACATCCCACCAAACGGTGGAGTTTGAACTTGGTGACCCGTACCGGATTCGAACCGATGTTAAAGGCGTGAGAGGCCTCTGTCTTAACCACTTGACCAACGGGCCGTTTTGGTACACCTTCAGGGACTCGAACCCTGGACACCCTGATTAAGAGTCAGGTGCTCTACCAACTGAGCTAAAGGTGCATATCCTGTTAACGGTGTTATTATAGTCGATGTGCACCGATATTGCAAGCTTTTTTTGCGAAAAGAACAGGATTTCTTTGAAATCAGGGAGAGAGCCGGAAAAGCGGGGGCTTTTCCGGCTCTCTGCGGGAAAGGAAAGAAGAACTGTCAGTTTTTCCACTCCACATACAGCTCGCGGACGGCGTTGTCGTCGGCGGGTTTGGCGGGGGCGGCAGGAGCGGGCGCGGCCTTGGGCGCGTCGCGTTTTTCAATGAACTTGGGCGCCACCTGGGGGAACAGCGCCAGGCTCAGCACGTCCTCGTCGGACTTGGCCAGACTCTTGAACTCCTCGCGGTACTTCTCCAGCTCCGGCTCCAGCAAATCGGCGGGACGACAGGTGATGACATCCTCAGGGGCGATGCCCGCCTTGGCGCGGACCTCCTCGTTGACCTCGCCGGGCAGCTTGCCGTATTCACCCTTGAGCATGGCGCGGGACTCCTTGGGGAACGTCTTGTAGCGCTCGCCCATGATGACGTTCATCACGGCCTGGGTGCCCACGATCTGGGAGGAGGGCGTTACCAGCGGGGGATAGCCGAAGTCCTTGCGGACGCGGGGGATCTCTGCTAGTACGTCATAGTATTTATCCTCTTTGCCAGCCTGCTTCAGCTGGGAGATGAGGTTGGACAGCATGCCGCCGGGCACCTGATACAGCAGGGTGTTGGTGTCCACGCGGAGGACCTTGGGGTCCAGGATACCGGCATCCTGCAGCCGCTGGGCCACCTTGCGGAAGTGGACGGCGGCGTCGGACATCTTTTCCAGGCTCAGGCCGGTGTCACGGACGGTGCCCTGCAGCGTGGCCACCAGGGACTCGGTGGCGGGCTGGCTGGTGCCGTTGGCCATGGGGGAGAGAGCGGTGTCCACAATGTCCACGCCGGCGTAGGCCGCCATCAGCAGCGTCATGTCGCCGGTGCCGGAGGTGTTGTGGGTGTGCAGGTGGATGGGAACGCTGACCGTTTCCTTCAGCGCCTTGACCAGAGAGTAGGCCTCCA
>ERZ1106939.460-NODE-460-length-36446-cov-30.875216_pt1 | contig 36446 bp, 25 predicted proteins | sample MGYA00403669_ERZ1106939 | MGnify/ENA primary metagenome ERZ1106939 (study PRJEB35170, sample SAMEA104062447) | human gut metagenome | biome: human gut; feature: human-associated habitat; material: faeces | place: Denmark | collected 2012-09-28 ...
GTGTCCGGAAGAATCCGTGAGAGATGTCATCCGAGTAATAGATTCTTCACTCCGTGTCATATTTCCGTTTCCCTGTTTTCTTACAAAGCATTCTTGTCTCCGTTCAGAATGACCGTGGCATGGAAGTCATCATAATTAGGGGGGGACGTTAATCGTTATCCGGCGCGCCAGCAAAGAATCTGCTGCTGTGGTGAGGAAAGCGGTAAGGTGCCATCAGGGTAATATTCTTCACTCCATGCCACTGTTCCGTTTCCTGTTTTTCCCACACGGAATTCTTACCCCCGTTCACTAATGATAGGAATCAGAAAGGGATTCCGATATCCGGTATTAAAGCATGGGGCAACGCAGGAAACGGTACGGAAGAACGGTATGAATGTCTTTTCTTTGTCAACTGATTTTTTTCTGTATTTCCTGTATACTAAGGGCAGGACAGTATTATTTTTATGAACTTGAATTTTTGTCATTGCGGAAAGGAGAGGGAAATGAAAAAGCTGGTTTCGGTTTGCGTGTTTCTTTTGGCTCTCGTGACAGGTGTTTTTGCCATGGCGCAGGAACCTGTTTATGGCGTCCTGTTCATCTCGAAGAAAGAGTATACCCTTGAAAAGGGAAAGTTTAAGGCAACTGTACCCCAGGTGCAGGCAGTCAGTTTTATAGACGGGCGGACGCCGGTGAACGAGTGCAGCGGGGCGGCGAAGACGGTCAATAAACAGCTTCGTGCTTATGTGGACAAAGCGTATCAAGACTATCAGAAAGAGGGAGAGCCGGGCACATGGATCTATCCGATGATTACGAAAAACGGGGATAATATTTATTCTCTTGTCATGGTCAAGCAGATTCTTCACGGCCAGTTGGATGTATATATGGACGAAGCGTTCACCTTTTTGCAGAATACGGGGAAGCGGGTATCATGGAAGGATCTTGTCCGCAAGGAGGATGAACGTTTCATGACCGTGGAAAGTCTGGAAAAGAATATCCGGGCGGGAATGTTCTTTTACAAGGATGGGGTATGGATCTCGGAGAGGCCTGAAGGCTGTATCCCGGACGGATATTGTCCGACAGAAATGCCCGGCTCTTACCGCTTCTATGTGGATGATTCCAATCTCATTATATTTATGCTCCCCTGCGGGGAGAATGGGACTTCGCAGAAACGTTGCTTTGAGCTGAATTCAGGAGCGGCTACGAAGTATTCGAGAGCGGTAGGATAAAGTAAAATACGGAGAAATCGGGGAATTACAGGTCGTTTATGCCGCCTGGCGGAAGGCGGTGGAATGGAGGATATTATGAAAAAGAAGATGGCTGCGTTTTTGGCAGTGTCCATGCTGCTTTGCGGACAGGCACTGGCTGCCGATTTTTCCAATCTGGTTATTATCCACACCAATGATACCCACGGTTTTGATCGGCGGGCGGAAGGAATCAACGGTATGGCCACCGTGTCCGCTCTGCGCAAGCATTACCTGTCACAGGGAAAGGATGTGCTTCTTGTAGATGCCGGTGATGCCATACAGGACAATAATCTTGTAAATTTCAGCAAGGGGAAGTCGGCAATCGCTTTTATGAATGCCGTTGGTTATGATGCTATGGCATTGGGCAATCATGAATTTGATTACGGGCAGGAGGTTCTGGCAGAACGTGTCCGGGAGGCGAAGTTTCCCATGCTTTCTGCCAATGTCATTGTAGAAGCGACGGGAAGGCCGCTTACCCGGGATTCTGTCATATACAAAAAAGGGGATGTGAAGATCGGAATCATCGGTCTCACTACGCCGGAAACCGTGGTGACGACCAATCCAAAAAATGTATATGGGTTGAAATTCCTGGACGATAAGGCGACGATTGCCGTTACACAGAATCTGGTGAAGAAATTAAAAGAAGAGGATAAATGTGACCTCATCGTGGCAGTTGGACATCTGGGCAGTGAAGATGCCAATAGGGGGCACCGTTCTGATGATATTCTCATGAATGTAGATGGCATTGATATTTTTATCGACGGACATGATCATACGGCAAAAAATAAATATATCAATGGGGCGCTGCTTGCAGAGACAGGACACTATACGAAAAATATCGGCGTCATTACCCACATGGATAATAAATGGACGGAGAATTTCTGCAAGTATGGCGATTTTAATGAAGAAGATCCTGTCGTCAAAGAACTGGTAGACAAGACGCAGCGGGAAGTGGATGACGCGATGGCGTTGAAGCTGGGGGAAACACCGTTGCTTTTGAATGGCAGCCGCGACCCCGGCGTGCGTACGGGTGAAACGAACCTGGGAGACTTCGTGGCGGATGCGTACCTTTGGCAGGCGCAGCAGGCAATGGCAGCTTCAGGCGTCAGCGTGGACGGCTGTCTGTTCAATGGCGGCAGCCTGCGCCAGTCTATTGAAAAAGGAAATATCACCGTAGGAAATATTTCCGGTGTGCTCCCTTACAATAACCAGCTTTATGTGATGAAGATTAAAGGGGAAACGCTTCTGGAAATCATGGAGGCAGCGACCTGTTCCCTTCCGTCCCAGATCGGCGCTTTTCCCCAAGTGTCGGGAATCCGCTACACTGTGAATACGAAAGTGCCTTATGAAAACGGGAAGCAGTATGAAAATTCCACCTATTTTGCGCCTGCCAAACCGGGAAGCCGCGTCACTATCCATGAAATCGGTGGGAAACCATTCGATGTGGATAAAGTTTACACTCTTGTTACGACAGAATTCATCTGCCGCGGCGGAGACGCTTACGGGAAACTGACGGAACCGGGGACCGTGGATATCCAGGCCATCGGCTATGTGGATACGGAAGCGGTGGAAAACTATCTTAAAGAGGAATTGAAAGGAACAGTTCCTGCAAAGTATGAAAAAGAACAGGGCCGCGTGACCGTCATAAAATGATTTCCAACATTCATAAGGACCGTGGCGGGTGACTGTCGCGGTTTTTATGGTGAAAAGCACGGAATGTGGTATGCTGGAGACAAGCGGAAGAGGGTGGAAATTATGGTAAGCGGCTGCATTTTCGACATGGATGGGCTTCTGTTTGATACGGAACGGATTTTTCAAGATTACTGGAGAGTCATTGCGGCAGAGCGGGGGATTGTTCTTGCGGACAGTTTCATCACGGAAATCACGGGGACGAGCGGGGAAATGATGAACCGTATTTTGGAAAAATACTACCACACGGAGGACGGCGGGGAAATTCAGAAAGACTGCAAAGAAAGGGTTCTGCGCCATCTGGCAAAGGATGTACCTGTCAAAACGGGAGCGGTGGAAATACTCGGACGCTGCCGCATGCTTGGCATCAAAACCGCAGTAGCCAGCAGCAGTCCGCTCCGGCAGATAAAAAATAATCTGGAAAACGCAGGAATGGAAAACTGTTTTGACGCCCTTGTGAGCGGTGATGAAGTGGAAAGAGGGAAACCGGCGCCTGATATATTTCTTCTGGCGGCAAAGCGGATCGGTATTCCTCCGGGAGAATGTACCGTTTTTGAAGACAGCCCCCACGGCATCGAAGGCGCATTGCGCGCGGGAATGAAAGCCGTTATGATTCCTGACCTGCTCCCGCCCTGGGAAGAACACAGGCGGCAGATAGAAGTGTATAATAATTTGCAGGAAGCGGCGGAAAAAATTTTAGGATCGGGATGAGAAACTGAAGGTCAGCCGTAAACGCTAGCGGGGAAGTGCTGCTGTAAATGGATAAAACGTCTCGTCCTGCGGCGGAAATTTATTTTATTAGAAAGAGGAAAGGGCATGGATGGAGAAACGGCTTCATGGATATTTTACAGCGGGCTTCTGATGTATGGCCTGGTGCTGTTTGCCTTTAAAAGACTGTACCTGGATACATTGGAAAGCAGAGTTTTGTCGTACATGTTGGGACTGGTGCTGGCCTATGGAATCCTGGCAGGTGTTTTTCTGGCAAGCCGGGAAAGCATGGTTGTCAGGACTGTTTTACAGGAAGCGCTATGGAGCGGCCGCACCCATACTTATCGGGGTGCCGGATTTCTTCTGGTCATTGTGCCTGCCGTGTATTCCATTTTTCTTCTCCGCTTTTTTGAAAAAGGTGGGAAAAATGCGGCTTGGAAAGAAAAAGTAAAAATGATGGGGTCTGTATCCGTAAATACAGTTATGGCTCTTTTAGGGCTGCTGTGCTTCAATTATATGCTGGACGGGCACAGCATGGAGGAATGCCGGATCGTTCTTGAAGAGAGTTTTGCCTCCATAGGCTGGGAATCCGGACTGCTTTCCATTGCGCTGATGTATTTTGTATTTTATATAATAAAACGCGATCATTTCAAACATTATGACAGGTAGCGGAAATAAAAACGGCAGGCGGAAACTGGATGCGGGAAAAGGAAAGTCAGCTTTCATGTGAATAGGAGCCTTTCCGCTGGGGAAAGCCGCGTACTGCTTCATAGGACGTTGATTGTGAAAATATAAAAGGATACGGGAGGATGATCATGTTAGGATTTATGGAAACGGAGAAAGAATTTATAAAAAATTGGGAGAAATACAGGGGCGCGGCCGGCTGCCTGCGGTATCTCGCCTACTGGTTCCTTTTTGGGATTATCGTTATTCCCCTGATGCTGATGGCAATCAATCCGGATATATGGTCTACGGTACGGATGGATCAGCTGGCGGAAGAAGCTGCCACTTTTTTCGGGCTCGGTTTTTGGCTTTGTATTCTTCCTTCCCTGCTTATAGGGCTGGGCACGTGGGATAAGAAAAACCGAAAGTATAAATATCTTCTCAGAGGGAATATGCGGTACATGCCTTTCAAAGAAAGACCCTGGAAAAGAGGAGAAAAGTGGCAGTTATATGGGATCGGGAGTCTGATGACCGCATTTTCCGTCTTTATTATTTTTGCATCTGTTACATTGATGATGAGCGGCACCGGCAGAGCCGTTTATATGTTTAGATTCAGCAGTGCTTACTTTTGTTTTTTGTTTATCTATTGGATCATCCATTTGCTTTATTTCCGCCGGCATGACGGCCCTTTGTATATACATCTGTGGGCTAAGGTTATTATGGCTGTTTTATGGCTGGGGACTGTCGGGGCTTTGATCCGGTATTCCTATTTTTGACCGGCTGATGAGCATGTAAATAAGGAAGCAAAAAATCCCCTTCTTTGAGAAAAGGGGATTTTTGCTGGGAGAATCTTTTTTCTTATTTCTTTTTATTATCCAGTTCGCTTGCGTCTATTCTGTTACTGTCACGGATGAAATCGTTGTAGGCTTCTACCATGTCATTGAAGGCGTCATTGCCGCCGCCCCCTGCCAGATAGGTACGGATCCTTCCGATGGCGCGTTCAGCAGAGCTTTTGAAAGATTTTACACCGGAGACATCTTCTGCCGGTTTGAGTTTTTCCATATTTTCCTTTACCTGTCCCAGCAGTTTTTCTATCTGCGCCTTATCTGTCTTGGCAGGATCTTCCGGATCGATAGCTTCCAGAGCCCGTCTCATGTCGCGGCCGATCTCCATATAAGTGGCTGCCATGACTTTGTTGTCCTTTTTCATTTCTTCTATCAGAAGGTCGCGGAGTTCGGAATTGTGCCGGCTGATGGCACTGTCCAGTTTGCCGTATTCCTCGTTGAACTGGTCATAGAGTTTCAGATAAGAGGCGACCATTTCGCGGCCTTTCTGATTGCCGTCCGTGGTATATTCCTTGGATTTATAGTAAGATTCCATTTTGCCGGTCAGGGGCACCATTTCATCCAATACCTTAAGTACGGCTGTCGTACTTTCGTCAATATCGGAGAAACCGCTGCTTTCCTTTTGGGCTTCCGTCAGGTTTTCTTTCAGGCTGTCATAAGCGGGGAAGCTGGCAAAGTCCAGATCCTCACCGGCTTTCATCTTCGCCAGGACTTTATCGATGGCAAAGGCAAATCTTACATTATGGCCGTTGAAACCGTTGGTGGCTTTTACATAGCTGCTGATTTTTTCCAGCTGGCTTGTTGGCTTTGCAGATGTCTCTTTTCCGCCGCCGGAAGAGGAGCCGCCTCCGCCGCAGCCTGTCAGCATCATGATCGCCGCTGCCAGTACCAATAAAAATAAACCGATTCGTTTTGTCAGACGGGATGTGTAATCCACTAAAATCGCCTCCTGTTGTAAATAAAATCGTTTCTATAGTATGATCTCCCACAAACGGTTTCATTATATCATTAAAGGGCAGAAGAAAGCTATTTTAAAATTTATTAGTTTTCTTATCAGATTCTTAAAAAACTTTATGACATGAAGCGTGAGTGTGGTATAATGATAAAAAATTAAAAGGAGGGTATTATGCGTAATCCAAAAAACATGCTGATTGTAGGGATTGTACTACTGGTGGTAGGGGTTTGTATCCTGCTGTTTAATCCGGATCAAAGCGCCGCCAATCTGGAAATTGCCAGAAATGCAAAAAATGCGCAGGAAGCTGCTGCCGCTATTTCAGGCAATAATCAAAGGGAGCTTATGATCCATATGGCAGGGAATTTTCTTGCAGGGATCGGCATCGCGCTGACGGCAGGCGGTTTTTTCCTGAAAAGGAAGAAACAGTAATTGTCTGAAAGAAGAGACAGGGAGCATCCGCTTTCCCCATGTCTCTTTTTTTATGCATGGGAAAGCAGCGGATGGCTTTCTTTTCGTGAAATCTGTTATACTGATAAAAAATAATTATTTTTGAAATGTATGCCGCACAAGGGAGACATGATGACCGTCAGGGAAATAGTGGAAACGCTCGGCCTGGCAGCGGATGAGGACGCTGTAAGAAAAATGGCAGAGTACAATGCCATGGTGATTGCCATGAGCAGGAAAATGAATTTAACGGGAATCAAAGATGCAGAAGAAAGCCTGGTCAAAAATATTTATGATTCGCTGACCGTGTATGAGGAGAAATATTTTCCGAAGAACGGGCGTATGCTGGATTTGGGGACAGGCGCCGGGTTTCCGGGAATTCCGCTGGCCATCCTGAGGCCGGATATGCAGGTCGTGCTGGTGGATTCTGTCTTAAAGAAACTTGTATTTATAGAGAATGCCGCGGCAAAGCTGGGGATTAAAAATATAAAGATTCTCCATATTCGCGCCGAAGAAGGCGGACGGCGGAGGAAGACAAGGGAAACCTTTGATATGGTGACGGCAAGAGCGGTAAAGATGCTTCCTGTCATTGCCGAATGGGGTATCCCCTTTGTGAAGGAAGGCGGTATTTTCGCAGCGATGAAAGGACCTGGTGCCGACGGGGAACTCAGACAGTCGGGAAAGATCCTGAAAGAATTGAAAGCGGAGCTCATGGAAAGAAAAGAATTGGAGCTCCCTACGGGAGAGAAAAGGACGATTCTCTACTTCAGGAAAACCGCGCCGTCGCCTAAAACCTATCCGAGGAAAGTGGGCGTGGCGGAAAAGAAACCGATCATAGGCGAAGCGTAAAAGAATAAAAGCTCCTGTAAGAAGGAAAATCTTTCTTGCAGGAGTTTTTATTATGGGTGAATTTTTATAGTGGTTACGCAGGTGCGGTATTGAGTGGCAAAGAATTCTTTCTGCGTTTTGCCGTGAAAATAAGCGGCTCGCTTTGCCTAGGCGCGTAAAACAGAAAAGAGCGGGAAAGAGGAAACCGCCCTTACGGTTTCAATCCGCCGATCTGTTCTTTTATTTCCTTTATATCCTGTCCTATTTGCCGGAAAGTGTTTTCCGCATGCTCCATGGCGCCTTTTACATCGGTTTCCTCCCCCCTGTCATTGGTGAGGGTGATGTCGCCCAGCTGGAGTTTGCCGTTCCTGATGTGGAAAGCGTCGGTGGAAAAGGTGCCGAGGGCGGTCTCTATGGATACGTCATAGAAGTCCAGCTCTTTTCCTCTGTTGTGGAAAGCACCCTGTATCTTTTTGAAGGGGATCAGTTTGTAATGACCGCTGCCGGAGGTAAAGGTGCCTTCGGAGATGATCTCTTTCGGATTTCCGTCACAGCGGATGTCGCCTTCTAAATCGACGTAGCAGAAAATGGCAGCGTCTTTCGCGGGATAGCGGGAATCCAGTTTTTTGCCTGCCAGGTGGATATCGTAAGCCCTTGTGTCTATGTCATAGTTTCCTGATGCTTTGACTGTGCCGCCGTAGACGCGTCCCGTGACATCGGTGAATTTCATTTTCCCATGGTGGTAGAAAACATGGCCGTCCAGATGGGAGAAAGAAAGGGCAGGGATATGGAGCTGCTCCATGGTGATTTTCCCTTCCGCTTTCGGGGAAGCGACGGGGCCGCCCGCCTCGGCGGTGAGGGTAAGCTTGTCGTGAATATTGTTTCCCAGTCCCAGAGATGCCGGATCGACACCGTAAAAAGATACATTCATGGCAATGGTGTGTTCATCGCTTTTCATATCGATGTCGCCATAAAGCTTCACGCTGTCGCCGATAGCGGTACCGCCGAATTTGCCGGAGGACAGGTCGACAAAAAGAGAATCGTCGGTGTCGATATTCAGGTGCATGTCCACATGGGAAAGAAGGAAGTGCCTGTTTTCATAGAAAGCTTCCAGCTGGCAGTTTTCCAGGTGGATATTCATTTTCATTTTCTGTCCGTTCCGTTTGAAGTTGACGATTTTCTCGTGGAGAGTTTTTGTGCGTTCCTCTGCCGGTTCGGATTCAGCGGCCGTTTTATTGATAAGGTCGACATCCATATTCTTGTCAAACTGGAGCGCTGCGGAAGCATTGCGGAGCCGTATCTCGGAAATGGCGGTGGCTCGCAGTTTGCCCCGGAGGATATCTTCCGGACGCACTTTTATTTTCCCTTCGGGCACAAAGAGGATGGGGACGCCGTGGTCGTCCGTCCAGAGCAGGTTTTCGAAAGAAACATAGCCTGCGATGTCGGCGGAGATTTTTTCAACGGAAATATGTCCCCGGAGCATATGCTGCCTGTTCATGGCATAGCTGAAAATGCGGGCGGCCGCAAAAGCGGCGATCTGGGCGATGAGGAGAAGACCCAGGACGGCGGCAAGCAGCAGGAAGGAAAGCCGTCGTAAAGCGGATTGGTGACGGTGGAAAAAATCGATCATGAAGACCTCGCCCAAAGTTACAATTCTTTGAAATGGAAATCTTTTTTATGGCAGGCATAGTCTTCAACGATGTGGCCTTTGCCGAAAAGCTTGTACTTGTATGACAGGAGCCCTTCCAATCCGACGGGACCCCTGGCATGGAGCTTGCCTGTAGAAATGCCCACTTCCGCGCCGAAGCCGTACCGGAACCCGTCGGCAAAGCGGGTGGACGCGTTCTGGTAAACACCAGCCGAGTCGACAAGCTGCATGAACCGTGCGGCGGTATTGATATTTTCCGTGATGATGGCATCGGTATGATGGGAGCCGTACCTGTTGATGTGATTGACGGCTTCCTCCACGCCGGAGACGATTTTCACGGCAAGGACGAGATCGAGGTATTCATGGCGGAAGTCATCGTCTTCGATGATATCTAAAGGGATAATTTCCCCTGCTTCTTTTGTGCCGCGGAGACGGATATTTTTTTCTCCGGCGGCCTTTTCCAGTATGGGTAGGAAGTCTTTGGCGATATCCCTGTGGACAAGGAGCGTTTCTGCGGCATTGCACGCGGCGGTGTACTGGGTCTTCGCGTCAATGACGATGGGGATGGCTTTCGCCATGTCATAATCTTTGTCTACATAGATGTGGCAGATACCGTCGGCATGCCCCATGACGGGGATGCTTGTACGGCTCATGATGTGCTGGACAAAAGCGTTCGAGCCCCGCGGAATGATGAGGTCTACCGATTCGCGGCAGGTGAGGAGCTCATCTATTTCGCTGTGCTGTTCCGCCTGGAACAAGGCTTCAGATGGAAGATCCGCGTCGGTGACGGCTTCATGGAGGAGGGAAAAAAGGACGCGGTTCGTTTCTTTCGTCTCTTTTCCACCCTTCAGAATGGCACAGTTTCCGCTTTTCACCGCGAGGGAGGAAATCTGGATCATGGCGTCGGGGCGCGCTTCAAAGATCATGGCAATGACGCCGATGGGACAGGTGACGCGGTAAAGGCGGAGCCCTTCATCAAGCTGGCGGGCAAGAGTGACTTTTCCCACGGGATCGGGAAGGGAAATGATCTGCCGGATGCCGCTGATGCTGTCCGCCAGTTTCCCTTCATCAAATGCCAGCCGTTTCATGAGGGCAGGAGCGAGTCCGGATGCTTTTGCCGCGGCAAGATCGATCCCGTTGGCGGCAAATATTTTTTCTTTTCCTGCTTCCAGATTTTCAATCATGTGAAGGAGCGCGGAATTTCTTTTTTCCGCGGATGCGGAGGCCATCAGGGGCGACGCCAGTTTCATTTTTGCCGCTTCTTCTTTTATGTTCATAGGGATTCTCCTTTATTATTCCTTATATAATATATGTTTATCATAATCTTGAAAAACAGGACGGTCAAGGAAAAGCATGTCTCTTACGGAAGAGCGGCCGCCGGAAAGCAGGCGGAGAAATATTGAAAAAAGTGGTTAATAATTAGCGGAAAGTGTGATATAATGTTGCGTACATAGCACACAAAGTGCATATCTACTTGAGGGAGCGGTTGCAATTCCCGGGTGTTTTGGAGTATAGCAGAAAGGAAGATTTCTATGGGGGAAAAGACGAACAACGCATTCATCGCGATCGGGCTCATGCTGTTCGCATTATTTTTCGGGGCGGGAAATTTGATATTTCCGGTCTTCATGGGGCAGAATGCGGGGGTAAATACGATTCCCGCGACAATCGGCTTTTTGATCACAGGCGTAGGTCTTCCGCTTTTGGGTGTTCTTGCCATTTGCTACTCCGGTGTGAATCTCCGTGAACTGGCGGGGCGTATTCATCCGGCGTACAGCATTTTCTTCTGCACGGCGCTGTACCTGACCATCGGACCGTTTTTTGCGGCTCCCCGTACGGCGACGGTGGCTTATGAGATTGCTGTGGCGCAGTACCTGCCTCCTGAAATGCGGAGCATGGGGCTTTATGTTTTTGCCGCGGTGTTTTTTATCATTACCTGGTGGCTTGCAATTTCACCGTCCAAACTGGTGGCCCGGGTCGGCAAGTTCATGACTCCCGTCCTTCTGGTATTCCTTTTCCTTTTGATTATCAGTGCCATTGCCTCGCCCATGGGAAGCTGGCAGGCACCGGCAGCCGCTTATGACACCGGTGTGAAAGCTTTCGGGCAGGGGATCGTTGACGGATATAATACGATGGACGGCCTTGCCGCTCTTGTTTTCGGCATTATCGTGGTGGAATCGGTCAAGATGTACGGCGCGGTCTCCGAAGCGCAGATTACGAAAGACACGCTCCGGTCCGGTCTGATTTCCACATTTTTCATGGCGGTTATTTATGCGGCGCTCTGCTATATCGGCGCCAGTTCCGTATCCCTCATCGGTGTGCAGGAAAACGGCGCTCCCGTTCTCGTAAAAACGGCGCTCCACTACTTTGGCGCTGCCGGCGGAGGTATTCTGGGCGTGATCGTTATCTTTGCCTGCCTGACCACCAGTGTCGGTCTGGCGGCTTCCTGCGCAGCCTATTTTAACCTGCTCCTGCCGAAAATCTCTTCAAAAACCTTTGTTACCGTCATGGTCGTTGTCTGCTTCTTCGTGGCGCTCTTCGGCCTGACGACGATCATCAAGAATGCTGTTCCCGTACTGCTTTTCCTGTATCCCATGTCCATTTCCCTCATTGCGCTGGCGTTCCTGCATAATTTCTTTAGCGGCCGCCGCTGCGTATATGTATGGACGACGCTTTTTACCGCTGTGCCCGCTCTTTGTGACGGGCTTCACGGGTTCGGTCTGAAGTTGGGTGCCATGGAACCGATGCTCGCAGCTCTTCCGCTGGCGGAATACAGCATGGGCTGGATCTGTTTCTTTGCGGTGGGATTTGCTGTCGGTATCGTCCAGATGCTGGTGACCGGAAAGAAAGAACAAGCCTAAAAGAAATTTGAAAGAAAAGGTAAAAGCGTGCGGGCGGGACCTGTGCGCTTTTATGATGGATGAAAAGAGTTCCTTATTTTCTGATTGACATATTTCCCCTTTATCACTATATTAGAGGGTAGGATTATTATGGAAATACAGGGGAAGACGGTATTTCCTTTTATATGGAAAGGAGGGAGCCCGATGCTTACCGCTTATAAACATGATGAAAACCACAGACTTTGTCCCGTCGCTTTTGAGGAGATGGAAAAAGGGTCGTGGATCAATTGCGCGGCTCCCGATGCGGCGGAGCTGGAAAAGCTGAATGCCCTTACCGGCATCCCCGTCGATTCCCTCCAGACCGCTCTTGACCGTGAAGAACGTTCCCACGTGGAACTGGAAGACGATTTTATTTTCGTTGTCGTAAATACGCCTGTCGTCCTGGAGACAGATGCTTACGATGCGCTGCCGCTGGGGATTTTTATCACGGATAAGGTATTCGTTACCGTGTGTCTTGAAAATAATACGGTGATCCAGAAGTTTATAAATAATAATTACGCCTCTTTCCAAACCTATAAAAAGACAAGATTCCTTTTCCAGATACTGTCTACCGCATCGTCGTCCTTCCTGTACTTCCTGCAGCAGATTTATAAAAAGACGGACGGCATCGAAACGCAGGTGCGGAAATCTTTGCAGAACAAAGAACTCTTCCGCATGCTGGAACTGCAGAAATCTCTGACCTACTTCAACTTCGCCCTTCATGCGAATGAAAACGTCATGGAGCGCCTCATGCGTCTTCGCAACAGTCCCATCCATACACTCCTGAAAATGTATGAAGAAGATGAGGATCTTCTGGAAGACGTCATCATCGAAAATAAGCAGGCTTTGGAAATGGTGGAAATCTACACGAACATCCTGATGTCCATGATGGACTCCTTCTCCTCGATTATTTCCAACCGTCTGTCGCAGATTATGAAATTCCTCACCTCGGTGACGATCCTTCTTGCCGTACCCACTTTGATATTCAGCCTTTGGGGAATTAATGTGCCCGTGCCGTGGGAATCAAGCGAGATCGGATTTGCCGCGGTCACTCTTCTCGGTCTCGTGCTGACCCTCGTATCGGCGCTGGTGCTGTGGAAGAAAGATATGCTTTGAAATAAAGAAACAAAGGGACCGCTGCGGTCCTTTTTATTTTGCCGCTTTGGGGGAAATAACTGGTATAATAAAAAAGTATTTGAAGAAAGGAGGAAACGATGGAACCGGCGGAACTTTTAAAAAAATATTTCGGTTATGATACATTCCGGCCTATGCAGGAAGATGTCATCAAAACCATTCTGTCGGGCAGGGATGTGCTGGCTGTCATGCCCACCGGCGCGGGAAAGTCGGTCTGCTTCCAGATTCCCGCCCTCCTCTTTCCCCACGGTACGATCATTATTTCTCCTTTGATTTCTCTCATGAAAGACCAGGTGGAAGCGCTTGCAGAGCAGGGGATTTCCGCGTCCTATGTAAACTCCACCGTGCCTTTTGACGAATCTATCGAGCGGCTCCGCGATTTGTTCCGGGGGCGTCTGAAGCTGCTTTACATGGCGCCGGAAAAACTGGAACCCACCTATTTCACCGACTGTCTGTCCAAAGTGCCCCTGTCCATGGTCGTCATTGACGAAGCACACTGCGTTTCCCAGTGGGGCCATGATTTCCGTCCAAGTTACCAAAAAATAAAAACCTTTATCGATACGCTTCCCGCAAAACCCGTAGTCACCGCTTTCACCGCTACGGCGACCTCTTTGGTGGAAGAAGATATGAAACGGAGCCTCGGCCTGGGGAAAGCAGCCGTTTTCCGTACGGGACTGGATCGGCCGAACCTGTCTTTCCGTGTCATCCACGGCGCGGACCGCAGGGATTTCATTCTCCGCTATGTGCAGAACCATGGAAAAGAAAGCGGCATCATTTACTGCGCCACCAGAAAAGCAGTGGACGAAATTTATGAAATGCTCACAAGCCGGAAAATAAAAGCGGGGCGGTACCATGCAGGCATGGAAGATGGCGCGCGGCGGAAAGGGCAGGAAGATTTTTCCTTCGACCGCATCCATGTCATGGTGGCGACAAACGCTTTTGGCATGGGCATCGACAAGAGCAACGTGCGATACGTCCTCCACTACCAGATGCCCAAAAGCATGGAAGCCTACTATCAGGAAGCGGGGCGGGCAGGACGTGACGGCGCGAAAGCGGAATGCATCCTCCTTTACAGCGGGCAGGACGTAGGCATACAGCGGTACCTCATCGAATCGGGAAACCAGACGGACGGCCAGAAACAGATGGACTACGACCGCCTTTATGCCATGGACGGCTATTGCAGCACCACAGGCTGCCTGCGGAATTACATCTTAAATTACTTCGGCGAGACTGCTGATGAGACCTGCGGCCGCTGCGGAAACTGTGAAAGCGGAAAAGGGAAGGTGGACATCACCGACGAGGCGGTTCTCATTTTCCGAACCGTCAGATCTCTCAAGGAACGGTATGGCGCAGGCGTGGTGGCGGATATCCTTAAAGGAAGCCGCACAAAAATGATCAGGGAACGGAACCTGGACAGCCTTCCCACCTACGGCAGACTATCCTTTGCGAAAATCAAACATTTGAGAACCGCTATCCATTTCCTCATCGCTGACGGTTACCTCAAACGTGACGGCGGCGAATCTCCCCTGCTGCATCTTACGGAAAAAGCGGAAATTGTTCTCGAAAGAAAAGCGCCGGTATTGGGTTTTGCTTTCGGTGCGGAAGACGTCATGGCGTCTGTGGCGGTGGAAAAGAAAGCCATCCTTTCAGAAACAAAAAGCGGTATCTTTGAAAAACTCCGCAGACTCCGCCTTGCCATTGCCCGAGAAGAACACGTTCCGCCCTTCGTCGTATTCTCCGATGCCACCCTGGAAGATATGGTGTCCCGCCTCCCGCGGACAGAAGAAGAAATGGCGGAAGTCCACGGCATCGGCGCTTTCAAATTAAAGAAGTATGGAGAACGTTTCCTTGCGGCGCTTGGAGAATTCAGCGGAGCGGAAGAAATGAGGGGAAAAGACGAGAGAGAAGAAAAAAACATATATGAGAAACTCGAACGGCTCCGCCGCTCTTTGGCAAAAAAAGAAAATCTGTCGACATCACAAATTCTTTCCGATACAGTCCTCCGTCGGATCGCAGAAACCTGTCCGGCAACCGAAGAGGAATTCCGCGGTGTGAAAGGTATCGGCCCGAAAAAAGCGGACAAATACGCAGAGGTCTTTTTGCAAGCCCTTCATCCGGAACGGAGCCGTATTTCCCCAAAAACAGAAAGTAAAATGCCGGAAAAAAGAGAACATGTCATTCCCAAAACGGCAAAACCCGTCCGTGGACGGAAAGGGAAAATCACAGCGGTACGAAAGGAAACGATTCAGGCTGGACAGACGGCGGCCATAGACATAGAAACAAGAGCGTTTTTCCTCTATCTGAAAAAAGTAAGAGCGCGGCTTGCCAAAGAAACGGACCTGTCGGCGGAAAGCATCTGTGCCGACAGGGATTTAGAAAAGATGGTGAAAAGCGAAACCGTGTCTGACAATTTGCCTGCCGCTGTAAAAGCGGAATTTGAAAAAGCCATCGCCACCTACAAACAAATCAGATATCAAACATCAGATGACAGGAGACGGTAAGGCGTCATAATGAGGGAAACGTTAAACATCATCCTAAATGAATGTGAAGGATCTGTTGCCGTGGCGAGGAAAGCCGTAAGATGTCATCCTGAACGAACGTGAAGGATCTATTACCATGGTGAGGGAAAGCGGTAAGAAGATAAAAGCTATCCTATCAGCTATAAGCTGTGAGCTGTGAGCTGTCAGCTAAAAGTGCTGAATGACAGCGGGATGCATTGAGGCCGTGGATGAGAAAGCGGTATGAGTAAAGGTATTCGTAGAATAGTATGAATTATATAGAAATAAGATAAATGTTTTGCTATAATGGGAACAGAGGTTGTTTAATAAAATAAGTGTTGAAAGGAAAGCGGGGAAACCCGGCAGGAATTTTCCTGTTTACGGATTCTGTACCCGGCTTTTCAGGCAAATGAAGTGTTATGGGGAGAGGTGATGTAAAAGCAGTATCGGCAGCATGGGGATGGTGCTTCTTTTTATTGCGTTTCTAAATTATATTGTTTTTTATGGGAGGAAAACATGAATCACATCTACAAAGTCATTTGGAGTCGAGTAAAGAACAGTTATGTCGTCGTTTCAGAAATTGCGGGCACAGCGAGAAAAAGCGGGAGGGTGAGAGTCTCTAAAAACACGCTGGCAGCAGTTTTGGCGGCTTTTTTATTGACAGGGATTTCTGTAAGCCCTGTATCTGCGGCGCTTGACGGGGTCAATACGTTTGTAGAACCGGGGAATCAGAATATTAAAATCGGGAATGATATTGATTTAAGAAATAACAGTACGAAAAACGGTGCCATTGCGATAGGCGATCACGCCCAGATTGATGATTATGTTATGCAGGAAGGCAGTATTGCCATCGGCAAGAATGCTTTTGTAGAAAACATGTGGGGAACGCAGGACAAAATATTCCGTTTCGGAATGACGTCGACGGATCCTTCTCGTACAGACCATTTACTGCCGGCAGGGATTGCCATTGGGCAGAATACTTATACCCGCAGCGGCATAATGATCGGCGACCATAAGTATGTTGGCGCCTTGGGAGATACCACAGTAAATTCCAATACGGATAAAGAAAAGCGCAAACTGTCCGTTTTAGTAGGCGCGACCACCGTCGGGCTGAACAGTTATTCTGCCGGTGCGTTTGCGACGACGACCGGCGCCTACTCCATCATGACGAATGCGTATGACGGAGATACGAACCAGGGATCTGCCGCCCAGAATTTCGGCGCGGTCATCAACGGATCCTTTAACAGCATTGAATCAAAAACGGCGGGCAGCAATATATCAGGAATCGCCAATGCGGTCGTAGGGACTGCCAATCGGACCCATAACGCAAACGGTACCTTGGTTTTCGGCGCGGGCAATGAAGTGACCAATTCAGTGGACAATATAGCAAATCCCATGTCGTTTTTGGGGCTCAACAGTCCCAAGGAATTGGCAGAAAAACTCAGGGAGGATATACGGAGAAATGATTCCGGCGGCGCTGTCCTTGCTGTCGGCGGCGGAAATAAAGCGGACTATGCATACCGCTCCCAGCTGGTCGGGGTGGGAAATACCCTGACAGGAACCGCAGCGGAAAAGGCTGCTTACAATTTACTGAACGGTTATAAAAATACAGGTATCAATGTAAGCGGTGTAACTGTCATCGGTACGAACCGCACGATTTCCAATGTAAAAGATACGATTGTGATGGGTTCTTCTGCCGGCGGTATTACTACAACTGCCAGCAAGGCGGTCATACTCGGTTCGGAAGCCAATGCGGAAAAAGACGGCGGCGTAGCGCTCGGGGCGGATTCCGTTGCCTCTGTTGACAAGGATATTGCGGGATATGATCCGTCTACCAAATTAGCTTCTACAAATACATCGGCCGCATGGAAAGCGACGCATGCAGCGGTATCTGTTGGTAATGGCAGTACTGCTACAAGGCAGATTACCGGTGTGGCAGCCGGCACGAATGACACCGATGCAGTCAATGTGGCGCAGCTGAAAGCTATTGCCGGAGGTACGGGCAGCATTCATTTCGTATCCGTGAAAGGCGGAAATGCATCATCAGTCAATTATAACAACGATGGGGCAAAAGAGACCGGAGCCATTGCGATTGGAGCAAATGCAGAGGCGACGGCAAATAGTGCGGTTGCCATGGGTTTTAATGCCCAGTCCAACGGTTCCGGAAGTATCGTTATCGGCGAATCATCCGGCCTGATTCCTGATGCATCAAAACGGGGGCTTCCAAAGGGAACAGCAGCATTATTATCGGTACGGAAAATATTGATAAAGGCGGCACGAAAGACCATGCCGGCTCTAATGACGGTATACTCGGAAGCAACAATACGATACAGGAGTCCAATGGCGCTTTCGTGACCGGCGCGTTTAACCATGTGTCCGATTCTTATCAGTTCGGACAACTCTCCGTTTCGGAGCAGCAGGAATTGGCGCAGGCGATGGCGGATGGCAAGCCTCTGGGCAAGTACATCGGCAAATGGGGAAGCCATGTCTTTGTTACCGGCGACGGAAATACCGTTTCACAAGGAATGAATGTTACAATCAGCGGCTCTCAGAATACCGTTGAAAACAGCAAGAGTCAGACCGTCATCGGGGACAGCAATAAGATTACCAATAGAAATGCCGGTACAGTTTCCGGACACCAGGAAGAAAGGACGAAGAATGTGTCCGACCTTGTCATCGGCAAGGGGAATGATATTTCCGGCAACGATACCTACATGAAAGGGTATGAGAGCCTGACCGTTATCGGGAATAATAACAAAGCGGTCAATCCTAGCTCGGGTATCGTGATCGGGGATAACCAGAAGTTATCAGCGATTAAAGAATCCGTCGTTATCGGTTCCATGACACCGGAAGAAAAGGCCGATTCCGATATCGGGCAGAAACATGCCAGTGTCGTTGTCGGGTATCATGCCCAGAGCGGGACCAGAGACGGCGGCGGAATGAATGTGGCTCTTGGCCATGGGGCAAAAGCTTATGGCTGGCAGGAGACCGTGACAGGGATCAAATCCATTGTGGAGGCAGGCTCCGGCTATGACGGTTATCTGGCTTCTGTCTATGGCGGTCTTAATACCGTAGCGTCAAATAAGGCGGACCAGAATGATGGGATGGCAAACACCGTCGTCGGTACCCTGAATAAAACAGAAGGCGCCAATGGGGCTCTCGTTTTCGGCGCGGGCAATAGCGTTACACATTCTTTCGGGACGGCACCGACCGATGAAGATGGAAACAGTATGAATGAGCATTGGAGCGATGCCATACTTGGAGGAGGACAGAAGTATGCTATGGGAGAAGGACCGCTGGGCCATGATGAGCTCAGGAAAGCGATGGGACTGGCCATGTCGACCGGCGGCGGTTCCGTGGTCACCATGGGGAATGGAAATACCTCAGATTATGCCGTCCATTCCCAGATCATCGGCTCCGGAAATATCCTTACAGGTACAGCAAATACACCCAGCATCAATAATACGATCAACGGATATGGAAATACAGGCAGGAATGTGGAACGTATGTCTATGATGGGGACCGGGAATAATATGTCCGGCAGTACGGCCAATGTAGTGATTGGGGATTACCACCATATGGACGGCGGTAAAAACAATGTAATCCTTGGATCCATGGCTACGGAAAAGAAGACTGTAACGAAAACGTATACGATGAAAGATGCTTCGGGCAATGTTATTCTTGAAAAGAAATATAAGGTGACGGAAAATGTACCGATTAAATCGCATACGGCGAATATAAGCAATGCGGTGATGCTCGGCTACAATACGGATGTGGAAAAAGACGGCGGCGTAGCGATCGGCGCGGATTCGATTGCCTCCGTCGACAAGGGCGTCGCAGGTTATGACCCGGCTGCCGGTGATCATTCCAATGATACGACAGGCACGTGGAAAGCGACAGCCGCTGCTGTTTCTGTCGGTAAAGCGGCAACTCCGACCAGTGCGGCAGTCACCCGCCAGATTACAAACGTGGCAGCCGGCACGCAGGATACCGATGCCGTCAATGTGGCACAGCTGAAAAAGGTACAGGCAGCTGTCGGTGCGGCGAAAGTGCATTATTACAGCGCCAAGTCTACAAAAACGGGAGCCGGCAGCAACTATGATAATGACGGCGCCGAGGCGGAAGACAGCATCGTGCTCGGTATTTCCTCTTCTTCGAAAGGGGTGAACAGCACCGTTCTTGGCAATAATAACAAACTGACCGGAGTGAAAAATGGAAGAAACAACAGTATCGTCGCCGGCCAGAATCTGGAAGTGGAAGGCGCCCATAATGCCGTATTCGGCACGGATTATAACAATTATGACCATAAGCTGACAAAAGTCTTCGGGGAACAGAATACGGTCATCGGTGTGGGGAACCTGGTCGGCTATACGGCAGAAAAAGATCCGAGCGATCCGACAAAATGGATTTACACCAAGAATTCCAGCGGCAGCGACCAGAATGTGGTTGTCGGTGTGACAAATACGGCAAACGGCGGTAGTGTCGTGGTAGGAACCAGTTCCGAAGCGGAAAATCTGGGGGTCTCTTTCGGTCATGGGAATAAAGTCATCGGCTCGAATAGCGGCGGCGGACAGAGAGGTCTTGCCCTGGGGAATTATTTGACAGTCAAGGGCGAAGAAGCGGTAGCTGTAGGTACAAATGCTTCCGCGACCGCGGACTGGGCCATTGCCATGGGCAAAAATAGTAAAGCGGAGAAAGAAACTGCTATGGCTTTTGGTTATGATTCTCATGCCAAAGTCGCCGGCGGCGTGGCCCTCGGCTCGTGGAGTGTGGTGGATACGGCAGCGGGTGTGAGCGGATATGACCCCTCCACTAAAGCGGCTTCTACGGATACGTCAGCTGCCTGGAAATCGACTGTAGGCGCTGTTTCCGTAGGTGATGCGTCCAAAGGTATCACCCGCCAGATCACCGGTGTAGCGGCCGGCGCGGCAGATACCGATGCCGTCAATGTGGCACAGCTGAAGAAAGTGGAGGCTGCGGCGGCAGCAGCTAAGACTAATGTGACGGCCGGTGATAATGTGACCGTTACTCATGATTCCACGACAAATACATACAAAGTCTCCGCCAAGGATACCTATACGACGGGCGGTACCTACGATGCAGCCACGAAGAAAATCAAATTTACACAGAATGATCCGTCCAAGAACTATGAAGTCGATGTGAGCGGTCTCGTAGGGGGCGGCGGAACCGGCAGCCTGACCTTTTCGGGAGACACTGGCAGCGCCATTACTAAAAATTCAGGCGAAACACTGCAGATTACCGGCGGCGCGACAGAAGTGGCAGCAGCCAATAATATCGGTGTCGTTTCCGAAAATGGCAAACTGAATCTGAAACTGGCAAAAAATATTGATCTCGGCAGCGACGGCAGCATCAAGACCGGTGATACGAAGATGGACAACAAAGGACTGGCCATCCAGGGCGGCCCGTCTGTGACCAAAGGCGGCATTGACGCAGGCAGCAAAAAAATTACCCATGTGGCGGCCGGTGAAATAAGCGCCACTTCCACTGATGCTGTCAATGGAAGCCAGCTCCAGGTCGTAAAGAATGATGTGCAGAATAATACGCAGAACATATACAACATGGGTAAAAAGGTAGGAGAACTGGGCACCCGGATTAACAAAGTAGGTGCGGGGGCGGCAGCACTGGCGGCCCTCCATCCGCTGGACTTCGACCCCCATGACAAGTGGGACATTGCGGCAGGCTTCGGCAATTATCGTAATGCCAGCGCTGCGGCGGTAGGCCTCTTCTATCGGCCGAACGAAAGAACGATGATGAGTCTCGGCTGGACCATGGGAGATGACAGGAATATGATTAATGCAGGAATTTCTGTGAAGCTGGGACGCGGTGACGTTTATACCCGTTACTCCAAAGTGGAAATGGCGAACCAGATTAAGGACTTGAAAGAGAAAAATGACAAGATGCAGGCAGAAAATAAAGAGATGAGATCGGAGCTGGATGAATTGAAGGCCCAGGTAGCAGCTCTCGCTGCCAAGAAATAAGCAACTTTTAGTAAAAAAGGAGCAGGCACTGCTGATGGTGCCTGCTCCTTTTTCGTTTTCCGGTAAAAGTGAAACTCATGGCAGGGTGTCCGCCAGAATTGTGTAAAGGATCTGCTGCTGTGGTGAGGAAGCCGGTAAGAAGATAAAAGCTATGAGCTGTGAGCTGTCAGCTACAAGCTAAATATTCTTTTACGATTTAAATCATTACGACAAGTGAGTATCCTCAATCGCACTACGTGCGCCAGCAGCTCCTTCTGACGGCCGGCTCCATGATCCTTGTATAAGACGTTAAGGCGTTATCCTAAGCGAATGCAAAGGATCTGCTGTCGTGGTGAGGAAAGCCGGTAAGATGTCATCCAGAGTGGCAGATTCTTCACTCTGTGTCACCATCCCGTTTCTCTGCTTTTTCATATGGTATTCTTACCTCCGTTCAGAATGACGTTAAACAGACGGCACAGCCGGGATTCTAACCACTTTCAGGCCTGCCGATAAAGTATAGCACCCATGGTAAGGCGTCATAATGAGGAGAGCGTTAAGCGTCATCCGAAGCGAATGTGAAGGATCTATTACCGTGGTGAGGAAAGCGGTAAGAAGATAAAAGTTATCAGCTGTGAGCGGTCAGCTGCAAGCTGACTATTCTTTTACGATTTAAATCATTACGACAAGCGAGTATCCTCAATCGCACTACGTGCGCCACAGCTCCTTCTGACGGCCGACTCCATGATCCTTGTATAAGACGGTAAGGCGTCATCAGTGTAATAGATTCTTCACTCAGCCTCACCATCCCATTTCCCGTCTTTTTCACAAGGCATTCTTACCTCCGTTCAGAATAACGTTAAACAGACGGCACAGCTGGGATTCTAACCACTTTCAGGCCTGCTGATAAAGTAGCACCCATGGTAAGGCGTCATTCTGAGCGATAGCGAAGAATCTGTTACCGTGGTGAGGAAAGCGGTAAGAAGATAAAAGCTGTGAGCTGTCAGCTACAAGCTATGTTATAATGAATAAATTATAGGGTGTGTATTGTCTTTGGAGGGGGTATCAGGGTGGCAGAGCTGAATTTACTGCAGGAGAAAATTTTGAGCGACGGAGTGATCCGTCCGGGGAATGTGCTCAAGGTGGACAGTTTTCTGAATCATCAAATCGATGTGCCTTTTATCAGTGAACTGGGGAAGGAATTTAAAAAGCTTTTCGGGGATCGGAAAGTGGACAAGATTCTGACGATCGAAGCGTCGGGGATCGGCATTGCCTGCCTCACGGCGGTATATTTCGGGGTGCCTGTAGTTTTTGCGAAGAAATCTGCAGGAAGCAATATGGATAAGGAAATGTTTGCTACGGAGGTTATGTCATATACCCATAATCGGAAAAACCATGTGGTGGTATCAAAGAAATATCTGAAACCCGGCGAACATATCCTCATCATGGACGATTTTCTTGCCAACGGCTGTGCCGTGAGCGGGCTTCTTGATCTGGTAAAACAGGCGGGTGGTATCGTGGGAGGCATCGGTATCTGCATCGAAAAAGGTTTCCAGGGCGGCGGTGACGCGCTTCGTGAAGCGGGATATGATGTCCGCTCTCTGGCAGTTATTGAAAAAATGGATGCCGAAACAGGCGTCATTACGTTCCGCTGAGGAGGCCGGAATGGATACAGATCCGATTTATGAAGCGGATGGGAAAATATCTGTCCGCAAAGCAGTGCCTTTCGGTCTCCAGCACGTTCTTGCCATGTTTGTGGCAAATATCGCGCCGATCCTTATCGTAACGGGCGTGGTGAAGATGCCTGCCTCAGAAGCGGGTGCTGTTGTCCAGGCAGCCATGATCATTGCAGGCATCGGCTCCCTGCTCCAGATGTATCCCGTCTTCCGTCTGGGCAGCGGACTTCCCGTCATCATGGGGATCAGCTTTACCTTTGTTTCTGTTTTTTGTGTGATCGGATTGAAATACGGCTACGGCGCTATTCTCGGTGCTGTCCTTATAGGCGGTGTTCTGGAGGGAATCCTCGGTCTCGGCGCGGCATGGTGGCGGAAACTTGTGCCGCCCATCGTTTCGGCGACTGTCGTGACGGCCATCGGGTTTTCCCTGCTTCCCATCGGGGCGAATTCTTTTGGCGGCGGTTTCGGCCATCCTGAATTCGGCGATGTCCGGTTCCTCATTGTCGGTACGATTACTTTGGTTTCCTGCCTTATTTTTAATATCCGTGCGAAATCTTTCTATAAGCAGTTATCTGTTCTTTTTGGGCTTTTTGTGGGGTACGTTACGGCATACTTCTACGGTATGGTTGATTTGGGCCGCTTGACGGAAGTATCCCTTATGTCTCTGCCGGTTTTCATGCCTTATTCTCCGGAATTTCATTATGACGCCATCTTTTCTGTGTTCCTTATTTTCCTGGTGTCCGCCACAGAAACCCTGGGCGACACCTCGGCGCTTGCCGCCATGGGGTTCAACCGGGAAGCGGAGGACAGGGAAATATCCGGCTCCATTGCCGTGGACGGGTTTGTTTCTGCCGCGTCTTCTCTCTTCGGGTGTTTGCCGATTACATCTTTCAGCCAGAATGTGGGGCTTATCGCCATGACGCATGTGGTAAACAGGAAAGCCATCGCCAGCGGCGCCGTCATCATGGTTCTGGCAGGACTTGTTCCCGCGCTGGGGGTCATTTTGGCGTCACTGCCTGAAGCCGTCCTCGGCGGCTGTACGCTTATGATGTTCGGTTCCATCGTGGTGTCCGGTGTGCAGATGATCAGCCGCTGCGGATATTCACAGAGAAATATGAGTATTGCCGCCCTGTCTCTTTCCATCGGATTGGGATTCACGCAGACACCGCAGATTTTCCGCATATTTCCCGAACTGCTGCGGAGCGTATTCGCAGAGAACTGTGTAGCGGTGGTTTTCATCGTGGCGGTTCTTCTGAATCTTGTATTTCCCAAAGGGGAAGAGGAAAAAGCAGCGGCAGGAGCTGCCGAATGAAATACAGGCGCTGACCGGCAATCGGCGCTTTTATTTTGCCATAGTAATGGAAGTATATATTTCCTGTTGTAACAGCTGATTTGCGTATGCTAAAATGAGTTTAAATTATAAAAGGGGAGGCTGGTTTATGACAAAAGATGAAATGAAGAAGGTCGTCTGTCAGGCGATTGATGAAGCGACGGAAAAGATTCATGAAACCGTTCTTCGGATTGAAAGCGAACCTGAACTGGGATACAAAGAAACGAAAACGGCGGCAAAAGTGGAAAGTTATATGAAAGAATTAGGGCTTACGCCGCAGACGGGACTTGCTCTCACCGGTGTGAAGACTTGCGTCGATGGCGGGAAGAAAGGCCCTGCCGTAGCCGTTCTTGCGGAACTGGACGCGGTGGGAACGCCGGACAGTCCCAAAGCAGATCCTCTCACGGGAGCGGCCCATACATGCGGACATTTCCTCCAGATGGCGTCCATGCTGGCGGCATGTACGGGGATCGTCAAGTCGGACGTGATGAAGGATCTGGCGGGGAGCGCCGTGTTTTTTGCCGTACCGGCGGAAGAATATGTGGAGATTGATTACCGCAAGCGTCTGGTGAAAGAAGGGAAGATCCATTTTCTCGGCGGCAAGAGCGAACTTGTCTATGAAGGACATTTTGACGATATCGACATGGCGATGATGATGCATTCTCAGGGAAACGCTCCTGAAAAAGCAGTGTACATCGGGAAATCAAGCAACGGCTTTGTAGGGAAAACAGTGCAGTATATAGGAAAGACCGCTCATGCGGCCAATGCCCCTCATGAAGGCATCAATGCGCTGAATGCGGCATGTTTGGGGATTATGGGGATCAATGCCCTTCGTGAAACGTTCAAAGAAGATGATATGGTCCGTGTCCATCCCATCATTACCAAGGGGGGTGACCTAGTTAATAATGTCCCCTCTGATGTGCGCATGGAACTCTACGTCCGCGCGAAAACCATGGAAGCCATCGACTGCCAGCACCGTCGTGTTGACGAGGCGCTCAAAGCGGGCGGCGCGGCTGTCGGAGCAAAGGCCGTTATTGAAACGCTGCCCGGGATGTTTCCCCTGGCATGCAGTCCCCGATTGAATGACCTGTTTGTGGAAAATATCAAAGAATACTTTCCGGAAACGAAAATTGAAGATGCGGGACATTTTACGGCATCTACTGACATGGGTGATATTTCTCATCTCATGCCGAGTATCCACCCGTTTATCGGCGGCGTGGACGGCGGACTTCATACAAAGGATTTTTGCGTCACCGATTTCGATGCGGCGGCTATCCTTCCGGGAAAGGTTTTTGCCATGAATATCATTGATCTGCTCTATGACGAAGCGGCAATGGCAAAAGAAATATTGGAAAAAGAAAAACCCATTCTTACCAAGGAAGAGTACCTGGCGAAACTGGAAAGCTATTTCCAGAGTTAATTAAGAAGAGTATGTAAGAAAAGGAAAGGGGACTGCTATGAAAAGCATTAAGCTGCACCTGATCGTTCTGGTGATTATCGTCATCGCCGAACTGATCGGAAATATCGTCATCAACGTAGGAATAGGGAAAATCGTGCTTCTGCCCATGATGTACGCTCTGATTATGGGGGTTTTGACGGCGCCAAAGTTCACGAAGATTTCAGGAGAAAAGGAAATTCATGCTGCCAGCGGACTTTTGGGCGTCACTCTTGTGCTTCTCATGGCGCGCTACGGCACGCTTGTCGGACCGACACTGCCGAAAATCCTTGCCGCGTCTCCCGCCTTGATTCTGCAGGAGTTCGGTAATCTGGGAACTGTCCTTATCGGTATCCCGTTGGCCGTCCTGATCGGTCTTAAGCGGGAAGCCATCGGTGCGGCGCATTCTGTGGCCCGTGAACCGAATGTCGCTCTCGTCGGCGAAAGATACGGTCTTGATGCAGCGGAAGGACGGGGCGTCATGGGCGTCTACATCTGCGGGACTGTCATCGGTACCATTTTCTTTGGCCTTATGGCCAGTGTGGCAGCTTCTTACCTGCCTTTCCATCCTCTGGCGCTCGCCATGGCAGCAGGAGTAGGGTCGGCAAGCATGATGACGGCTGCGGTAGGTTCTCTTTCCGCCATGTATCCACAGATGGCCGACCAGCTGGCGGCTTTCGGCGCGGCAAGTAATATGCTTTCGGGACTGGACGGTATTTATATGAGCATCTGGCTCGCCCTCCCCATGTCAGAATGGCTCTATAAAGTCTGCTACCGGATTAAGTACGGCAAAGCTCCGCCGAAGAGGGAAGAGTGCGATGTGGCAGAAGTGAAAGAAGAGGAGGGGGCAAAATGAAACTGGCAGAAATATTTCAAGTTCTTATTATTACAGGCGTGATGTCCCTTGTGGCAAATACCGTAGGCACCAAGAATGATCTTATGCAGGCGATTCCCGGCATGGGTATCCTCATTGCCATCGCTTTCATCGGCATGTGGATGGGCCGCGTCCTTCCGGGAAAGATCCCCGGCGTAGCCTATGTGGTCACTCTCGGATGTATCCTGACCTATCCGGGCTTCCCCGGCTCCGATTTTATCAATGCGTCCGTTAAGAATGTAGGGTTCCTCCAGCTCTGCACTCCGATCCTGGCTTATGCGGGCATTGCGATCTGCAAAGACCTGGATGTCTTCGCCAAGAGCAGCTGGCGCATCGTTCTGGTGAGTGTAGTCGTCTTCATCGGCACCTACATAGGTTCCGCCATTATTGCCCAGGTGATCCTTAAGAGTATCGGACAGATTTAAAACATTTGGGAAAGACCCGCGCCATATAGACAAAAACGCTTCCTTCACCGGGGAGGCGTTTTTACATGGGAAATGCGACATCGGCGGACGGTTTCTCCTGCTTTCTGCGTACCCGTTTCCGCACACATCGTTATGCCTGTCGGTCACTCTATGAGTATTTCCTATACAGTTTAAGGCAAGCTATACATTGTGCTTATAAGGTGTAGACACAGGAATGAATAATGGTACAATATACATGGTATTATTTAAATAGGAAGTTTACTTACGATGAAAGGCAAGGAGGATTGTCATGAAAAGATTGAAGAAAGCAGCTTTGGCGGTGGCATGTGCTGCTGTGCTCTGTTCCGTATTTTCCGGCTGCGGCGGAGATAAAAAGGATACCGCCAAGGCCGCTCCCGCAGAGGAAAAGGTGCTCACCGTTTACACGGCGCGCAGCGAAAACTTAAACAATCTTGTCATTCCCGCTTTTGAAAAAGAAACGGGGATCAAGGTTAATGTTATTGTGGCGGGGACAGGACCCCTCGTAAAGCGTGTGGCGTCTGAAAAGGACAATCCCCAGGGCGATATTCTCTGGGCGGCTGACCAGACGATGCTGGATTCCCAGAAAGAACTTTTTGAGAAATATGTATCTCCGGAAGATGCGAATATGATTGATGCTGCTAAAAATAAGACAGGATATTTCTCTCCCGCGTTTGCCGATCCCACCGTTTTCATCGTTAATAAGAAACTGGCAGGCGATATGAAGATTGCCGGGTTTGACGATCTTCTCAATCCGGCGCTGAAGGGCAAGATTGCCTGCGGCGACCCTGCCAACTCCAGCTCCGCGTTCCAGGTGCTCATGGCGATGCTTTACGCCAAGGGCAAGGATGGAGATCCCATGTCCCCTGAAGCCTGGGCGTATGTGGATAACTTCATTAAGAATGTAGACGGGAAATTTCTGAACAGTTCCGGTGCTGTCCATAAAGGCGCTGCCGACGGCGAATATACCGTGGGGCTTACCTGGGAAGATCCGGCTGCTACCTATGTGAAGAACGGCGCTGACGTAGAAGTCGTATTCCCGAAAGAGGGAGCGATTTTCCCGGGCGAATCCGTACAGATCATCAAAGGTGCGAAACATATGGAAAATGCGAAGAAATTTGTTGATTTCATGCTTTCCCAGAAGATCCAGGAAGCGGCAGGAAAGACGCTCACCGTCCGTCCGCTCCGCAAGGGTGTGAAGCTTGCTGACTACATGACACCCCAGGACACAATCGCTTTGTTCAAGAATTATGACGAAGGCTGGGTAGCTGCCCATAAGAAAGAAGTCGTGGCGGAATGGAATAAACATCTGGAAAATTCCAGGCAGTAATAAGTAATCAGGTCATCAGAGGGCGTCGGGCATTTCGCCTGACGTCCTTTTTTATAGATGACGCTTGAAGCGCGAGGTTATGAGGTTATTATGAGTGTTTCTATCAATATAGACAAAGTGGTGAAGAAGTACGGGGATACGGTGGTGGTGAACGGCCTGTCCGTGGATATTATGCCGGGCGAATTTTTCACCCTTTTAGGGCCGTCGGGCTGCGGTAAAACGACACTGCTCCGCATGATTATCGGATTCAATTCCATCGAGGGCGGTACGATTTCCGTCGACGGGAATGTCATCAACGATGTGGCGACGGATAAAAGAAATATGGGCATGGTTTTCCAGAATTACGCCATTTTCCCCCATATGTCGGTGAAAGACAATGTGGCTTTCGGTCTGCGGATGCGGAAAGTGCCTGAAAAGGAAATCGAAGAACGGGTGGATAAAATCCTGAAGATCGTGAAGATCGACCACCTGAAAGACCGTATGCCCACAGCGCTTTCCGGCGGGCAGCAGCAGCGTGTCGCCCTTGCGCGGGCGATCGTCATCCGGCCGCAGGTACTTCTGATGGATGAACCGCTGTCCAACCTGGACGCGAAACTCCGTATCGAAATGAGGAACGCCATCAAGCAGATCCAGCGCCAGGTGGATATAACCACGGTGTATGTCACCCACGACCAGGAAGAAGCACTGGCAGTGTCCGACCGTATCGCCGTCATGAATGGCGGGGTCATCTGCCAGATCGGCAGACCGGCGGATATTTATAAAAGGCCGAAGAATGTTTTCGTTTCGACTTTCATCGGGCTCTCCAACCTGCTGGACGGGCATATCGTGAAAAAAGGAGATAAGACAAGCATTTCCTTTAAAGAAAATGAAGATTGGCTTGTAGACATGGATAACTTATCAAGCGACGTGGAGGACGGAGAAGACGTCATCGTTTCCGTCCGCCCGGAAGAATTTAATATGGAGCCCGGCACGAAAGAGGGGATCCGCGGCGTGATCCGTTCTTCCGTATTCCTCGGACTCACCACCCATTACTTCATCACCACCGGCAGCGGGCAGGAATTGGAGATTCTCCAGACCCAGGAAGGCCACGATATTCTTCCTGACGGCAGCGTCGTCACGCTTACCGTTAAAGCCGGGCGGATCAATGTTTTCCGCCGGGCAACGGAAGAAACATTGATCAGAGAGGAAGGACTATGAAAAAGAATCTGACCGTCTGGAACCTTTTCAGTGTCGTCATTCTTGCGGCTTTCGCCCTTTTCATCATGTATCCCATATTCCTCATTCTGTACAGGAGTGTCATTCATGGGGATACAGGGGCGCTCACGCTTCAGAATTTCGCTCATTTCTTTGCCAAGAAATTCTATTGGGGAACGATGGTAAACTCGCTGAAAGTGACTGTCGTTTCCACGATCTTATCGGCGGCTCTCGGGCTCCCCCTGGCATACCTCATGAGGAGCGTGAAAATAAAAGGAAGCAGTTTCCTGAATATTCTCATTGTTATCTCCTACCTGTCGCCGCCTTTTATCGGGGCATACGCATGGATACAGATGCTCGGGCGGCAGGGCGTCATCACCCAGTTCCTGAACGACACCTTCGGACTCCATTATGGCGGTGTGTACGGCTTTGCCGGTATTGTCCTCGTCTTTACGCTCCAGTCGTTCCCCCTCGTTTACATTTACGTATCGGGAGCGCTGAAAAATCTGGACAACTCTTTGAATGAAGCGGCAGAAAGCCTGGGGTGCAGCCGCATGGGGTGCATTTGGAAAATCATCGTGCCTCTTGTCATGCCCACGCTCCTTGCCAGCTCCATGCTCGTTTTCATGCGTGTCTTTGCTGACTTCGGCACGCCCATGCTCATCGGTGAGGGATACAAGACACTCCCCGTCCTTATTTACAACCAGTTCATGGGAGAAGTATCGGGCGATGACGGCTTCGCGGCAGCCATCTGCTGCATCGTGATCGGGCTCACCATCGTCATGTTCTTCGTCCAGCGTTTTCTCGCGGGAAGAAATACCTACGCCATGACCGCCCTGAAACCCATGGCAGCGGAATCACTCGGCGGCCTGCGGAATATCCTCGCCCATCTGGCAGTCTACATGACCGTTGGACTGGCGATCCTGCCCCAGTTTGTCGTCGTGTACACCTCTTTCCTTGCCACAAACGGAGGGCAGGTATTCACCGGTGGATTCGCTCTTCAGAGTTATGATGCGACACTCTTTGCCAAGGACAATGACGTCATTTGGCATACCTACTTCCTGGGGCTTTGCGCCATCGCTGCCGTCCTCGTCTTAGGTGTCCTTATCGCCTACCTTTCCGTGCGGAAAAGAAATACACTGAACAGTATTCTTGACGTCATGACGATGTTCCCCTTCATCATTCCCGGCTCCGTCCTCGGTATCGCTTTCGTCTTTGCTTTCAATAAATCGCCGATTATCCTTACCGGAACGGCGCTGATCATGATTATTTCTTTCGCGGTGCGGAGAATGCCCTATACCGTCCGTTCCTCCACCGCCATTTTGGGAAATATCAGTCCCAGCATCGAAGAAGCGGCTATTTCCCTAGGCGCCTCCGACATGACGACATTCCGTAAAATCACGGTTCCCATGATGATGCCCGGCGTTCTTTCCGGCGCCATTATGAGCTGGGTCACCATCATCAGCGAGCTGTCCTCATCCATCATCCTGTACACGAACAGCACGCAGACACTCACTGTATCCATCTACACGGAAGTCATCCGCGGCAACTACGGGAACGCTTCCGCGTATGCCACCATTCTCATGGTGACATCCATCCTGTCGCTGCTCCTTTTCTATAAAGTGACAGGCCGGCGCGACGTGTCAGTGTAAGTACGAAGTCGTTTTCCCATACAAAGGGAAACAGTTTTGCTATAGGAAATATGTACGCAACGGAATTCTTTTCAGCATAAAGGCAGCTATGCGAATGTACCATGGCTGCTTTTTTTTGTGCTTTCTGAAATTCTAAGCAATTAACCTGGTATAATAAGGCATACACGATTTCATGATGAGGAGATTGAAATGGCAGAACACATCGAACATCTGAAAGATGGCATTTATGAAAAAGTCATGTCGAAAGAATTTGCCGACCGACTGATGGAAGCAATAGAAGCAAAAAAAGTTTGGGCAGAACGAGATGACACAGACGCTTATGAAGCGACAGGATATTTATCGTCATACCTTGAAAAGCTTATTCGTCTTTGCTTGAAAGACATTGCAGACAGAAATACAGAAGCCGTACTTTCTGATGAAATAGAATTAACGAATCAGCTGGTAGAAATGCTTGTGGAACGTTTGCCTGATTTAGGTCACGGTCACAGCGTGGTGAAAAATCAGTTTCTTTTAAAGTCTCTTGAACATGTAGCCAATAAAACCAGTCCAAGGAAATGGGAATATCCTGATACATCGCTGACGAAAAGTTTCCTTTTTACTAACAGCCATAACGATACGTCCATGGTTTCTGAATTGCGTAAAGAAATCATGTCTGCGGACAGAATTGATTTTCTCGTTTCCTTTATTCGTTTTTCGGGCTTGGCGCTTCTTTTGCCATACTTGCGAGACTTTACGAATAAAGGCGGACATTTAAGAGTTATTACAACAACTTACATGGGTGCTACCGACCCGAAAGCGGTGGTGGAACTTGCGAAATTGCCGAATACGGAAATTCATATTTCTTACAACGTAAAAGAAACACGTCTTCATGCAAAATCTTATATTTTCAATCGGGATAGCCAGTTTTCTACAGCTTATATAGGCTCATCCAATTTGTCTCACGCTGCCATTGCGGAGGGCCTGGAATGGAATATGAAAATCACGGAGCAGGATATGCCGTCTATTATGGAAAAAATGACGGCTACTTTTGAAACGTACTGGAACTCCGATGAATTTCAGGTGTTTCATGTGGAACAAAAAGACGAGCTCATCAAAGCCATTGATCATGAGCGAGGACGGGAGGGGAGTGGAAAAAATCAAGTCGCCTATCAATTTGACATCAAGCCCTATCCGTACCAGCAAGCTATCTTAGATGCTTTGGAAGCGGAACGAAAACAGAAGAATCATTGGAAAAATTTAGTGGTCGCTGCGACAGGCACAGGAAAAACAGCAATTTCTGCTTTTGACTACAGAAATTTCATGGGAAGCAGATTGCCACAGACCACAAGATTATTATTTGTTGCACATCGGGAAGAAATATTAAAACAGAGCCAGGCATGTTTCAGACAAGTTTTGAAAAATGCAGACTTTGGTGAACTGGCAGTGGGTGGAAATAGAGCGGCCTCGGCAGAACATCTTTTCATTTCTGTACAGACCTTTAACAGTCAAAAACTTTGGGAACGTATGGACGCAGACTACTATGACATGATTATTGTCGATGAATTTCATCATGCTGCTGCGGACTCTTACCAAAAATTGCTGTCTCACTTTAAACCCAAAATTCTGTTAGGACTGACAGCAACACCTGAACGAATGGATGGAAAGTCCATTTTAACCTACTTTGATAATCGTATGGCAGCGGAAATTCGACTGTCTGATGCTATTGAGCGGAGATTGCTCTGTCCTTTCCATTATTTTGGTGTACAGGATACCACCAACTTGGAAAATGTAAAATGGACTTCTGGCGATTACGATGTAAAAGAGCTTACTGATCTGTACACGATTTCTTCTTATGGGGCAGACAAAAGAGCGTATGCCATTATGAGCGCCGTAGAGCGGTATAGCGCCGATCTGCGTGATGTAAAGGGCATTGGGTTCTGCGTTTCGCAAAAACATGCCGCTTTTATGGCAGACTATATGAACAAACATGATTCGCCGTCGATAGCACTTGACGCAAACTCAAAAAAAGAAGATCGTGACGGTGCCAAACAAAAATTGGAAGCGGGGGACATCAAATTTATCTTTACGGTAGATATATTTAATGAAGGCGTAGATATTCCTGCGGTGAATACCGTGCTTTTCCTTCGTCCGACGAACAGCATGACCGTCTTTATCCAGCAATTGGGGCGCGGACTTCGATTAGATAGGGGGAAAGATTGTCTCACTGTTTTGGATTTTGTGGCTCAGGCAAATAAGAAATATAATTTTGCAGGTCGTTTTACGGCACTCCTTGGGAAGAAAGATGTTTCCATCAAAAAAGAAATTGAAGGTGGATTCCCTCATGTGCCGAAAGGTTGTGCCATTCAGCTTGAAAAAGTTGCGCAGGAACGGATTCTTGATAATATAAGGAAACAACTTAGCCGTTATGATTTCTATAAAGAACTTGTCCTTGAGCTGAGAGACACTTTAGGAAAAGTGCCGACAGCAGCAGAATTTTTTGAGGCATCAAAAGTAGAGCCCCATGTTTTTTACAATGATAAACGAACCTATGCTCGTCTTTGTGCTGACGCCGGTATTATTCCAAACTTTGAAACAACAGAAGAAGAAATACTTCTTCAAAAAGCTGTTCCAAGAATGCTTTCCATAGATTCAACGGACTGGATTTTCTTCTTGCTGTCACTCTTTAACGATGATCAGGAAGAAAGATGCTTAACAGCCTTGCAAAAGAAATACCTTCGTATGTGGCAGTGGACGATATGGGGAAAAGACTATGATGACGCAGGAATGGTCTCTCCCTTGGACGCTGTACATCGATTATCCAAAGTGGCATATATAAAAGAAGAGATAATAAGTCTCCTTATCATGCAGAGGGAGAGCGTGGAAATTGTACCGAAAAAAGTAAAAGTTCCTTATATTTGTCCCTTGGACGTCTATGCAAACTACACAAGAGACCAAATTTTTGCAGCTTTAGGATTTAAAAAGCCAAACAGTATTCGTGAAGGCGTGAAATTTCTGAATATGACGAATACCGATTCCATCACAGCAGACACTGACGTGTTCCTGGTGACGCTGAATAAATCAGAAAAAGAATTTTCTGACACTACCTTGTACGAAGATTATTCTATCAGCAAAACGCTTTTCCACTGGCAGTCTCAAAGTACAACTTCTGACCACTCTAAAACAGGGCAAAGGTATATACAGCAAAATGAGAAAGGAAATATTGTGTTCCTCTTTGTAAGAAAAAGTAAAAAAGATGCTTATGGAAAATCAATGCCGTACACTTTTTTAGGAACTGCTCATTTCGTAAATTATGAAGGTTCCCAGCCCATGTCCATTATTTATCGCTTGGATTACCCCATTCCAGCGAAGTACATACGAACCACAGATACAGCAGGTGTGCTGTAAATGTAATATAGTATAATATAATCCTGATCAACAAAGAGGGATTGTATTGCATGCAAAAACGGTCTCAGTGTCGACACCTGAAACCGTTTTTTTATCTTTTTACGTAACGGCTTTTAGGTATACGTAAGCGAAATGCCTTAAGACCGTAACTGCTTGCAAAAATGCGTTTTCCCTTTACTGTTATAAAAGGGGAATATATTATTATGTATTCTTCCATGGAATCCCTCCCTTCTAAATAGAAGTGTATCCCAATTGTTCGAATCAAACAAATATGTTATATTAAATATGTCATATTATAATACAGTCGACACAGGTTTGTTGATTGACAAGAGGTCCAGCCACGGAAGCGTGTGCTGGCTATTCTTGTTTTACCTGAGTTTTTAAATTTTCTAAAAAGACAGGTAGCATCTTTTCAATATATAATTTTATATAATCTAAATCTTTTTCTGTTACTCCATCTGGAATGTAGAAGCGGGCAGAAGCTTTTCCCAATGTTGGAATTTCGAAATTATAGCCAGTTTCATGTTTATTAATGTTTATTGAACTATTTTGAGAGATAGGAAGAGTTGCTTCGGGGGAGGAATTTTCTTGGTCATTGGTTTCAATCGGTTGTTTAGGATTATCCTGTGTATCTAAACATAAAACACCATTTTGTAATATTCCAACATAAGATGCGCTGTCAATAAAACAGGTAGCCGCATTATCTTTTACTTGTTTTATGATGTGATATTCATTAAGTAGGATGTTAGAAAGTTGTTCTTTTTTTGGAAGTGCTTTGTCTTTAAAGCGCTCCAGTAATTTTCCATAAAGCGGTGGCTTGCTGAATGAATCAACTAGTAGCTTTTGCCGTTCATTTTCTCCTGTAGAAGGATAGAGAAAATGTCTTGCTGTATCTGTAAGCTGAACTGTATTTTTGCTTGTCGTAATGAAGCCATATTGCTTTGCGGCACTAATTCGGGTTAAAAATGATTTTGTTGTGATGCTTGTAAGCCCCATTCCGTTTGCGATACTAGCGTAGGCTACACTTTTGCCGCCGAAAGAATCTATCAGTCTGATAAAATCCAGACAAGTCGAAATTGTAACTGCTGGGTACAGAGCGCTTTTTTCCCGAACTGATTTTATTGGGACTTGATTTTTAGTAGGCATATAGGTCCTCCTTATTTATAATCGACTTATTGTCGTAAATATTATATATTAGCGCAAAGAAAAAGTCAACATCATGAATTTCTAAAGTTCCGTATAAGTTTATCAAGCAAAACACCACAATAAGTAAATAAATATTTCTGCATATTAATGACTTTATTTTCGATTAAAAAGGCTTATTTATAATCTAAATAAAAGTTCTGAAATTTATAATAGGGGATGTGATAAGGAGATTAAACATATAAAATTAAAAAGCCAAAAATCCACATAAATTTCATGAGAATATATAACTGAGAAGTACCGCTTAACAGCGGTATTTTTTTAGTGTCTTTAGACTGTGCCATGCTCATGCCTGGCACAGAAAACCACCCGCTATGCAGGTGGAAAATAAAAGGTTATACCAATAAAAAAATCACAATCCGGTTTATATAATAGAGGAGTCCGAGCCACTATTTATAAAAAGGAGAGTGATTTTTTTGTCCAACAAAGCAAATGCATT
>ERZ1106939.462-NODE-462-length-36419-cov-18.440931_pt1 | contig 36419 bp, 31 predicted proteins | sample MGYA00403669_ERZ1106939 | MGnify/ENA primary metagenome ERZ1106939 (study PRJEB35170, sample SAMEA104062447) | human gut metagenome | biome: human gut; feature: human-associated habitat; material: faeces | place: Denmark | collected 2012-09-28 ...
TTGTCAGCATTTTCTTCAGCTCGCCGCTCATCAGCTTTGCCGCGCCCTCGACGCTCTTAAGCATGATGTTGCCGCTGTAGCCGTCGGCGACGATCACATCGCAGCCGCCCGCGAGCGCGGTGTTGGCCTCGATGTTGCCGATGAAGTTGAGGTGGCCCTGCTCGCCGGCCTCCTTAAGGCGGGCGTAGGTCTCATGACGGAGGGTGTCGCCTTTGCTCGGCTCGGCGCCGATATTCAAAAGTCCGACGCGCGGTTGCACGATGCCGAGCACCTTTTCGGCATAATAGCTGCCTAAGTAGGCAAATTGCAGCAGATATTCGCTCGTGCATTCGGCGTTTGCGCCGCAGTCGATCAGAACGGCCTTGCCGGTCATGGTCGGGATGGTCGGCGCGAGCGCCGCGCGGCGAAGCCCGCGGATGCGCTTGACCACGAGCGTCGCGCCCGCGAGCAGCGCGCCGGTGGAGCCGGCGGAAATAAAGCCGTCCGCCTGTCCGTCGCGCAGGAGGTTCAGCCCCACGGTGAGCGAGGAATCCTTCTTCTGCTTGAAGGCCGTCGCGGGATCGTCGCAGATCTCCACGACCTCCTCGGCGTTGGCGATCTCGATGCCCTGCGGGACCTCCTTGCAGCCGGCCTTCTCCAGCTCGCGCAGGATGTCCGCCGTGCGGCCGGTGAGAATGATGTCCGCGCCGTATTTCTCGCGGGCGAGCAGCGCGCCGCGGACGGGAGCCTCGGGGGCGAAATCGCCGCCCATCGCGTCAATGATGATCTTCATGGTTTTCCTCCTTTACGCCGTCGAGGACGCTCTCGCGCAGGCTGTCGATGATCTCCAGCGAGCGGCGGGAGAGCTCCGCGTTCTTGTTGCGCTTTCCCTTGATGCGGCAGCCGAGCGGCGGCATGATGCCGAAGTTGACGTTCATCGGCTGGAAATTGGCGACCGTCGTGTCGCTCACATACAGCCCCAGCGCGCCGATGGCGGTCTCGCGCGGGAAGTCGATGGGGGCCTGCCCCAGCAGCCGCCGCGCGGTCTCCACGCCCGCAAGGAAGCCGGACGCGGCGGACTCGACGTAGCCCTCCACGCCGGTCATCTGCCCGGCAAAGGAAATACGGTCGTCCGCGATGAGGCGGTAATAGCGGTCGAGCAGACCGGGGGAATTCAGGTAGGTGTTGCGGTGCATGACGCCATAGCGCACGAACTCCGCGTTCGCGAGCGCGGGGATCATGGAAAAGACGCGCTTCTGCTCCGGAAAGCGCAGATGCGTCTGGAAGCCGACGAGGTTGTAGATGCTGCCCTCGGCATTGTCGCGCCGGAGCTGCACGACGGCATACGGCTCGTGCCCGGTCTTGGGATCCTTGAGTCCGCGGGGCTTGAGGGGACCGTAGCAGAGCGTATCGTGTCCGCGCCGCGCCATGACCTCAACGGGCATACAGCCCTCAAAGACGTGCTTATCCTCAAAGCCGTGGACGGGAGCCTCCTCCGCCGTGGTGAGCGCGTGCCAGAAGGCGTCGTACTCCTCCGCCGTGAGGGGGCAGTTGATGTAGTCCGCCGTGCCCTTATCGTAGCGCGAGGCGAACCACGCGCTCGACATATCCACGCTCTCGTAGGTCACGAGCGGGGCGGCGGCATCGTAGAAATTCAGCGTGTGACCGTCGCCGAGCTTCTCCGCGATGGCGGCGGAGAGCGCGTCGGAGGTCAAGGGGCCCGAGGCGACGATGACCGTCCCCTCGGCGGGGATCGACGTGACCTCGCTCTCGATCACCGTGATGTTCGGATGGCTCCGCACGCGCTCGGTGACGAGGCGGGCAAAGCCGTGTCGGTCAACGGCGAGTGCGCCGCCCGCCTCCACGCGCGTCTCGTCCGCGCAGGCGAGGATCAGCGAGCCGAGGCGGCGCAGCTCCTCCTTGAGCAGTCCCACCGCGTTTTCCAGCTGGTCGGAGCGCAGGGAGTTCGAGCAGCACAGCTCGGCAAAATCGTCGCTGTGGTGCGCCGGCGTTCTCTTCGCCGGCTTCATTTCATAGAGCGTGACCGCAATGCCGCGCCGCGCGAGCTGCCACGCAGCCTCGCAGCCGGCAAGGCCCGCTCCGATGACGGATACCTGCATCAGTTCTCTTCCTTCTTTGCCGTCTTTTTGGCGGCGGTCTTTTTTGCTGCGGCCGCTTTCGCGGACTTGGCGGCGGGCTTCGCCGCCGTCTTTTTCACGGCAGTCTTCTTCGCGGCGGTTTTTGCGGTCGTTTTCTTCGCGGCGGACTTCTTCGCCGGCGTTTCCTCCGTCGCTTCCGCGTCTGCGGCCTTTTTGCGCACAAAGCCGCGCTTGTCCTCGGGCAGGAAGTTCTCACACGCGGGGTTGATGCAGAACGGTTTCTTGAAGCCCTTGCCCGCCTTCTTGAACATCGTCTGTCCGCAGACGGGGCAGTCGTCCTTGGTGGGCACGTCCCACGTCATGAAGTCGCACTTCTTCTCCTCGTCGCGGCTCGTGCCGAACTCGCAGCAGTAGTAGGTGTACTGCTTGCCGGTCTTCTGGCTCTTGCCCGTGCGCTTCATCAGTCGTCCGCCGCACTTCGGGCAGCGGCCCGGCATCTCGACCACGAGCGGCATGGTGAAGCTGCATTCGGGATAGCCGGGGCAGGCGAGGAAGCGGCCGAAGCGGCCGGACTTGATGACGAGCTTGCGTCCGCATTCGGGGCAGACCTCCTCCGTCTCTTCATCGGGCACCTTGAGATGGACGCCCTCGAGCTCCTTTTCCGCCTTTTGGAGATTGGATTCAAAGCCGCCGTAAAATTCACGCAGAACGTCCTTCCACGCGATCTTGCCCTCCTCGACGGTGTCGAGCTCCTTTTCCATGCGGGCCGTGAACTTCGTGTCCACGATGTCGGGGAATTTATCCTCCATCAGCTTCGTCACGACGCTGCCGAGCGGCGTGATGCGCAGGAATTTGCCCTCCTTGACGACATACTCACGGTCGATGATGGTCGAGACCGTGGGCGCGTAGGTCGAGGGTCGGCCGATGCCGTTCTGCTCAAGCGCGCGGATGAGCGTCGCGTCGGTGTAGCGCGTGGGGGGCTGGGTGAAGTGCTGCTCCTCGTCGAAGCCCTGCAGCTCCAGCGTCTGCCCCTCGGTCAGCGGCGGCAGCGGGGAGGTCTTTTCCTCCTTGTCGTCGTCGCGGGCTTCCTCATACACGGCGGTGTAGCCGGAGAACTTCAGGCTGCTCGCGCTCGCGCGGAATTCATGCACGCCCGAGGCGATCTCGACGGCGACGCTGTCGTAGACGGCGTTCGCCATCTGGCTGGCGAGGAAGCGGCTCCAGATGAGCCGGTAGAGGCGGTACTGCTCGCCCGTAAGGTCGCCCTTGAGTCGCTCGGGCGTGAAGTCCACGTTGGAGGGACGGATGGCCTCGTGCGCGTCCTGCGCGCCGGCCTTGGCCTTGAAGCGGCGGGTCGCGGCGGGATAATAGTCCTTGCCGTAGCGGCCGAGGATGAAGCTCTTCGCGGCGGAGAGCGCCTCCTCGCTGATGCGCAGCGAGTCGGTACGCATATAGGTGATCAGGCCCACGGTACCCTCGCCGGCGACGTCCACGCCCTCGTAGAGCTGCTGGGCGATCGCCATGGTGCGGCGCGGGGTCATGTTGAGCTTGCGACTGGCCTCCTGCTGGAGCGTGGAGGTGGTGAACGGCGGGGAGGGCGAGCGCTGCTTGTCTGCGCGCTTGACGCTCTTGACCGCGAACACCGCGCTCTTTGTGTCGGCGATGACCGCGTCGATCTCCTCGCGGGAGGAGGGCTCGAACTTCTTGCCGTTTTTGCCGTAATAGTGCGCGGTGAAGGTCTTATGGCTCGGCTCGTCGAGGAGCTGCGCGTCGAGCGTCCAGTATTCCTCGGGCTTGAAGCTCTCGATCTCCTTTTCACGCTCGTCCACCATGCGCGTGGCGACGGACTGCACACGGCCCGCAGAAAGACCGCGGCGCACCTTCTTCCAAAGGAGCGGGGACAGCTCGTAGCCCACGATGCGGTCGAGCACGCGGCGCGCCTGCTGCGCGTCCACGAGGTTCTGGTCGATCTCGCGCGGGCGCGCGATGCTCTCCTGCACGACGTTCTTCGTGATCTCGTTGAAGGTCACGCGCCTGGCCTTCTGATCGTTCAGGTCGAGCAGATACTTGAGATGCCACGAGATGGCTTCGCCCTCGCGGTCCGGGTCCGTCGCGAGATAGACGGTGTCGCTCTCCTTCGCGGCCTCCTTCAACTCGCGGATCAGGGCCTCCTTGCCGCGGATGGGCTTATAATCGGGCTCGAAATCGTGCTCGATGTCGATGCCCAGCTTGCTCTTGGGCAGGTCGCGCAGATGGCCCATGCTGGCCTTGACCGTGTAGCTCCTGCCGAGATATTTCCCGATGGTTTTCGCCTTGGCCGGAGACTCGACGATCACCAGATTTTTCTCTGCCATGTATTTGACTCCTTCATTCCTTTAGTTCCACCTGAATGGAAAAGCGCTTGCCGCCGCTCTGGGCCACATAGCCGTCGAGCTCGAGCATGGTGAGCGCCGAAAGCACGCGCCGCGCGGGGATCTGCGTCAGCTCGATCAGATCGTCCACCTGCTTTTCTCCCTGCGCGAGCTCGCGCAGGAGCTTCATCTGATCGTCCGTCAGGCCGTGGTCGCCGGTCAGGTCGAGCGCCGGCAGCGCTTCCGCTTCCGCGGGCGTCTCCGCCTGCTTCGCGGCCTCCTGCTCCGCGCGAGCCTGATAGCCGAGCGCGTGGGGCAGCTCGACGCGCTCGCCGAGAATTTTGTGCGGGTACATCGCCCGGTATTCGCGCAGAATGTCCCAGCTCTCGCTCACAAGACCCGCGCCATCGGCGATGAGGCGGTTGCAGCCGCGGCTCGCGCTCGCGTCGATGGGGCCGGGGACCGCGAACACGTCGCGTCCCTGCTCGAGCGCCGTATTGGCGGTGATGAGCGCGCCCGAACGCTCGAGCGGCGCTTCGACCACCACGGTCGCAAGACACAAGCCGCTGATGATGCGGTTGCGGATGGGAAAATGCCAGCCCTCCGCCGCCGTTCCCGGCGGGTATTCGGACAGCAGCGCGCCCGTGGCGGCAATGTCGCGGTAAAGGCCCGCGTTCTCCTCGGGATACACCACGTCCAGACCGTTGCCGAGCACGGCGACGGTCACGCCGCCCGCGCGGAGTGCGCCGCGGTGGGCCGCCGAGTCGATGCCCCGCGCCGCACCGGAGACAACGAGTGCCCCCTGCTTGGCCAAGCCGTAGGCGATCTTCTCCGCGCTGCTCGTGCCGTAGGGCGTACACGAGCGCGTGCCGACCATCGCCACGGCGACCTCTTCATCGAACGCCGGCAGCGTGCCCTTGACGTACAGAAGGCAGGGCGGCTCGAAGATGCCGCGCAACCGCGCGGGATAGTCCGCGTCCTGCATCGTCAGGATGCGCAGGCCGAGACGCTGGCAGTCGCCGAGGATCTTGTCCGCGCCGTCCGCCGATTTGTCGGCGAGCAGCTCGATCTGCTTTTTGGATAAGCCCTCGACCAGCGCATACTCCGCCTCGTCGGCGTAGTAGACATCCTCGGGCGAGCCGAAGTGGTCGAGCAGCAGCGCGCGGGAGCGATTCGTCAGCCCCCGGCATTCGTTCAGCCAGACCCAGTATTTGAGTCCCGCCATGTCCGCTCCCTCCTCTCTATCGGTACATTTCCCACAGCACCACGCTCGCGGCGACCGCCGCGTTGAGCGATTCGCAGCGCGGCGACATGGGGATCTTGATGGTTTTCTCACATTTTGAAAGGATCTCCGCGCTCAGCCCGCGCCCCTCGCTGCCGATAGCGACCGCCGCGCGGGAAAGCTCCGCATCGCGCAGGCTCACGGTGTCGTTCCGCAGCGCCGTGCCGTAAAGCGGCAGATTGCTTTTTTGAAGCAGCGCGCACAGCTCGTCCGCCGTGCATTGGTACACATCGCGGCGAAAGACCGCGCCCATCGTGGCGCGCGCCGTTTTGGGGCTGTAGGGGTCGGCGCAGGCGTTGACGAGAAACACGCCGTCGCAGTCAAAGGCGTCCGCCGTGCGCAGGATGGTGCCCACGTTGCCGGGGTCCTGCACGCCGTCGAGCACAAGGTAGTGCGCGCCGCTCAGGGTTTCGGGCAGCGCGGTGTCCGGCAGGTGCACGGTGAAGAGCGCGCCCTGCGGCGTTTCCATCGGGCTGATCGAGCGCATCACATCGGCGGGCACCCGCACGGCGCGCACACCGGAGGGAAGCGCGGGAACGTCCACGCCCTCGGAAAGCACGACCGTTTTGAGCGGCGCGTTCCACCGAAGCGCCTCCTCGAGCAGCTTCACGCCGTCGCAGAGGTATTCGCCGCTCGCGCGGCGATAGGCGCGGGAGGCGTTCAGCTTTCGGATGTGCGTCATCAGCGCGTTCTGACGGCTGGTAATGTGCTCCATGCTCTGCTCCCCTCGCTTTCCGGTATATTTTTGGCAACACTTCCGCATGATAAGTGTGGCTTTATAATATAGGTATCGTTTCCAAATGTCAAGCCGCAGTCTTCGATGGGATGCGGCAAAATTTTTGATTCGCGGTGTTGCGTCCGCAACAGACGCTTTTCAATTTTTCTGCTATAATTCTCCATAAATTAAGGCAGGGCATGACAAGGAGGTTTGTTTCCATGACCGGTTTGAAGAACATTTCCAAGGCAGAGGTCCTGACGCTCAAGGACGAGGTCGCCTATCAGAAGGGGCAGGTCGTGAGCAAGACGCTCGCGCAGAACGCCGCGCTGAGCGTGACGCTTTTCTCCTTCGATAAGGGTGAGGAGATCAGCACGCACGAGTCCGGCGGGGACGCCTTCGTGACCTGTCTCGACGGCGTGGGCCGCATCACCATCGACGGCAAGGAGTATCTGCTCCGCGAGGGCGAGAGCATCGTCATGCCCGCCAGGCATCCGCACGCGGTGTATGGGCAGGAGCCATTCAAGATGCTGCTCGTCGTGGTGTTCTGAGCGCCGCGCTTGACAGCGCGGACGCTCTGTGCTATCATCGCTTCGTCCCCGGGAAGTACGCTCTGACCGGCGGACCGTATCATTTATTCTGCCGTTCTGCCGGTGAGGGCAAGCCCGAGCCGAAAGAGGAGGAAAAGCAAGGCACAGCCGGCGGCTGTGTCCGGTACCGGTTTTTCCATCCCTCCTGCCGTGCGGCGGGAGGGATGCTCTTATTTTTCGGGAGGTCATGTCTATGGAAACGCGCGTCGCCGTGCTGGCCGTCATCGTGCAGGAGGGAAGCTCCGTGCAGGCGCTCAACGAGCTGCTGCACCAATACGGGCCGTACATCATCGGACGGATGGGAGTTCCCTACCGGGAGCATGGCGTGAACATCATCAGCGTGGCGCTCGACGCGCCGAACGACGTTATCTCCGCCCTGTCGGGCAAGCTGGGCCGACTCGACGGCATCACCGCCAAGACCGTCTACGCCCCCGACGCCGCCATCAGAAAGGAAGCTGCCAAATGAAATCACTCAAAAAGTTTTTTGCCCTGTGCCTGACGCTGGCGCTTGTTCTCTCGCTCGCTGCCTGCGCGCAGAAGCCCGCGGAGACCACCGACCCGGCCGAAACACCGGATACGCCCGAGCAGGAGGTCGAGGCCCCTGTCACCGCCCGCATCGCCGCGCTCAAGGGTCCCACGGCGATGGGACTTGTCAAGCTCATGAGCGACGCGCCCTCCTCCGCGAACGGACCGCTCTATGACTTCACGCTCGCCGGCTCCGCCGACGAGGTGACGCCCGCGCTCATCAAGGGCGAGCTGGACATGGCCTGCGTGCCCGCGAACCTCGCCGCCGTGCTCTACAATAAAACCGAGGGCGCGGTGCAGGTGCTGGCGGTCAACACGCTGGGTGTGCTCTACATTGTGGAAAACGGCGAGAGCGTGCAGTCCCTCGCCGACCTCAAGGGCAAGACCGTCGTGGCCGCGGGCAAGGGCAGCACGCCCGAGTACGCCCTGCGCTATCTTCTCAGCGAAAACGGCATCGACCCCGACGCCGACGTGACGCTCGACTGGAAGAGCGAGCACAGCGAATGCGTCGCGGCGCTGGCGAGCGGTCAGGCGAGCATCGCCCTGCTGCCCCAGCCCTTTGTCACCGTCGCGCAGAGCAAAATTGACGGTCTGCGCATGGCGCTCGACCTCACCGAGGAGTGGGATAAGCTGGACAATGGTTCCGCGCTCATCACCGGCGTGATCGTCGCACGCAGTGACTTTGTCGAGGCGCACCCCGCCGCCGTCGGCAACTTCCTCACCGCCTACGCCGCAAGTGTGGACTGGGTCAACGCCAACACCGCCGACGCCGCCGCGCTCATCGGCGAATACGGCATCGTGGATGCCGCCGTAGCGGAAAAGGCCCTGCCTTACTGCAATATTGTCTGCATCACAGGAGCAGAACTTCTTGAAAAGCTGCCCGGCTATCTCTTTGTGCTCTACAACGCCGATCCCGCCGCCGTCGGCGGCGCGATGCCGGACAACAGCTTCTATTTCGCGTGATCCTTCGGCGGGCGCTGTCCCACCACCGTCACGCAGTAAGGCCGACACCCCATAAGAAAGGAGATGACCGCCGTGGAGCCGAAGAAGAAAAGCGTCCGCCTTTGGGCGGTCGTTTTCTGGCTGCTCGTGTGGCAGGGCGCGAGCATGGCGCTCGCCGCCCTCTATCCGCACGGCGCGCTGCTGCTCGCCTCTCCCCTTTCGGCGCTCGCGCGGCTCGGGGAGCTGGCAGTCACCGCCGCGTTCTGGCAGACGGCACTCACCTCGGCCGCGCACATCCTCGACGGATTTCTGCTCGCCTGCGCGCTGGCGGTCGTGCTCGCTGCGCTTGCCGCGCGGTACCGCCGTGTCGAGGAGCTGCTCGCGCCGCTTGTGTCCGTTGTCAAGGCCGTGCCGGTCGCGTCGTTCATCATCCTCGCGCTCGTGTGGCTCGAGAGCCGCCGGCTGCCGCTCTTCATCGCCGCGCTGATGGCCTTTCCCGTCGTGTACCGCAACGTGCTCGAGGGCATCCGCGGCACGAGCCGCGAGCTTCTTGAGATGGCGCGGGTGTTCCGCGTGCCGTTCTCACGGCGGCTGCGCGGCGTTGATCTGCCGCAGGTGCTGCCCTACTTCCGCGCGGCCGCCGATACGGCGCTGGGCCTTTCGTGGAAGGCCGGCACGGCAGCGGAGGTCATCGGCCTGTGCTCCGGCACCATCGGCGAACGGCTCTACACCGCCAAGGTCTACTTTCAGACCGCTGACCTCTTCGCGTGGACAGCGGTGATCGTGCTGCTCTCCGTTCTGTTTGAAGGGCTGTTCCTGCGCGGTGTGGACGCGCTGACGGAAAGGTGGTGCGCCTGATGGAGCTTCGGGTGGAAGATCTCCGCAAAAGCTACGGCGGCACAGCGGTGCTGCAAGGCGTGAGCTTCACTGCCGAAATCGGCCTCACGCGCGTCATGGGCAGCTCCGGCATCGGCAAGACGACACTGCTGCGCATTCTGCTGGGGCTGGAGCGTGCCGACGGCGGCGCGACCAACGCGGGCCGCTTCCGCTGGGCGGCGGTCTTTCAGGAGGACCGCCTGCTCGAACAGCTCGACGCCGCGGGCAACCTGCGCTTCGCGCTCGGCGCGGCTTACGACGAGGCCGCCGCGCGCGCCCTGCTCGCGGAGCTGGGGCTCGGCGATGCGGGAGGCAAGCGGGTGCGGGACTGGTCCGGCGGCATGAAGCGCCGTCTGGCCCTCGCGCGCGCCCTGCTCGCGCCCTCGGACGCGCTCGCGCTCGACGAGCCGTTCACCGGACTCGACGCGGACAACCGCGCCGCGGCGCAGCGCTGCGTCGCGCGGGCCGCACGGGAGAAGATCGTCCTTCTCGTCTCGCACGAGGACGACGCCCTCACCGGCGCGGAGGTCCGCCTGCAATGACCGAAAAGGGGAGCCGCTTTCCGAAGGAAAGCGGCTCCCCTTTTTTATCATGCTTCATGCCTCATGCGCGGCGAGGAATTTTTCGTACTGCGACTGATACCACGCCTTCAGCGCCTCCACGCCCTCGTCCGTCCAGGGGAAGGTCTCCTCCTCCACGTCCTGTGCCAGCTCGTAGCAGAGGTCGGAGTAGGTCGAGGCCTTGAGCGCGTCGCCGTCGTCACCCTTGACCTGCTCATAGCGGTAGCGGAAGTCGAGGTTTTTTTCGCGGTCGGTCACCGAGCCGGTGTAGACGAAGGCGCGGTGAAACCAGCGCTCGTCCATGACCGAAAAGTATGGATGCATCCCTCTTTCCTCCTCATTCGTGGTGATAGAGTTTCTTGCCGTCGAGCGCGAATACGCGATCGCTGAAGCCGCCGAGCGGCGTGGCGCCGAGCACCTCGCGGTAGATCTCCATGCGGCTGTCGATCATGTCGATGTAGCTCAAAAGCTCGCTCTCGGCGCAGACCGGACGCACCGCCGCACCGAACTCCGGCTCGCCGTGGTGAGAGAGAACGAGGTGCTGGAGCAGAACGGACTTCTCCTCCGGAACGTCCAGCTCCTTCGCGATCTCCGCGATCTCCTGTGCGCCCATGACAAGGTGGCCGAGCAGCTGGCCCGGCACGGAATAGTCTGTCACCAGGCCGAGGGCGGAGAAGCGGAACTCGCGCTCCTTTTGCAGATCGTGCGCGAATGTGCCCGCGAGCAGCAGACTGCGGTCCACCGTGTCGGCATACATCCCGGCGAGGAAGTCGGCGAGCTGCATCATATTGCCCGTGTGCATCAGAAGGCCATGCAGAAAGCCGTGGTGGACGCTCTTGGCGGCGGGGATGGTGCGGAAGCTCTCGCTGTGGCGGCGCAGCAGCTCACGGCAGACCGCCTTATAATCGGCGTCCGTGATGGAGTCGAGCAGCGCTTCGACCGAGGCGTACATCGCCTCCCCGTCGATGGGCGCGGTGGGTACGAGCGCGGTCACGTCGTAACGGTCGTCCTCGCCCGCGAGGCGGATGCGCTCCACCGTCACCTGTAAGGCCCCGCGGAACTCCGACACGCTGCCGCGGATCTTCACGACCTTGCCCTCGTCCGCCGCGCCGATGGGGCCGGGGTAGTCCCACACCTTCGCGTCGACCGCGCCGGTCCGGTCCGAAAGGGTCAGGTTCAAAAAGGGCTTGCCGTTGTTCGCCACCTTGGAAAAGGCGGATTTGAGGACGTAAAAGCCCTCGATATCGTCGCCGCGCGCCATCTGCGCGACGGGCAGATCGTATTCCATGGTTCGCTTCCTCGCTTTTCCCGGGCAGCACCGCGCAATTGTGTCTGCGCGGCGCTGCCCTTTATTTTCCTGCCTATTGTAGCACACCAGCGCAGCGCTGACAAGCTACTCGGCCTTCTTCTTTTTCGGCTTCGGCAGCGGCGTGACCGTCTCCAGCACCGCGACGACCTGCCGTGCGAGGTCGGTATCGTCGATATCGAGGATATAGTGCTCCTTCGCACCCTCATAGGGCAGGCCGCGCTCCGCGTCCGCCATGAGTGCGGCAAGCTCCGGCACGATCTTCACGAACACCGTGTTGTCGCACACGAGCAGCACGGGCTTATCGTTGACATAGACCATGTATTCCCCGAACATCTTGCGGTAACGCAGCCCGCCCGCGCCGTTCAGGCGCTCGCAGACGTATTCAATGTAATCCTTTGTTGTTGCCATATTCTCACCTCGCCCTTATGATACCAGCGCGGCGCAGCCTGTGCAAGTGTTCAAATAGGTGCGGACGGCCCGAAAATTTTTATAATCCCTATTGACATTATAGGTTTATCGTCTTATAATCCTATCAACTTGATAGGATTATAGAGCTGTCCGATCGGACAGACGCAGAAACGAGGGCAAGCAGCATGAAAAACAAAGCGCTTTTAGAGGTCAATCGCCTGCACATCAGCGTGGGGGAAAAGGAGATCCTTCACGGCGTTGACCTCACGGTCGGGCGCGACGAGACGCACGTTCTCATGGGGCCGAACGGCACGGGAAAATCCACGCTCGGCTACGCCGTCACCGGCAATCCGGTCTACACCGTGACGAGCGGCAGCATCGTATTTGACGGCGAGGACATCACCGCCCTGCCGGTCAACGAGCGCGCTAAACGCGGCATCTTCCTCTCCTTCCAGAACCCGCTGGAGGTGCCGGGCGTGACGCTCAGCGCCTTTATCCGCAGCGCGCTGGAGCAGAAGACCGGCGACCGCCTGCGGCTTTGGGACTTCAAAAAGCGTCTGAAGGAGACCATGAGGCTGCTGAGCATGGACGGGAGCTACGCCGAACGCGACCTGAACGTGGGCTTTTCCGGCGGCGAGAAAAAGAAAGCCGAAATTTTGCAGATGCTCATGCTCGAGCCCAAGCTCGCCATCCTTGACGAGACCGACTCCGGTCTCGACGTGGACGCCGTGCGCACGGTGTCCGAGGGCGTGCGGCTCTTCCGTGAGCGCACGCACGGCTCGCTCCTCATCATCACGCACTCCACGCGCATTCTGGAGGCGCTGCACGTCGACGCCGCGCACGTCATGGAAAACGGCGTCATTGTCAAAAACGGCGGGGCCGAGCTGGTCGAGGCCATCAACGAAAAGGGCTTCGGCAGCCTGAAAACCGAGTAAGGCGGTGACATTGACATGGCAGAGAACAGAGAAAAAACCTACGTTGCGGACGTAGACCGCAGCATTTACGACATACGCGACGTGGAGCACGACGCCTACCGCATGGAGTCCGGTCTGACGCCGGAGATCGTGGACAAGCTGTCCAAGGAAAAGAACGATCCCGTGTGGATGCAGCAGTTCCGGCTGCAATCGCTCCAGATCTACAACGAGCTGCGCCTGCCCGACTGGGGCCCCTCGCTCGAGGGGCTGGACATCGACCACATCGCCACCTATGTCCGCCCGAACACGAAGATGCAGAACGACTGGGCGAACGTGCCGCAGGACATCAAGGATACCTTTGAGCGTCTGGGCATCCCGCAGGCGGAGCGCAAGTCGCTCGCCGGCGTGGGCGCGCAGTACGACTCCGAGCTGGTTTACCATAATGTGCGCGACGAGGTCGCCGCCGAGGGCGTAGTCTACACCGATATGGAAAGCGCCCTCAAGGGCGAGTATGCCGACATGGTGCGCAAGTATTTCATGAAGCTCGTCACCCCGCGCGACCACAAGTTTGCCGCGCTCCACGGCGCGGTGTGGTCCGGCGGCTCGTTCGTGTACGTCCCCAAGGGCGTACACCTGTCCATCCCGCTCCAGTCCTACTTCCGGCTCAATGCCAAGGGCGCGGGTCAGTTTGAGCACACGCTCATCATCGTGGACGAGGGCGCGAGCCTGCACTTCATTGAGGGCTGCTCCGCTCCCAAGTACAACGTGGCGAACCTCCACGCGGGCTGCGTGGAGCTTTACGTCAAAAAGAATGCCAAGCTGCGCTACTCGACCATCGAGAACTGGTCGAAGAATATGTATAACCTCAACACCAAGCGGGCGCTGGTGGAGGAGGGCGGCACGATCGAGTGGGTGTCCGGCTCGTTCGGCTCGCACGTCGGCTGCCTGTACCCCATGAGCATCCTCAAGGGCGACGATTCCCGCATGGAGTTCACCGGCGTGACCTTTGCCGGCGCGGGGCAGGACCTCGACACGGGCGCAAAGGTCGTCCATGTCGGCAAAAACACCAGCAGCTATATGAACACGCGCTCGATCAGCAAAAGCGGCGGCGTGAGCACCTTCCGCTCGAGCGTCGTGGTGGAAAAGAGCGCAAAGGGCGCGAAAAGCGCAGTTTCCTGCCAGTCCCTGATGCTGGACTCCGAATCGCGCTCGGACACCATCCCCGCCATGGATATCAAGACGCGCGACGCTGCCGTGGGCCACGAGGCCAGGATCGGCGCGATCAGCAACGACGCGGTGTTCTATCTCATGAGCCGGGGGATGAGCGAGGAGGACGCCCGCGCCCTGATCGTCAGCGGCTTCGCGGACAACGTGTCCAAGGAGCTGCCGCTGGAATACGCCGTGGAAATGAACAACCTCATCCGGCTTGAGATGAAGGGCAGCATCGGCTGAGCGAAAGGAGCGAACGATATGGAAAAAACGATTTATGTCAACCGTCCCGCTTCGCGCACCTGGAACCGTCTCGGCGTGAACGAGGCCGCCGTCCGCTGGGACACGGACGCGGAGGCGCTTCTCTCGAACGAGCGCTTCACCGCCGTTTCCGGCGAAAACGCCCCTCTCCGCATCGAGGCTGCGGACGGCGGCGCGGCCTACGGCCGCCGCGTCTATACCGTGACCGCCGAGGCGGGCGCGGAGCTGACCGTCTTTGAGGTCTGCATCGCCGCGCAGCCCCTTGCCGCGGAGCTCAGGCTCACGGCGGCGGAGGGCGCGCACCTTCGCGTCGTGCAGCTTCTGAATCCCACGCGGGGCGCGGTGCTGCGCCACGAGTTGAGCGCGCAGCTCGCCGAACACGCGAAGCTCGACCTTATCTCCCTCCAGCTCGGCGACGGCGCTGTTTACGCCGACCACCAGATCTCCCTTGCGGGCGACGGCGCGGCGCTGCGCGCCGACCTCGGCTACCTCGCCCGCCGGAGCGACACGGCGGACATTGATCTGACCGTTGAGCAGCTCGGCAAAAGCACCGTGAGCGAGATCCACGCTTCCGGTGCGCTGATGGAGCGCGCGAAAAAGGTCTTCCGCGGCACCATTGACTTCAAGCGCGGCTCCGCCGGCTCGGTCGGCAGCGAAAACGAGACTGTCCTGATCCTCGGCGAGGACGCGGAAAACAAGACCGTCCCCGTCATCCTCTGCGCCGAGGAGAACGTCGAGGGCAGCCACGGCGCGACCATCGGCGAGCTGGACGCGGACACGCTCTTTTACTTTGCCAGCCGCGGCATCGACCGCGCCGCCGCCGAAGCCATCCTCGCCCGCGCCGCCGTGGAGCGGCTCGCGCGCATGGCGGAGGACGAAGCCTTTTCCGCGCGCGCCCTCGGCGCGCTCGCGCAGGTCCTGTGTACGAAGGAGGAACGCGAATGAGCACGAATTATAAAGCCGATTTCCCGCTGCTCGCGCAGCGTGATGTCGCCTATCTCGACAGCGCCGCCACCGCCCAGCGCCCGCAGTGCGTGCTGGACGCGGAGCGGGAGTTCTATACGCGCCACAACGCCAATCCCCTGCGCGGGCTCTACCCCCTGAGCATCGAGGCGACCGACGCGCTCGAGAGCGCCCGCGCCGCCGTCGCCCGCTTTCTCGGCGCGGCGCAGAGCGGGGAGCTCGTCTTCACCCGCAACACGACCGAGGGGCTGAACCTTGTGGCCTACAGCTACGGGCTCAGCCATGTCAAGGCGGGCGATGAGATCCTGATCTCCACGATGGAGCACCACAGCAACATCCTTCCATGGCAGATGGTCTGCCGTCAGACTGGCGCGCAGCTCAAATTCATGGAATGTGAGCCGGACGGCAGTCTGGACCTCAACAAGGTCGAAGCGCTCATCACGGCAAGGACAAGGGTCGTCGCACTGCAGCAGGTCTCGAACGTGCTCGGACGCGAATACCCCATCCGCGCGGTCGCGGAGCTGGCGCACCGCGTGGGTGCGGTGCTGGTGGTGGACGGCGCGCAGAGCACGCCGCACCTGCCGGTCAACGTACAGGAGCTGGGTGCGGACTTCCTCGCCTTCTCCGGCCACAAGCTCTACGGGCCTATGGGCATCGGGGCGCTGTACGGGCGGCGCGAGCTTCTGGAGCAGATGCCGCCGTTTCTCACGGGCGGCGAGATGATCGAGTCCGTCACGCGCGAGGGCGCGGTGTTTGCCGAGGCGCCGCACAAATTTGAAGCCGGCACCGTCAACGCCGCCGGCGCGGCGGGCCTGCACGCCGCCATCGACTATGTGGAGCGCGTCGGCTTCGATACCATCCACGCGCGCGAGCTGGCCGTCACCGCCGACGCCCTCGCACGAATGCGCGCGCTGCCGCACGTCCGCATCCTCGGCTCGGACAAGGCGGAGGAGCACAACGGCATCCTGACCTTTGTGGTGGACAACGTCCACCCGCACGACGTGAGCGAGCTGCTTGCCGCCGACGGCGTAGCCGTCCGCGCGGGGCATCACTGCGCCGAGCCGCTCCATCGCTTCCTCGGCTATCACGCCACGGTGCGCGCGAGCTTCGCATTCTATAATGATAAAACCGATGTGGACCGGCTGGTCGGCAGCCTATCCACCGTCAGGGGGCGCATGGGCTATGACGACTAATCCTTTCTACAACGAGATCCTTACCGAGCACAACGTCCGCCCGGAGTTCAAGCACGATCTGCCGGACGCCGACCTCGTGCTCGACGGCGTGAACCCGAGCTGCGGCGACGAAATTCAGCTCAAGCTCAAGCTCGATGGCGATACCATCGCCGACGGGGCCTTTGTCGGCGACGGCTGCACCATCTCGCAGGCCTCCACAGACATCATGCTCGGCATGATCGTCGGCAAGAGCCGCGAGGAGGCTCTGCGGCTCGGCGACCTCTTTCTGCGCATGATCCGCGGCGAGGCGAGCGAGGAGGAGATCGACAGCCTTGAGGAGGCCTCGGCCCTGCGCGACGTCTCCCATATGCCCGCGCGCGTGAAATGTGCCATGCTCGGCTGGCGCACGCTGCGCGAAGCGTTGGGCGAAAAAACGCCCTCCTGAGCACAAAATACAACGCGATTTTTGCGATATGTCTTGCAAAGCCGCGCGGGAATGCCTATAATAGAGCATACCTGCGCGGCTCTCCTGCATCCGCCGCGCAGAGACTACAATGTTTTGAAGAGGTAAATTGGAATGAAAAAGCTACTCTCTGTGCTGCTGTGCGCCGTCATGGTGCTCAGCCTTGCCGCCTGCGGCAAGAAGGACGACGCGCCCATCGACGATGCCGGCAACGGCGGCGACGCCGACGGTCTGACCGTCGCGCTGGTCGTAGCCGGCAAGCTCGGCGACCGCAGCTTCTACGACTCCTCCAAGGAGGGCCTGGACCGCATGGTCGCCGACCTCGGCGTGACGCCCATCGTCATCGAGTGCAACAACGAGAACCACGACATTCAGATGAAGAACGCCGCCGAGAAGGCGAACATCGTCGTGTGCGTCGGCTGGGAGTTCTACAACGTCGAGACCATCGCGCCCGACTATCCCGAGGTCAACTGGATCTGGGTCGATAACGCCACCAGCGCACCCGTATCCAACGTGCTCAACATCACCTACGCCCAGAACGAGGGCAGCTTCCTCGCGGGCTACATCGCCGCCGCGGTCTCCGAGACCGGCGTGGTCGGCGCGGTCGGCGGCGAGGACGCCGACACCATCAACGACTTCATCGTCGGCTACACGCAGGGCGCCGAGTATTACGGCACCGAGAACGGCAAGGAGATCAGCGTGGTGAAGAACTATTCCAACACCTACGACGATCCCGCCGTCGGCAAGGACTGCGCCATCGCGCTGAACGATCAGGGCGCGGATGTCATCTTCCAGATCGCCTCCGCCTGCGGCGACGGCGTGTTCGAGGCCGCCAAGGAGAAGGGCTTCTACGCCATCGGCGTGGACAGCGACCAGAAGTACATCGACCCCGAGGTCATCATCTGCTCCATGAAGAAGGAAGTCGGCAGCTCCATCTATGACGCCGTCAAGTCCTATCTCGCGGGCGACAGCCGCTTCGGCACCACCTGGACCGCCGACATGGCGACCGGCTACGTCGGCATCGGCTACGGCGACAGCGGCATGACGCAGCAGGTCCCCGACGAGGTCAAGGCCGCCGTCGAGGAGTTGGCCGCGAAGATCGCCTCCGGCGAGATCGTCGTGGAGACGACGCGCGCGTAATTTCATGCGCTTCCCTTGCGGCGCGGCAAAAGCCGCGCCGCTTCCTCTATTCCAAAGAAAGTGAGGTAACGAGCCTTGCAGGAAAATGCAGTCGAATTCCGCCATATCTCCATGGAGTTCCCCGGCGTGCTCGCCAACGATGACGTATCGCTCGACATCCGAAAGGGCGAGGTCTTTGCCCTCGTCGGCGAGAACGGCGCGGGCAAGACCACGCTGATGAACATTCTCTACGGCATCCACGAGCCGACGAACGGCGAGGTGTACATCCGCGGGAGGAAGGTCGAGCGCTTCTCGCCCAAAACCGCCATCTCTATGGGCGTCGGCATGGTGCACCAGCACTTCATGCTCGTGCCCAGCTTCACCGTGGCACAGAACATCGTTATGAGCCGCGAGCCGCGCAGGCTCGGCGTGCTCTTTGACAACAAGGCCGCCGAGGCCGCCGCGCAGAAGCTGGTGGAGGAGTACGGCCTCGTGGTCGATCCCGCCGCCGTGGTGCGCGAGATCGGCGTGGGCCTTCAGCAGCGCGTGGAAATTCTCAAAACGCTCTACCGCGGTGCGGACATTCTCATTCTGGACGAGCCGACCGCCGTCCTCACCCCGCAGGAGACGGACGAGCTGTTCGCCGTCATCCGCCGCGTGGTGCGCGAGCTGGGCATGACGGTCATTATTATCACGCACAAGCTCTACGAGGTCATGGCGATCAGTGACCGCGTGGGCGTGATGCGCAAGGGAAGGCTCATCGGCGTGGAGAACACCTGCGACGTGGACGAAAAAAAGCTCGCCTCGATGATGGTCGGCCGCCCGGTGCTCTACGACCGGCTGGAAAAGGCCGGCGAAGCGGGCGCGGAGCAGATTGCTGTCCATGACCTCACGGTCTGCGATGACCGCGGGCTGGTCGCCGTGGACGGTCTGAGCCTGTCCGTCCGCGCGGGCGAGGTGCTCGGCATCGCCGCCATCGAGGGCAACGGCCAGAGCGAGCTTCTGGAGGCCATCACCGGTATGCGCCGCGTCGAGCGCGGCACGGTGGAGGTCTGCGGGCAGAACGTCACCGGAAAAACGGCGGGCGAGATCCGCAAGGTCGGGCTCTCCCACATCCCCGAGGACCGTCTCGCCACCGGCGTGAGCCGGAGCGCGAGCGTAACGGACAATCTTCTCATGGGCAAGCAGCGCGATCCGGCCTTCAGCGGCTTCGCGTTTCATCAGCGGCGCAGCTCCATCGAGCGCTACGCGGAGGAGGTCTATGAGAGGTTCGACATCCGCGGCGCGGGCATCGACACCGCTGTCGGCTCCATGTCCGGCGGCAATATGCAGAAGGTCGTCGTCGCGCGCGAATTTTCGTTTGATTCCCCCGTGCTCATCATCGCCCAGCCCACGCGCGGCGTGGACGTGGGCGCCATCGAATTCATCCACACCCGCATCATCGAAAAGCGCAACGCCGGCTGTGCCATTCTCCTCTGCTCCGCCGACCTCGACGAGGTGTTCCGCCTGTCCGACCGCATCATCACGATGTACGAGGGGCGCATCACCGGCGAGTTCCGCACAAGTGACATCACCAAGGAGGAGATCGGCTGGTACATGACCGGCCACCGTGAGGGAAAGGAGGCGGCAAAGACATGAAAAAGCTTGCAGGCGCGGTGAACTGCCGCTATCTGCTCTCGCTGCTGCTCTCGATCCTGTTTGCCTTCCTCATCGGCGCGGGCATTCTCGCCGTCTCCGGCTTCCACCCGCTCGAGGCCTACGGCGCGATGCTCTCCGGCGCGTTCGACAGCGCGCGCCACATCGGCGACTTTCTGGAGTACGCGATGGTGCTGTGCGTGTGCGGCCTCGCCTGCGTGCTCGGCGCGCGCGTCGGCATCTTCAACGTCGGCGGCGAGGGCCAGCTGCTCCTCGGCGCGATCTTTGCCGCGCAGGTCGGCGTGTGGATGGACGGACAGCCCCGCTTCCTTGTCATCGTCTGCGCGGCGCTCTCCGCGATGGCGATCGGCGGCCTGTACGCCTTCCTCCCCGGCGTTCTGAAGGTGAAAGTCAAGGTCAACGAGGTCATCACCACCATCATGCTCAACACCATCGCCGCCTACCTCTGCCAGTACCTCGCCAAGGGTCCGTGGAAGAACGCCAATAAGAACATGGTCGCCGCGACCGAACAGCTCGGCGCGCAATACTGGTTCGGCAATGTCATTCCCCGCTCCAATCTCACCAGCGCCGTGTTTGCCGCGGCGGTGATGGCCTTTCTTGTGTGGTATGTGATGGAGCGCACCTCCGTCGGCTATGAAATGCGCATCACCGGCGAGAATCCGCGCTTCGCCTTCTTCTCCGGCCTGCGCACCGATCAGATCGTCCTGCTCTCCATGGTCGTCTCCGGCGCGATGTGCGGTCTGGTCGGTATGTTCCGCGTCTACGGCGTGGAGCATCTTTACCGCGACAGCGTGAGCAAGGACTACTACTTCGAGGCCCTGATGGTTGCCATGATCGCGCAGTATAAGCCTGTGACCGTCATCCTCCTCTCGCTCTTCTTCGCCGTGCTGAAGATCGGCGCGCAGGGCATGGAGCTCATCGGCATTCCCTCGCAGATCTACCTCATCATTCAGACCGTTATCATCTTCTGCATGGCCGCCGAGAGCGGCATCACCCGCTCGCTCACCGCGGCGCACGAGCGCCGCAGAGCTAAGCGCGCCGCCGAAGAACGCTTAAAGGAGGAACTGAAACATGGATGACCTTTCCGCGATCCTCGCCAGCATTTTCTCCTCCGGCACCTTTAACGAGATGCTCCGCCGCGCCACGCCCGTGGCGCTCGCCGCCATCGGCGGCTCGCTCACCGAGCACGCCGGCATCATGAACATCGGCATGGACGGCATGATCCTCATGGGCGCGTTCTTCGGCGTGTTCGGCAGCTATCTCTTTACCTCCGCCTGGGGCGGCGTGGGACTGGTGCTTCTTATGGGGCTGCTCGTCGGCCTGTTCTTCGCGCTCTTCGTCGTGAAGTTCCGCTCAGACGAGTTCATCATCGGCTGCGCGCTCAATACCTTCGCGCTCGGCCTGACGACCTATCTCTCCCGCTCCGTGTTCGGCACCTCCGGCGCGAAGGGCTTCCCCTCCCTGCCGACGGTAGACCTTCCGCTGCTGGATAAAATTCCCTTCCTCGGTGCGGTGCTCAACGGTCACTCGCTGTTTGTGTATCTCACCTGGCTCTTCGTCCTCGTGCTGTGGGTGTTCATCTACAAAACCCCCTACGGCTTCTGGCTGCGCGCGAGCGGCGAAAAGCCCGAGACGCTGCGCACCGCCGGCATCGAGCCGGAGAAGATGAAGTGGCTCGCGAGCATCCTCTGCGGCGTGCTGTGCGCGCTCGCGGGCGCGCACCTGTCGCTCGGCTACCTCAACGGCACCTTTGCCGAAAATATGTCCAACTCCCGCGGCTACATCGCCTTTGCCTGCGTCATCTTCGGCGCGGCGAATCCCGCCAAGGCCTACCTCGCAGCGCTGATGTTCGGCTTCTTCGATGCCATCGGCCTGAGATTGCAGGACTACGTCAGCTCCGACCTCACCGGCATCATCCCCTACGCCATCACCATCATTATGATGGTCTACGTCGTGGTGAACGCGCAGCGTCGCCGCCGCCACGCGGCGCAGCAGCAGCTGAGCCGCCGCGCACGGAGCTGAACGCACATCGGAGGCAGCTATGCAACAAGGCATTTTTGAAAAAACCATCACCGTCACGCCCGACTACTGCGACGCCGCGGCGCAGCTCTCGCCCCTCGCGGCTTTCACCATCTTTCAGGGCATCGCCGCCCAGCACGCCGAGCTCATCGGCGTCGGCGGCGCGGCGATGGCGAAGCGCGGCGAGTTCTGGCTGACCGTCCACACGCGTGTGGACTTCCTGCAACGCGCAGGTCTCATGGATGAGCTTACCGCCGCAACGTGGCCGGAGCCGTGCGACGGCAAGGCCATACGCTGCTACCGCAGCTACAGCCTGCACCGCGGCGACACGCTGCTCGCCCTCGGGCGCACGCAGTGGGCGGTCCTCGGCCCGGAAAGGAAGCTGATGCAGTTTGCGCAGACCGGCTTTCCCGCCGATTTCCCGTTCTCCGACCGCACCGGCATCACCGATCCCCCCGCCCGCTTCGCGGACGACCTGACGCAGGCGGAGCTCGCGCGCGGCTATACGGTCCGCCCGACGGACATCGACTTCGGCCGTCACATGAACAACGTCGCCTACGTCCGCGTGCTGCTCGACTGCTTCTCCGCCGCCGAGCTGGCCTCGGGCCGCATCGCGTCGATGGAGGTCCACTACGCCGCTCCCTGTCTGGAGGGCGAGGAGCTGGGCGTCTACTGCCGCCGTGAGGAGAGCGGCTGCCGCCTCGCCATCAAAAAGGCGGACGGAAAGGCCGCCGTGCTCGCCGCGGTGAAGCTCCGCTGAAGCAGCAAACGAGCACAATACAAGCGCCGCGGTCGGATGACCGCGGCGCTTGCCGTTTTCTTATTCTTCCTTGCCGTAGAGCCAGGTGCAGCCCTCGTTCACGCTGTCGACCGCTTTGCGGTAGGCGCCGAGCACGCCGGGCGCGGGATGCGCGGGACGCTTGATGTGTCCCAGCCGCTCCGCGAGCTCCTCGTCGCTGACCTCGAGGTGGATGGTGTGTTTGTCGATGTCGATCTCGATCATGTCACCGTCGCGCACCGCGGCGATGGGGCCGTTGTCCCACGCCTCGGGCGAGACGTGGCCGATGCAGGGGCCGCGCGTCGCGCCGGAGTAGCGCCCGTCGGTGACCATGGCGCAGCTCGTGTGCAGGCCCATGCCGACGAGCATGGCCGCGGGAATGGACATTTCACGCATTCCCGGCCCGCCCTTGGGGCCTTCGTAGCGGATGACCAGCACATCGCCGGGCTTGACGGACTTCTCCGTCATGGCCGCGCGCAGCGCGTCCTCGGAGTCAAAGCAGACCGCAGGGCCGCGGTGGTGGAACATCTCGGGCACCACGCCGCTCTTTTTCACGATGCAGCCGTCCGGCGCAAGATTGCCGTGCAGCACGGCGAAGCAGCCGTCGGGGTAGAGCGGCTCGTCGGCTGTGTGGATGATCTCGGGATCGACCCTGCGGCGGAAGCGGGCGAGGAACTCGCCCACCGTGCCGCCCGTCGCCAGACGCGCGTCGGGGTCGAGATAGCGCTCGATGGCCTTCATCGTCGCGCCCGCGCCGCCGGCCTTGTAATAATCGTACATATTGAATTTCGAGGACGGCTTGAACTTCGCGACGCAGGGCACGTCGCGCTGGATCTCGTCAAAGGCAGCGAGGTCCATCGGAATACCCATCACGCGCGCGAGCGCGCAGATGTGGAGCTGGGCGTTCGTCGAGCCGCCGGTCGCGGCGACGTGGCGCAGACCGTTCTTGAGGCTCGCCTCGGTGACGATGTCGGAAAAGCGCACCCCCTCCTTCGTGAGCGTGACGATGCGCTCGCCGACGTCGCGCGCCTGCTTGTACTTGGCGGACGAGCAGAAGAGCATGGTCGTGCTGTCGATGGGGCAAAGGCCGATGACCTCGGTGAATACGCCCATGGTGTTGGCGGTGCCGTACATCGAGCAGGTGCCGCAGGAGAAACAGATATTCTCACGGAAGCGGGTGAAGGTCTCCTCGCTGATGGCGTCGATGTTGCGCTGACCGATGGATTCCTTGAGGTCGGGCGTGACGTAGGTGCCCTCGTCCGCCTCGTAGGGCAGCATACTGCCCGCCGTGAGGAACATACAGGGCTTATTGAGCGCCGCGGCGGCCATGAGCATACCGGGCACGATCTTGTCGCAGGAGCACAGGAACACCAGACCGTCGAAGCCGTGGGCGCTCGCCATCGCCTGAATGCTGCCGGCGATCAGGTCGCGCGATGGCAGGATGAAGTGCATCCCCTCGCCCTGCGCCATGCCGTCGCAGGGGGCGGGAACATTGAACTCCGCCGGCGTACCGCCGGCCGCCCACACGCCCTCCTTGACGTAGCCCACCAGCTCCCTGAAGGCGCGGTGCCCCGGGTTGACGTCCGTAAAGGAATTGACGATGCCGATGACGGGCTTTTCCAGGTCCTTGGTGCGGTAGCCGCAGGCGTTCATCAGGCCGACGTAGTAGCCCTCCTGCGGGTTCGAGGGGGTGCGGTTTCCCTTCCAGCTTTCCATCGTGTTTTCCTCCGTTCGTCTTATCGGTTGTCCCCATTATAGCGCAGCTTTGCTTAAAAGAAAAGCAGAAATTCCAACGCCTTTCTACAAGAAAAAACTTGATATACAGCCTTTTTTCGGTATGCTGTGGAAAAACGACCGACCCGAGGACGCCGCCATGACGACCAGCTTTCAGATGTTCCTGCTCGCAGCGCGCGAGCTGAATTTTTCCCGCGCGGCGGAGCTTGCCTACGTCACGCCCCAATGCCTGAGCGACCACATCCGGCGCATCGAGGAGCACTACGGCGTGACGCTCTTCACGCGCAGGCCGAAGCTGCGCCTGACCGCCGAGGGCGAAACGATGCTGCGCTACCTCACGCGCATCCGCGCGCTGGAGGGCGACATGGAAAACGAACTTGCCGACGTCAGCGGCGGCGTGCGTGGTACGCTGCAGCTCGGCCTTCCGACTACGCGCGGCGCCATCCTTCTTCCACAGACGGTCACGCAGTTCCGCCGGCAGTTCCCCCATGTGGAGGTCGAGGTGCAGCTTGCCGACACGCGAAGCCTAGAGACCCTGCTGCTCGGCGGAACGCTCGACCTCTTTCTTGGCGTGGACGCTTCGCAGCACGCTCTGTTCCGACGTGAGCCGCTGCGCCGCGAGCCGTTGTATCTTGTACTCTCCCGCCATGCGATGGCGTCTCGGTTCGGCGAGCGCTATGCCGCCGTGCGCGCGGATTTTCTCCGCCGCGGCGCTGACCTGGCGCAGCTGCGGGGCGTACCCTTTGTGCAGGGGCACGACAACAGCACAACGACCAAGGCTGTGGAGCAGCTTCTGCTGCGGCAGAGCGCCGCGCCGGATATCCCGGTCCGCGTGAGCAGCTTTGACCTGCACATCGACCTCTGCCGCACGGGCGGCTACGCCACGATCTGCTCGCGCTCACACCTGCGCCGCGTGATGGACCGTCCCGACGCCGGTCTGGAGGTCTACGCGATCCGCGGCACGCAGCGGACGCTTGAGGTCGAGCTCGTCTCCCACCGCGACGCGCAGCCCCTCGCCTACCGCACCGCCTTCGCGCGGCTGCTTTCGGAGCACGCGCTGGCCGAGGACGCCGCCATCTGCGCGTGGCTGCGGAAAAACGGCGTCGGCGCTCCGTAAGCCGAACAGGGAAAAGGCAGCGGCTCTTTGAGCCGCTGCCTTTTCCCTGTAAGAGAGATCAGCGTATGCTGAGAGGATAAGCTTAGTACGCAGTGGTCATGGCGCCGTCGACGCAGATGACCTGACCGGAGATCGCGCTGTTCGCGGGCGAGCAGATGAACACCACGGAGCGGGCGTACTCGTCCGCCGTCTGGTAGCGCTTCTGCGGGAAGCTCGCGGCGTCGCGGGTGTTGTACTCCTCGAGCGTGATGCCCGCCTTCTCGGCGCGGATGGTGTTGAGGTACTTGATGCGGTCGGTGTAGATGCGGCCGGGGCCCATCGTGTTGACCATGATGTTGTACGGACCGAACTCGCGCGCCATCGTCTTGCTCATGCCGACCACACCCATGCGGAAGGTGTTGGAGAGAATGAGGTTATCCAGCTCCTGCTTGATGGAAGAAGACGTGGAGTTGACGATGCGTCCGCCGCCGCCCTGCTTCATGTAGGGCAGCGCCGCGCGGATGGCGGTGGTGTAGCTGTACAGGCATTTCTGATAGCCGTCCGCCCAGTCGGCCTCGGTCAGCGCCTCGAAGGTGCCGGCCTTCGGGCCGGGGCAATGATTGACGAGGCCGTAAATGCCGCCGAGATCCTCCGCGACCTTGTTGATCATCGCGGCGATGCTCTCGTTATTGAGCACGTCGTACATATAGGGGTAGGGACGGTTGCCGGTCTCCTTCTCGATGTCGACGACCGCCTGATCCAGCTCCGCCTTGAACGCCTCGCTGGTGCAGATGACCACCTTCGCGCCCTCGCGGGCGAACTCTGTCGCGATGCCCTTGCCGAAGCCGGACGCGCTGGACATACAAACGACGACCTTATCCTTCAAACCCAGATCCATGATAATTTCCTCCTGATATGTTAAAATTTTTGATCATTCTCAGTGCAGCTTGAGATCCACGACAGGATTCTTCAGCGGCTCCATCTCGAAGCCGTCGGGGCCGACGATACGGCACTCGGCGATGTCGCCGTCCTGAATGTGGAACGCGCGCGGGGTGCCGGTGGAGAGCACGTCGCCGGCGTACCAGCCCTGGATGCTCGAGTGCAGGGAGACAAGGCGGGACGGAACGTGCGTCATGTGATCGACCGTGTTCTTCGCGTGGATCTCGCCGTTGTGGACGCTCTGGACCTCGAGCTTGAGGACGTCGGGCACCTCGTCGGGCGTGACGAGCTGGTGACCGAAGGAGAAGAACGTCGGGAAGTTCTTGACGATGGTCAGATAGCGGGGATTGCCGGGCACGAAGTCGTTGCCCTTGAGGATGGATTCCTCGGTCATGTCGAGGATCGTGGTGTAGCCGACGATGGCGCTCTCCCACTCCTCCTCGGGAACGTCGCGGCAGTCGCGGCCCATGATGATGCCGAGCTCCGCCTCCGCGGTGGTCTTCTGCGCTTCCTTGAGCTTGGGCAGCAGGATGTCGTCATTCGGGCCGATGAGGGTATCGGCCATCTTGAAGAAGCTGCCGGGGAAGCCCGTGGGCGCGGCGTTGCCGATGTCCTTGGCATGGTCGGCGTAATTGAGGCCGATGCCGAAGATGCGCTTGGGGTTGCGGTAGAGCGGGGCGTAGACGACCTCCTCCGCCGGCACGACGCCGGGGATGGTCTCAAGCTCCTCCTTGCCGCCCTCGTTGTACCACTTCGTCAGGCCGGGGATGTGATTGGCCTGAATGAGGCTCATCATGTCCTCTTTCCAGCCCGTGCCCTTGTAGGCGTTGAGCGCGGCGACGGGCAGGATGCCCTTCCCGGTGACGATGCCGGCGATCTCCGCGCCGTGCAGCTTGATCGTTGCGAGTCTCATGGTTGCTTTCCTCCTCTTAATCTTGTTCAGACGATGCGGCCCACCGGCTCTTGACCGGCAAGCACCGCATTGATGTTTTCGGCTGCGATCTTGGAAACGCGCGTGGCGGATTCGACCGTTGTGGGCGCGTAGTGCGGCGTGACAATGACGTTCGGCAGCTTAAAGAGCGGGCTGTCCGGCGCGACCGGCTCGGGGTCGGTGACGTCAAGACCGGCGCCGGCGAGTCTGCCGTTCTCCAGCGCCTCGATGAGCGCAGCTTCGTCCACGATGGGGCCACGGGCGCAGTTGATGAGCAGCGCGGTGGGCTTCATCAGCGCGAGACGCTCGCGGTCAATGAGCTTGCGCGTTTCGTCGGTAAGCAGGCAGTGGAGCGTCACGACGTCGGCGCGGCGCAGCAGCTCGGAAAGGTCGTCCACCTTCTCGACGCCCTCGGGGACCTCGCTGATGTAGGGGTCGTAGACGATGACATGCATATCCAGACCGTCCCTGCACATATGCAGGATATGCTTTCCGATGCGGCCCATACCGATCAGACCCAGCGTCTTGCCGGTCATTTCAATGCCGGGGGCGTGGTTCTTCGCGGCAAAGCCGATCTCGCGGTATTCGTTGGAAACGGGAATGATATTCTTCGCCAGCGTGAGCATCAGCGTGAAGGCGTGCTCGGCGACGGAAAGGCTGTTCGCGTTCGGGGTGATGGTCACGGCGATGCCGTGGCTCTTGCAGTAGTCGAGGTCGATATTATCGTAGCCCACGCCGTGCTTGGAGACGATCTTGAGGTTCTTCGCCGTCGCGAGCAGCGAACCGGGCAGCTCGATGATGCGCACGAGCACGGCGTCCGCGTCCACGATCTCGCGGCGGATGATGTCCATGTCGCGGTCGGCGTAGACGACGGTGTGGCCCGCCGCGGTCAGCAGCTCGGGCCCGATGGGGTGGACCGATTCGGTGATGAGAATTTTTGCCATGATGCTTCCTCCTTTACAGGCTCAGGCCGTAGGGCTTGCCGAGCTCCAGCAGCTCTTCGTAGACCGGCTGCGGCACCTCAATACCGTTTGCAGCATTTTCTTCCGCCTTGCGGCCGGAGCGTTCGCCGGGCAGGAAAATTTCCTCCACACCATCGGCCTTTTTCAGTGCCTTGATCTCCCGTGACATGGCGGAAAGAGTCGACTTGAACGCTGCCGGTTCGATGAAATGCGCAATGTCGATGGCGCCGAGAAAATGGCTGACGCCCTGCGGCTCGTCCATCACATAGAGGTCATGCAGATGCGGACCGTAGGGGCCGCCGCTGAGAATGCCGCAAAGCACATCGACCATGATGGCGAGGCCGCTGCCTTTCGCGCCGCCGATCGGCACGAGCGAGCCGGCACGACCGGCCGCGGGGTCCGTGGTGGGTCTGCCGTCCTTATCCAGCGCCCAGCCCTCGGGAATAGACTTTCCCAGCTTCTGCGCCAGAATGAGCTTGCCCAGCGCCACAACGCTCGGCGCCATATCCAGCACGACCGGAAGGTCGTCGGACGGAGCCGCCACGGAGATGGGATTTGTGCCCATGTAGGGCTCAGCGCTGCCGAAGGGCGCGATCTTGCCCTTGAGATTGGTGCAGGCAAATCCGATCATATCCTGCGCGGCAGCAAGCCTTGTGTAATAGGCGGCGGTGCCGAAGTGGTTGGAGCTGTGCACGCTTGCAAAGCAGCAGCCCGTCTCTTTTGCCTTGGCGATGCACCGCTCCATCGCAAATTTTGCCGCCGCCGCGCCCAGCGAGTTGCCGGCGTCCACGACCAGCGTGGAGGTCGATTCCCGCACGATGCGGATGTTGTTTTCACGCGACATCACGCCCGCGTCCATGCGCTGCATATAAACGGCCAGACGGCTCACACCGTGGGTGGACACACCTGTCAGCTCCGCGTCGATCAGCGCGTCAGCCACCGCTTCCGCGCAGCTCCTCTCCACACCGGAGGCCGTCAGGACCGACACGCAGTAGCCCCGCAGCGCAGATGCTTCAAACCTTGGCATAATCTCCCTCTTTTCCGATGGTTTTTTGATTTCCCTGTTTGACTCTATCATAGTGCATCGCCGCGAAAAGGTCAAAGACTTAAATGTGACTACCCATATAGTATTTTTACTATACCGTGCTTGACGGCGCCGTATTTTTTGCTATAATCAAAGAGGAAAACGAGGTGATCTGGATGGTACAGGACCGGAATCCGGAATATTTTCTTGCCATTGCGTCCGAGAAAAGCATTTCCAAGGCCGCAGAGCGGCTGCACATCTCGCAGCCCTACTTGAGCCAATACGTCATCCATCTGGAAAAGGAATTCGGCGTCCGCCTGCTCGACCGCACCAAGTCGCCGCTGGCGCTGACCGCCGCCGGCAAGGTCTACGCCAACTATCTCGAGGACAGCTCGCAGCTCTATGAGCAGCTTTTGCAGGATTTCACACGTTTGAACGCCAGCCGCCGCCAGACGCTCCGCGTCGCCATGAGCAACTGGCGCGCCAGCACGCTCCTGCCGAGCATCCTGCCCGCCTTTTCGCAGGAGCATCCCGAGACCCATCTTGAGCTGCTCGAACGCCCGACGAGCGAGATGTTCCGACTGGTGGCGGACAACACGGTGGATTTTGCCATCATGAACACCAATCTCAATACGCCCGACTACCTGACCACTGAGACCATTCTTTACGAAAAGATCCTCCTGGTCGGCAACCGCGGCAACCGCGCCGCGCAGGCGCTTGCGGAGGCCTGCCGCGCGGGACGGGAGCCGGAGCTCTCCGTTCTCGAGCACGAGCGCTTTGTCCTGCTCTACCCCGAGATCCTGCTTGCCATGCGCGTCAACAACTTTCTCGAACGGAAGCATATCACCGTCGAAAACGCGCTCTACACCACCAACGCCACCACGGCGCTGAACCTGACGGCGGAAAACTACGGCTTCTGCTTCGTCAATGAGACCGCCGTCCACAACGCGCCGAACCGCGGCGAGCTGCTCTTCTTCGACCTCGACTCCCCCGACCTTGTCCACCCGCTGAGCGTTGTCTACAAGAAAAAGCGGCACCTTCTGCCCGCCGCCCGCGCCTTCGTCGATGCCGCGCGCCGCTTCCTGCAATCGCAGTCGTGGCGCAGCGAGTGCGACTGCCGCGTGGAGCACGGCCGTCCGGTATAGCACAGCAAGGCCCGCCTCCGAAGCGATGTCGGAGGCGGGCCTTGTTCATTTCTTTTTCTCGCGCGCCAGAATACTGGAATAAAAGCGCTCGCCGAGGCGGCTGCTCAGAAGGCCGCGCAGCGCCGTGCGCTGCTCGTCCGTCATGGCTGCGGTCGGCACAAGGTAGAGCTGATCGGCCGAAAGGCAGAGCATGAACACGCTCGAAATTTCGATGGCCGAGGCGAGCTTCGCGAGCGCGACCGTGTTGCGGAGCTTCTTCTCGGGAACCTCGACCGAAAGCTTGCCCGCGTCAAAACGCAGAACGTACTCCGTCCCCAGCAGCGACTCGTCGCTTTTGAGGTAGCGCAGCACGCGCTGCTCCTCGCGTCCGAGCAGCAAAAGCATCCAGACAAGATAGGCCGCCGCAATGTAGATCGGAAGGTAGCTCAGGGGAAAGGTACCCTGCACGGCAAGCACGGTGTAAAATGCCACCGCCAGCACGACGACGATGCCCACGCGGAAGGTATTGCGGTTTCGCAGGAACATGGCGTAGAGCGACGCCTGCCGAAACACCTTTTTATTGACGCGGTAACGGATCTCCTGAGCTTCCATGGTTCTTCTCTCCTCGCTTGGATTCTTACGCTACAGTATACCGCGCGCCGGGGGCGCGGTCAATGAAAAAATATGAGGGTCCCTTTTCAGGGCCCTCATATTCCGTATCCGGTTCAGCGGAGCTTACTTCTGCTCCTGCTTGGCCTTGTGCTTGTCCATGATGAACTTGGGGCCCTTCTCCCACTTCTTCACGTTGATGAGAAGCAAAGCGACCGCGATCACAAGACCGGCGATATCCGTCAGCGTGCCGGGGATGAACATCAGCAGGCCGCCGGCGATGAACACGATGCGTTCAAGCCAGTTGAGCCTCCACAGCAGCCAGCCCTGGAAGCCGGCGGACATGATGGCAACGCCGATGATCGCGCTGATGGCGACGGAGATGATCTCGCCGACGCTGCCCTGCATCATCATTGCCGGGTTGTAGCAGAACGCGAAGGGCACCATGAAGCCGGCGAAGCCGAGCTTGCAGGCCTCGACCGCCGTGGTCATCGGGTTGGTCTTGGCGATGCCGGCGCCGGCATAGGCCGCGAGGGCGACCGGCGGGGTGATGGCGGACAGGCACGCGAAGTAGAACACAAACAGGTGCGCCGTCAGCGGGGCAAGGCCGAGCTTGATGAGGGACGGAGCGAGGATGGACGCCGCGATAACATAGGCCGCGGTGGTGGGCAGGCCCATACCGAGGACAATGCAGGTGATGGCGGTAAAGACCAGAGACGGGAAGAGCATGTTATGCGCCGCCTGGATCATCATGTCGCCGAAGATAACGCCGATGCCGGTGATGGAGACCATGCCAACGACGATACCGGCGCAGGCGCAGCCGATGACGATGGACATGGCGCTGAAGCCGGACTTGACCATGGCGCTGGGGATGGTCTTGAGGGTGAAGCGCTTCTTCTTATCGAAGAGCATGACCACGGGCACCGCGCAGGTCGCCCACAGGGCGGAGTAGAGCGGAGAATACTGCGCGACGAGCAGGCAGTAGAGCAGGACCGCGATGATGAGCAGGTAGATCCAGCCGTCCTTCATGACCTCGCGGCTCTTGGGAATATCCTTGGGGTCCATGAGGGTGACGTGCGCGATCTCGGTCTGCGTCATAACGGCGACGGCGCAGCCCCAGTAATAGAGCAGCGCGGGAATGACCGCCGCGATGACGATGGCGATGTACTTCTGCTCGGTGAACGCGACCATCAGGAACGCGCCGGAGCCCATGACGGGGGGCAGGATCTGACCGCCGGTGGAGGCAACGGCCTCAACGCCGCCGGCGAACTGGGGCTTGTAGCCGCGGGACTTCATCAGAGGAATGGTGAACGTGCCGGTGCCGACGACGTTGGCGACGGCGGAGCCGTTGATGGAGCCCATCAGACCGGAGGCGACGACCGCGCTGAGCGCGGGGCCGGACTTGATCTTACCGGTGAGGGAAATGGCGATGTCGTTGATGAAGTCGGAGCAGCCCGAAGCCTCGAGGAACGCGCCGAACATGACGAACATGAAGATGACCGTGGCGGAAACGCTCATGGTCGTACCGAACAGGCCGTCAAGGTCGGTGGCGAGGAACTTGCAGATACGCTCGAGGGAATAGCCACGGTGGGCGATGGCCATGGGCAGGTTCGGCCCGGCCAGTGCGTAAGCGATGAAGAGGAGAGAGAGGATCGGCATGATATAGCCGAGGGTGCGGCGGGCGCACTCGAGCACGATAATGACGAGGCAGGCACCGGCGAAGGTCGCCATCCAGGTCGTCTTGCTCAGACGCTCGGTGAGGTGATGGACCTCGTCCTGCGCCATCCATACGGAGACCCATGTGAGGATGACGAGGAGCATATCAAACGCGCGGCAGATGGCACGGAAGGCCTTGCTGCCGGCGAATTTATCCTTGAAAACGTGCTTATAGAGAGGCTGAGTGAGCAGGATCAGCGTGAGGGCGAAGCCCAGATGCACGCCGCGCTGCACGGAGTAGTCGAACAGGCCCTTGAAGCCCGTGTAGATGTGGAAGGAGGTCATCAGGAAGGCGACGACAGAGGCCATCTTGATAAACAGATCTCCCTTACCCTCTTCGAGAGTTCTTGCTGCTGCCAATTCGCTGTCAAGCGAGGCTACGTCGATCTCTTTGTATTCTTTGTTTTCGGACATAAACGCATCCTTTCTGTTAAGTGGGGGGTCTTAACGAAACCTTAATGAAAAGGGGGAGCCGGAGTTGGGATGTCCCAACTCCGGCCAAAAAATGCTTTTCGCAGGGACGGTCAGATCGTCCTTTTGATCAAGTTTTCAGAATTCCTCTATTAGATGAGGCCCTGCTCGCTGTAGTACTTCTGGGCGCCGTCGTGCAGAGGAATGGGCATCTGGGTGCAGAGGAAGCTGGGATCGGTCATGTCCTTGAGCAGGGCGTTACCGGCAGCCATCTCCTCGGTGTGCTCGTTCATGGCCTTGCACAGATCGTAGACGAGATCCGCGTCCATATCGGCGGTGACGATGATGAGGCACTTGACGCCGAAGGTGTTGGCATCATTGTCCTGACCGGTGTAGGTGCCGGCGGGGATCTTGGTCTGGATGTAGGCAGCGTTGCCCGCGAGGACCTTGTCGATCTCCTCCTGGGTCATGTCGAGGACCTGGATCTCCTTGGTGGCAGCGAGGTTCAGCTGACCGCCGATGGGCAGGCCGGCGAAGCCGAAGGCCGCGTCGAGGATGCCGTCGCCGACGGAGTCGGCGCCGTCGCCGAGGCCGAGGTTCTCAAGGCTGGTGTTGCTGGAATCAATGCCCATGACACCAAAGGCGGCGAGGGTGGCGTTCTCGGTCGCGGAGGCCGCAGGACCGACGGCAACGCGCTTGCCGAGCAGGTCATGGATGTAGGTCAGGCCGGAGCTCTTGAGGGTCACGCCGCTGAGCACGGAGGTGTAGACCGCGCCGATGACGCGCAGGTTGTCCAGCTTGCCGATGTCGGCGAACTTGCCGGTGCCGTTGTAGGCGTTGAGAACGACGTCGGAGGTGGCGACCGCGACGTCGACCTCACCGGTGGAGACGTCCTGGCAGTTCTGGAAGGAGCCGGTGGAGGTCTGGGTATTGCACTTCACACCCTGGACGTTGTTCGTCCAAACCTGGGAGACGGCCGCGCCGGCGGGATACATGGAGCCGCCGGTATCGGCGGTGCCGAAGGTCATAATGACGTTGCCGCGGGCGGGCTTGTCGCCATCGGTGTTACCGTCGTTGGAGGGCTGCTTCTCGCCGCAGGCGGCCAGAGCGAAAACCATTGCCAGTGCGAGGATCAGAGACAATACTTTTTTCATGCTGATATCTTCCTTTCAAAAATTATATACCCGGCTTGCGCCGAATACGACAAAAAAGTTAAATTCTCTGTTCCGGCTCGGAACAGAGAAAAGACCACATGGTCTTTTTCGCGTACGCCGCACCCTCGTGCGGTATGTTTGGTACGTTCACAGCTTATTCATTTTTTATGGACGGATTATAATTCATTCATCCTCGTCTTGTCAAGTCTTTCACAAGCATATTTTCCTGTTTTTTCGATGAAATTTTCTGGTCATTGTCATTCCGCACAGAAATACTTCTTTCTTTTTGTGCTATCAGTCACTTTCTCCTTTTGTTTTTTCAGCAAAATTCAAATTTCGCCGCAAAAACTTCATATTCTGCCGCATTTTCGCGCCCGTGCTCCCCCTGTATCTGGGGCGTTCAGGAGATGTTTTCCGCCGTAAGGACTCCGTTAAGCGCGCGCAGCCGTTTTCGTGAGAGCAGCGGATCACACGCAAAATGCTTTTGTATGAATATTCATTCTTCTTTACATCAATATTTTGCCGTTTTCTTCTTGTTATCTGCTATATCCCACCAAATCAACAGGTTTTATTCTACGCTATTACGATAGCATAGTCAATCGTAAACATCACTTTTTTGGAATTTTAGGATATCTGCACAGCATTTTTCGCCGTTTTTTGACACATCCGTGACATGATCCGTCCGCAGGCAGGTCCCGTTTCGCCAGGAGTTGCAATATTTTGCGCATTGGGTTATAATGCAGACGACAATCTCTGTGCAAGGAGGAAACGCGATGAAGGCTAAGGTATATTTCTCCCGTGAGATCACGCCCGAGAAGGTCGTGGCGCTTTACCGTGCCGTGGGCCGCGAACTGCCGGGCAAGGTCGCCGTGAAGCTGCATTCCGGTGAGCAGGGCAACCAGAACTTTTTGGGCCCCGACTTCTGGCGGCCGATGATCGAGGCCGTGCATGGCACGGTGGTCGAGTGCAACACCGCCTACGAGGGCGAGCGCAACACCACCGAGAAGCACCGCCGCACGATGATCAAGCACGGCTGGAGCACGAATTTCGACGTGGACATTCTTGACGCCGAGGGCCCCGATCTGGAGCTTGCCGTTCCGAACGGCAGGAGCATTCAGAAGAACTTCGTCGGCAAGGACATTGCCAACTACGATTCCATGCTCGTCCTCTCCCACTTCAAGGGGCATCCGATGGGCGGCTTCGGCGGCGCGCTCAAGCAGCTCTCCATCGGCTGCGCGTCCTCCTACGGCAAGGCCTACATCCACGGCGCCGGCGAGCCCGAAAAGATCTGGACTGCCGACCACGACAGCTTCCTCGACGCGATGGCGGACGCTGCCTTGTCTGTGGTGGAATACTTCAAGGATAAGACCGTTTTCATCAACGTTATGAAGAATATGTCCGTGGACTGCGACTGCTGCGCCGTGGCTGAGGACCCGTGCATGGCGGACATCGGCATCCTCGCCTCGCTCGACCCCATCGCGGTCGATCAGGCCTGCCTCGATCTGGTCTACGCCTCCGACGATCCGGGCCGCGACCACCTCGTGGAGCGCATCGAGAGCCTCAACGGTGTCCGCACGGTCGAATCCGCGGCGGCGCTGGGCTTCGGCACGCGGGAATATGAGCTCGTGGAGCTGTAACATAAAACGCCATAAGGGAAAAGCACGGGGCTCCCCGTGCTTTTTCTTGTACATTATAATAGGTATGGGTCACAGGAACTTATCCAGCTCGCGCTCGACCTCTGGCAGCTTCTTCGGCGCGGGATGCTCGACGCGATAGCCGCCCTTGATGACCATGGAGAGCGTGCGCAGGGCCGAGAGATCCGCGAGCGGATCTTTCGCGCAGACGATCAGGTCAGCCGCCTTGCCCGCCTCGATGGAGCCGGTCTCGCCGTCGATGCCGGCAAGCCGCGTGTTGAGCAGCGTCGCGGTGTGGAGCGCGAAGGCCGGCGTCACGCCGCAGTATTTCACGAAGTAGCACAGCTCGCGCCACATATCGTAGTGCGTGATATAGGGGCAGCCGGTGTCCGTGCCGAGGCCGACCGGAATGCCGTTTGCCAGATTTTCCCGCGCCATGGCGATGATGCCGTCAAAGACGACCTTGCCGTTCTCCTGCTGCTCATAGGTCGCGTGGGAGACACTGCGGTCAAAAAGCGCATAGGGCAGCGCGGGCGAGAGCGTCGCGACCTGGAACGTGCCCTTCTCCTTGTAGAGCGCGGTGATCGCCGCATCCGGCTGCGCGCCGTGCTCGATGGAGTCCACGCCGTTTTCCAGCGCCACACGCACACCCTCGGGGCTTTCGACGTGCGCGGCGACCTTCATGCCAAGCGCGTGCGACTTATCGCAAGCCGCCTTCACCAGCGCGGGCTGCATCCGCAGCACGCCCGGCTCGCCGACGACCTCGGCGTCGAGCACGCCGCCGGTGATCATGAGCTTGATGAGGTCCGGCTTCTCCGCCGCGATCCGCTCCACATAAGCCGCGGCCTCCTCCGGCGTCTTTGCTTCGTAGGCAAGGGAGCCGGCCATGTGCCCG